>TARA_R110001599_G_scaffold342409_1_pt1 | contig 28117 bp, 20 predicted proteins | sample TARA_R110001599 | Tara Oceans TARA_R110001599 (sample SAMEA4398360) | marine metagenome | biome: Polar Biome; feature: [MES] marine water layer (ENVO:01000295) within the mesopelagic zone...; material: water (ENVO:00002006), including particulate matter (ENVO:01000060) such...
TCCTCTTCTTCTATCCCGAAATATGCAGGAAAGAGCCTTTGAGCATCGCCTGTTGTCAATGAATCTTCAGGAGAATGAAGCATTTTCAACCATGCATCTGTATTAGTATTAAAATCAGCATAATCAGAATCACCACTACTTTGACCACGATAAAATCTATCACCACCTTCTGAGTTAACATATTTAGCAGGTACAGTATATAAATTATCCTGAACTTCGTTACCACGATAGGTATCAATATTTCTAGCAACAGGATATCCAGACTTCCAATCAAAGCCTCCAGCTCCTTCTGTATTACTCATTACCCTTCTCTCTTTCTTCTTTAACGAATCTATGTAGATTCATGTATGGGAAACCTGTTAAGCTTTCAATACTTCTTACAGGATTCTCGATACTATTTTTAACATCTCTAGCAAGCCTGCCAAATGGAAACATAGTCCAAACATAATAATCACTAAGCCTGCTATAATCATCGTCAAGCATAGCTTTTATAGTTGGGCCTATCATTCTTCCAGCTGGAGGAGTTATAAGCTGTAAAGGGGCAACCTCGGTAGGATAGGAACCAAAGAAGGCTCTATCTCGTGTCGTTTGGTCACCCATTAGCCAATCACCTAAATCTTGCAAATAATTATATGGTGCAGGTAGATTAGCCTCGAACATACTATAGGTAAATGTACTTGCCAATGCAAATACTAACATATCAATAGAAGCAGTGCGCTTAAACCTTTCATATTCAGGTGTGCCTGGAGTGAAGTTATACATTTTAGCTTCTCTCGCCACCTTATTTCTAAAGGCTACAGAGTTCCATGCCCATAATTGAAACCTAGTCATTACTTTACCGAGTGAAGACCGTGCAAACCCTGGTCTAAAGGCAGCGGTATAGAGGAATTGTGTATCCTGTACACCACGCTTAGCCCATTCAACTAGGAATGGATGGTCTCTATCTGTAATAGCATCTCCAAAGCGGTCTTTAGCTTGCAGATAATGTGCTATAAAGGAGTCACGCCTTAGCTTTCTTTCTGACTTACGCATAAACCACGCTGCTTTTTCAAATAAAGCATCGCCAAGTCCACTAGACTTCCAGATATCTAATAAGCGTACGTCTTCAACTCCCTTGTCTCCCTTGATAGCTTGCATCATCTCACCAAAGGCCTTACTAACTTTAGTATTCTTAGCATGAGGTGACATACCAGTTTCATAAGTAATGAACTGTTCAATGACACCTAAGCCTTCTACCCATCTACCGGCATCACCAGGAGATGTAAAACTAGGGTCTATATTATTCTTTAAGTGTGTAGTAGACTGAGCATTTAACCAATGCCTTAGACCAGTAGATTGTATGGTGAGTGTAGAGCCACCGAAGACATTAGCAATAGCAGTCTTAGGATGAGCAAGTAGAGTAGCTAACTGATATTTAGCTTCTAGATTAGTCCAGTGACGTATCTTATTGTAATCAAGATACTTGTCCAAGTTTTCAGGCATTTCACCGCCCTTGAACATATTACGAATTTTATTTAGCCGTTTTTTAACAGTGCTATCAGCGAACCAATGATACGGTGTGCCTTTAATACCCATACCCTTATTATTTAGGACGTTATCAGGAATAATAGAAGGGAAACCCATAGCTTCATTAAGATAAAGCTCCTGGAATGTTTTCCAATTTTTAGCATTATCCCAGCCTTCACTATCGATAATTTTACCGTCTTTTTTATACTTACGTACTTGGTCTAACTCGAACCTATGGATAGTATCTCTGCCTACAATTTGAGACATATTGGAATAGAATGTATCAGCTAGATTCTTATGATATTTTACACCAGCCATAGGACTTAAATCCCAGCCACCAATAGTCAAACTTCTTGATTTCTGTGACCTAGCTTTCATAAAGGAATTTAGAGCTTCTATAGCTTCATTTTGTTGTAACTTATTACCCACAACTTGTTGTACTTCATTATACATACCCCAATCTTTTAGAGCTTCTAGATTAAATGAATCTGAGGCTCCACGCATTTGGAAGGCAAGTTTAACAGCATGGGATATCAGACGCTCTTTGTCTGCCTCTGAAGTATATTTTTTATTATTCAAAGAATCCATTGCTGAGTTTAACGCTTTACGTACCTCTACAGGAGAGAAGTCTGTATGATGCCAAAAGCTACCCTTCTCAGTATCAGCATCCCAGCCACGTTCCGCAGTTTCTGTATATTCTAATCGCTTAGCTAAGGCTTTCTTTGTCTCAGCATTTTTAGTAAATTTAATCTGAGCATGCACAGCCATTTTCTGCATATTATCTAAGCCAATATTCATTACGTCATGCGGTTTTTTACCTGACCTAATAGCATGATGGACATCATCAACAAAATCCCTAAGACGAACTTGCTCGATACCATGTTCATCCTCATAAAAGTATTTTTCTGTTACTTTTTTATCACCTCTCATCCATGTGTCGTAAGTACCATGCATCTTTTCAGACCAGTATGTACGAATCTTATCTATGACTTCTCTACCAGTCATTTTTTCAGGATGTTCATGTAGTATAGGATTAAATTCTTGCTCATATAGAGTACGTATCTCTTTGGATAACTCTGAGCTAGAATTATTTAATTCATAATAACGATACTTCTCTGCATCCTTATACTTACCTTTATCAGCAGCAGTACCGAACTTTGCTGCTTCATGGGCTTTCTTGCCTTCAGGAGCTTCATGTAATATCATTGCAACTTCATGTAACCGCTCCCAGTTTGGTATAGTATGTAGGAATGCAAGGTTATCAGCAGATGCATTTTTATTTAGAATCATTTGTTCCATAGCATCTTGAGCATCAATAGATATCTGTGAAAGCATGCTTACACTATGTTGCAGTGCACCTACAGAATGCTGAGGCTTTTTCACATCTCTAAACATAGGATGTTTATCACCTGGTTGCCATACAGGAGCGATGGCATCAACAAGCTTCATTTCTTTACGTAGAAGAGCCCTGTCTACTGTACGTGGGAACATATGATGAAATACTCCACCCATCATAGGCAAGTCTTCTTTACCGCTTTTTAATGACTCATGATACTTTAGAATATTTTTTTGAAACCAAGTACCATCTTGGTAGTAGTCTAGTATACGTTCAAAGTTTTTAACATCGGCAAGTGACATTGCATCAGGAGATTTGCCCAATTCATACTTCATGAAGAGCTCTAAATCTGGACCAATCTTATTTGAGAACTTAGCAAGTTTATCAATTAATCGCTTCTGTAGTTGTTTATTTTCAAGCGATAGTGGCTTGACACCTTTTTCAACCTCTTCTATAGTGGCTTTAAAGCCTTCTAATTTATCTAAAGTCTTTTCATAACCCTTAACAAATCGTTCACGCTCAAATAACTCAGCGTCCACAGCATCTTCAGATAACCCTTCAACCTTAGGTAGTTTTACATCGTCACTTTCAAATTTCCCGTCAATAATAAGCTGACGAGCTTTAGCAGCATCGGAGTCCAAGGGTTTAGATTGAGGAGTAACCTCATTAAATAAAGCATCATACTTACCCCAAAAATCCTTAACGATTGCGTCACTAATACCTCGTAATTCAAATGGCAACCGTGTTTGCCGTGTACCAAATACCAATTTGCCAAGCTCTGTTCTCTCTTTACCTTCTGCCTCTTTATATGCTTTTAGGGTTGCTTTTCCAGGAGTCTTGAATCCACTTAAAAATAGCCAATCTAATGAGTTAAGGTCATTATCATCAAATACATGCTCTCCCTTTTTATTCTTGCGATGTTTAAATTGTACAATCATCTCTGATAATGTGTCTGTAGACACTGCACGAGTTTGAGCTTCCTGAACAACTTCTCCTATTTTCTTATAGTCAGTAGTCAGACGCTCATACATTTCAGGAGATACTGTTGACTCAATGCCACTCTTCTTATTTACCACTTTAAATTGCAGCACACTCTCTGCTACTTTATCTTGTACAGCAGCAAGGTGTTGAATCTTATCAGCAAACTTAGCTAGCTCTGTTAGAGTACCTTTCTTATGTGATGCTATCCAATGCTCAGCACCACCTTGAAAGCCAACCATATTATGTATATCATTAGATAGGAAGTCGTTAGTTTGCTTTATCTGGTCAACATCAATCACTCCATTTTGGAGGTTTTCAATGGCTCTGATATGAGCTTCAGAAAGCTTTACAGGGAACCCTCCTCTACCCATATCATTAGCCATAGCCGCGATAAGCTTGTTGGTATCTTTAAAATTTCTATCATTTGATTTAACTGTTGTACCATACTTCTTATATAATTCTATTAATGCCTCTAGGTTTACTCGATTCGCAAAAGAATCTTGAAAATTTATAGCATCGACAGTCTCAGCAGCTTTGACAAGCATTCCATTCTTACCGGCTTCAGGGACTTCCCCATGTAAGCCGAGCTTCTCTTTAAATTGGTCATAAGTCCACGACTTACCAGTAACTAAATCTTTTCCAAATAAAGCAGAGTTAATATTAGAGAAAGGCTCTACTACCGTCTTTCTTAGTGCTGAAATATATGCCTTTTCTCCACCAGCTTTTATGATAGCTGCTTTATCAGCCTTATTAGGCTCAAAGGCAGCTTCCCAAAAGTGCACAAATGCTTTATCACGATGTATTAACCCGATTTCATCTAGTGGGTCAGAAGGGAAAGCAATGCCAGCACGTTGTAAGTCACGCATGTACTGCGTCTCTTCATCACTTGTCCTAGTTTTATACTTAAGGTCAAATGGACGTTTAGGAGCTTTGCCTTCTTTGATAAACACTGAGGTAGTATTCTCTAAGCTATTAGAATCAATTGAAGCAGCATGTGCCGCGCTGATAGTTTGCTTTTGCACTACTGCTGGTCCAAGATTTCCACGGCCACCTGAGGCTTCATTCGCAATATTCATACGATGATGAGGTGAATACATTAAAGCTCTATGCTTCATCTCGGCTACTTTTTTACGAGGATTATCATATTCAGATTCTTTAGTTAAAATATTTCTGAACTCTGACTTGTTATCTGTCACTACTCTATAATAGTCTACCTGATTAGCAGTCCCTAATCTATGATACTCTTTAGCTGTAATATATTTACCGCTATCATTACGTTCATAGTATCGAGCAAATTCTTCTGTAACATTTTTAAATGCTTTTTTATATTTACCTTCCATACCAAAGAATATGAAAGACTTATCTCCATCACTATCAGCACCACCTAATGCTTCCATTTTCTCTGAATGAATTAATGAACCAAAGCCCTTACGCCCAGTGAATCCACCAAACTTAAGCACTTGAGCACCTGATGCTGAATCCATAGGGACACGAACATTGATAGCTTCTACAAATTCTTCTATAACTTCACGCGCCTTTTCAGGTAATACATAATCGCCATTTTTATTCTTTTCAATTTTAATATCCCATAGCTCACCTAGAGTACGCACCTTCTTAATTTTATTTAGTGCGGATGTTCTAACTCCAGCCTCAGTAGCTCTTTCTAATAAGCCCCTTTGGCCTCTAACAGGATTGCCCTCAACATCTCTTAATAGTGCATCTTTAGGGTAGACAGGTTTATCACGCATACCCTCATCTAGGAAGTATAAGTCTTTATTATCCATTAGCTCAGGGAAACGTTTCTGTAGTTCTAAATCATAGCCCCTCATACGAGTAGTCATACCATGCTTAATACGTGGTCTGGTGATTTGGTGAGTTATATAGTTGCGTAATAAAGTAGCTCTATATGGCTCAGTAGTCTTATGAAACCATACACTTAAATTCTCAGCACCTAATTGAAGATTTCTATCAACAACACTTGCCCACTCATTAAATTCCGTAAGTGATTGCTGAGATTCACCCTCAGACATCTCACCTTCTTCAACATCAGCTTTTTTCATCTCCTCAGTAACTTTAGCAAGCTTTTTATAGGCTTCAGCAGTAAACTTATGATAGCCTGGTTTGACCATCAGTTCAACAACCTCCTTAGTACCTAGCTTATCAAAGTTCTTCATGATAGTAGAAAGACTCTCATCGTTAGGAGATAACTGATACTCCTCTAGCAATTGATTATTTCTCTCTTCTCCAATGAACGACGCCTTATGTATATCCTCAAAGTAAGCTTTAGTAGCATCCCTAGAAACACTTTCAACACCGTCAAGTGTGAACATACTAGTCAGGAAGTTTGTACTAACCTGCTTAGGCATTCTAGTCTCACCAATGGAGTGGTCAGATGTTACTTCAGACATGACTGTTTTTATATCTGAAATTGGTATCTCATATGCAATTGGTTCAGCTACTTCGGTTTTAACACCGTTAATATACTCATAGTATTTAAAGCCATCCTTAGTAAGCTCATGAAAATAGGATTTACGAGTACCCATTTGTTTAGCTGAAGTACTAGGCATAAAGAAGTGAACTCCCTGAGAAGAGGTGCCCTCAACGTTTATAGCCTGACTTGTCATAAAATTAGACTGGAGCTCACCTGCATCAAACATCATGTGTTTAGCTAGGAGTGAACCATGAGCTTCATTAGGGGACACTATGAAGTTTTTAGCTTGCCCTGAATCAGGATGTCCACCTTCTTCTAATAGGGCAGCATGCATATCATTACGAGTAGTAGTATCACCATCTAAATGAGGGTCGAAATCTGTATTCTTTTTATCCCAAGGTTTAACATTATAGTCAGGAGCTTCATTAGGTAATCGAGTTAGGACGACTCTCGCTATAGGGTGAGCTTCGTCCCCACCTAAGTCAGTAACACGCTTGTTTATAAATTGACCTTCTACAGGATGGCCATTAGTAAGCTTAATTTGTTGACGCTTATTAAATGCTATAGTATTAGCAATGAATCCATCACTTAGTGTCTTATTTATATCTGCAGTCTTTAAGGCTACTTTAAAATCTGGCAGTTTAAAGCCATTGTCGGTCATTTCCCATAGATAATTAGAGAGATAAGCTCTTTCCCATGATTCCTTTGCTTTCTTCGCTGTTAAAGTATCTTTATAAGCTTCAATATAGGCATCTCTATCGGCTTCTGCGACCTTTTTAGAGTCAGGATGAAGTCTCTTCCCATCTGAACCTTTGACGCTCTCTAAGGCCCTATATATGGCGTTTAAGGAGGTACCACGTACTCCAGGAGACATTTTTTCCATAGAGGGATGGTATTTCATAAAGAATGCCGTACCATTATCACCTCTTCCTGAATAATAATGCATACCCTTTGCTTCGTGGTGCTTTATTAATCCTCCAAAGATTCGATTGGTAAACTCCGCAACCTCAGACTCCAGTCTACGGGCATACGCCGTATCTGATAACTTCTTACCTCTAAGTTTAAATGTGAGATTGTCGTCGATGTCTCGTGTAAGTAGTTCTCGCATTTGTGCGAAAGTACGTTCTGTGTATCGGCCATTACCATCCTCCGTAACTACGCTGTCTACTCGTGACATAGGTCTATCCTTTGTAGTAGCGATATCTATAGGTTTTCCCATGCTCTCCATTAAGGATTGGTAGGCTTCTTCAATGGGTAGTATAGGTGTTCGGACTGTCTTACGATTACGTGCTAAATTCTGTGGATTATCTGGATGTAACTCATGAATGCTAGTAACATTCATATCTTCAAAATTCTTCCAAAAACCAGTACCTGTTTTCTTTCGCTTAAATTTATAATCAATAAGAATATTAGGTGATATTACTCTGATAGGCTTCTCTTGAACTCCTCGTTTAAGATACTGTCTATACCATGCCTTATCCTCTTTGCCACCTTTACCTGTTATATCATAATCAAATTCAGCTTTAATAAAACGTGCTACTTCTTCAGAATCAAGGCTTTCAAACTCAACCATTTCATTAAGCTTTTCTTGGAGCTTTGTTGACATTTCATGCCAAGCCTTTTCATTAACCGTGAAGTCACCTTTTTTGAACTTAAAGCCGAGTGTTTTCTCAACCTGATTGCGCACCCCCGAACTTATATTTCTCCAGTTATATTCAGTACCTATTTTAAATGCTAGTACAGTATCGTCAAGACTAAGACGTTCTGGAGCATTATATTCTTCCAAAACTTCGCCAGTAAGCTTACTGACTATAGTGGTAGTGTTACTATCCTTGTCATGGATAAAATCCATATCAACTCTATGCAGCTTCCTGCTATTATAGCCTAAATTGGTTGCTACTTGCTCACCCATAAGGCGGACTTCTACTTCTGAGAAACCTTTATTGCTTAATCGTTTTAATAAGGCTTTATCAGGTTCCCACGTAGGCTTTTCTGATTCTACAGGAGCCTCTTTAATATTCTTCTTTGTGAATTTTCCACCTTGGCTTTTTGGTATATGTCGAAAGGTAAGGGAAATTCTATCACCACTAGCTGGGCCTACAGTATGCTGATTCTCAATTTGAAACTTCTGTCCAGGCATAACATATAAATCACCTGAATGTACCACAGTATCATCTACATGCTTACCAGTTTTTTTATTACTAATTGATATTTTACTAGAGCCTCCAATAGTAACTGTAGCAACTTTACCTATAGTATTATTATCTCGTATAAATATAGGCTCATCGTCTGCATGTGCCGTGATACCCTTGCCCTTTTTAATAACATTCATTAATGCGCTATTAAAGTAACCTTCTTCGAGTCCCATTTTCTTTTCAATTGAACGAGCTACACTATAGAAGGCATCAGGCATCTCTGCCTTAGGATGCTTAATACCACTGTATTCATAATCGACATCTCCATACCATGATGATTTACGCTTGGCAAATGTCTCTATTGCTTCCTTGCTCATTGCATCTTTGAATGTATCATAAGACAAGTCAAGGTTTTTGAAGGCGTCTTTATAGTATTCTACGCCTGAGCCAGATACAGAGGTAGGTTTTTCTCTCTTCACTTTTTCAGTAGGTTTGCTCAATTTATCAGGTGCAATAAATCCTTCTTTAACAATCTCTTGGACTAATCTACGGCCTTCTTGTGGCATACCACTTGGTAGTATCGCTCCATGGGTCTTCTTAGCGAATGCTTCTAGCTGATTCATCTGTGCTATCGTTTCTTCAGGAGTGAAGCGCTTTAACCATGAATCCTTAATAAGCTCTTTAGGATTCTTATTCTGCATTGTCATAGTTAAATCAAACATTGCATCCATCATTCTATCTTTAGGTATGATATCCTCTTTAGGGATTTTACCCAATACATGTGGCTGATTAGCTAACTTTTTAATACCAGCCTCAGCAACTATATCATTGACTGCAGACACCTCACCTTTATCAGTATAAACAGTAGGTTCTTTAGCGAGCTCTGCTGCGAGAGATTCATCTGACTTGGCAAGTTCAGCAAGGACACTAGCAGCATCACCTCTATTAACCCAGTCAGAACCAATATCCATAATAGCAGATATCTCATCTTTATCAAAATTACGCTCTACTACGTCCCTAGCTATCTTTGCTTGTAAATCTTCTACAGGCATACCATCACGTGCTGGTTTAACTAGTTCTTCAGCAACATATTTATGTGCTGTCTTACGAGAATGAGGCATTTCTTTATAGCCAAAGTATGCACCCATTAAATATTCAGTGATTTGTTCTGGTGTGGTAGCTCCTCTTATTGTAGAGGGAAGTCCTTGGAACATAGCTCCTGCCATTCCACCAACAATATCTTGAGCCATTTTATTCTGTCCCGGTACAGGTGATTTCATTAAATTACCAATACCTCTAAATACAGAGCCAAATACTGCACCATGCATAGCACTCTCTACCATAGCATCAATACCATAAGTCCATGATGATACAGCAGATGCTACTCCTAAATGGAAAGCTCCTTCTGTTAAATCATTGGCAACTTTATTCCTTAAAAAGCTAGTAGATAACGCGGTAGCAGCTGCCTTACCCTTAAGTCCTTTTGTGGCAAGATTTCTGATAGTCTTACTAGTTTCTTTAGTTAGCTTGTTAGATATCAGCATTGGAACTGACTTGCCTTGGAGATTAGCTATAGAAAGTAATAATGAGGAACCCATCATACCAGATTTAGCAGTAGCTTTAGCGGCCATACCTGCTCCAGGTACTACACCTACAAAACCTGCTAGATGACCTAGATTACGAGATATACGTTCCCACTGGTTCTTTGGTTGTTCACCAATGTCAAGTGTCGTAAACCCACTTACGAATCCAGAACCTGCTTGTTTTATGTTATCTAATATGCGAAATTCTTCATCAGCTAAATCACGATGAAATTCAACCTGATAATGATTAGCGTGGTTCTCTATATCATCAATCATGGACGAGCGGAAATTATTAGGAGCTTGTCTATACTGCTGTATATACTGCTCTATCTGCTCTTGATTATAGGTTGGTTTGAATACATGCTCCTGAGGGTCTTCCCCAGGAGGAATTGGTTGAGCTAACCCCATTAAGTTTTGGGGGTTTCCTGTAAACGCTCTAGGCATTAGTTATCCTTAAAAAAGTCTTTGTTGACCACCTTGGCCGTAAAGACGCGTCATATAATCTTGTCCAGGTGGTAATCTTAGAGGGCTACCTGGTAATTGTAATGGTGGTCCTGCGTTTACACTTGGTTGAGGCACTCCTACACCTTGACCACCTTGTGGACGCCATCCTCCTGGAGCACCACCGCCACCTCTCACTGGTCGTCCTGGTGACCGTACTGGTCCACCTGGTCCCATTGTGAAGTTAGGGTCTACATTAGTTTGTAGTTGTTGTCCTTTAGGGACCCCTTTATTTGAAACCTTTGGAGTAGGCTTATTCATACCCATCTTTTTTCTCATTAGACCAGCTAATCGAGCGCGAACACTTTTACTGAGTCCACCCTTACTATTTGCATTAATATAACCCATAGCAGCATCTATATAATCTTGTCCATTCTTACCCTTAGTAGCCTTAATGAATCCCTTATCCTTTACAACTTTTGCAAATTCTTTCCATATTGCAGACTCATCGCCTTTACCAACTTTTTTCCAGTTGACGCCTTTCATAGTGTTCGTACCGCCACCCTTAACGCCTTTACCAGTCTTAAACCATTTATCGAGACCTGAACCTTTTAAGAAGGCCTGCATAGCTGGACCACCTTTACCCATGCTCTTCGCGCCTACTTTAGCGGCAGCCAATCCACCTTTAGCTAATTTCATAGGAGCACCCCACGGGGCTACCATACCTGCTACACTACCAATATCAACAGCTTTCTGCTCACCTGCATTTCTAGGGGCATATAAAGAGTTTGGAATTAAACCTAGGGCCATTGTATCTGCTGCTGAAGCAGCTCCACGCCAAAGTTTAGAACCCATCCCACTTTTTATACCTTGAAATGGTATACCGGCTTCTACAGCTAGCATACTTATTTGTTGTGCTTCTGTATCTGAGTACATATTAGGGTTAGCTTTATAGGCATTAACCATTTTCTTAATTCGGTTCTGCTCTCGCTGTTGAGCAACATACTCAGGGGGCATTTGTTGCCCTTGTCCTTGTACTGCTCCTCTTACTGCATATCCTGGTGTTAAGCTCATAGTTCCGTCCTGTTCTTCCTATTATTTAATTGGTATGTATCTTCTATTATGGCGCAATCTTGGGTTATTTCTTGATGCTTCACTATTCTCAGGGCTATACCATGAATAAGGTTTCTCCTCTTCATCATAGTATACTTCTGAATTAGGGTTACCAAATCCCAAGAACGTGTCTGGATAATCTGGTCTGTTACTTACATTACCAGTGTCAAACTCCCATCCCTCTGCCTTAGCTCTTCTAGCATCAAGATTTGGAATCCCAGAGTTATCTATATAAGCTTTACTTCCAGCATATAGAGGGTCTGCTGCATTCGCTTGAGTCTGTCTCCACTTACGTGTAGCATTCTCGTTACCTGTTAATTTAATATCGTTTTCAAATAGTTTATATAGGTTGTTATGACCAACACCCCTGTTCATAAGATTAAAGAATGGTGAATTAGAGCTTAATAGGTCTTCAAATTGGGCTCTACCACCATCTTCACCAGATAACTCTCCCTGTTCGCGGTCATAAGCTGTCAAGAGGTATTGATTTAAGTCATTATGCATTGCGGTAGTCTGGTCACCTTCAATTTTGCCCCAACTATTCTCTATAGCTTGGTATAGTTGGTCTTCAGGTATATCTTTATATTTATTCTTTAAGAAATCCATTGCTCGTTCACGCTCAGCAGCTTGAATCTTACTAGTACCCATTCCACGCATTAACTCTTCAGCTTGAGGATTGATTACGGTCTTACCGCTATCATCTTGTATAAAGAGCCCACCATTATCTTTTAGTGCCTCGAATGCAGACATATTGTATGACTTTTGACCTTCCATCCAGTTGCCGACGGCCATTGAAGCATCAGTGATATTATCTGTTTGAGCCTTGACCCTTAAATCACGCTCACTACCTTGATTCTGCAGTTCAGCTGCCGTAAGGTCTACGTCTCTTCGGGCCGCACCCTCATCATATTTTCTTTGAACTAGCTTCTCTCTTTCAACAGCTAAAGCATGGGATTCATCACCTTGTCTAATACTACTATCACGATAGTCATCTATTGACTTAAGTTCTGCTTCTTTTAGGTCTCTATCCGCATTATCACTCTTGATAGAAGAACCTTGTTTAAAAGCCGCCATAAGAGGGGATGCTTGATATTTACCTACTACAAAACCAGCCATTAGTCTTTATCCTTCTTAGATTGTAACCCTCTGTAATTTACATAGAGAGAACCTTTGTGCTCTTCAACCATATCGGGATATTTCTCCCGAACATCTTGAGCCATTAAGCCAATATAAGGTGTTTTTGACTTGTCATTGATATAGTTAAAGCGATATTTGGGTAAACCTTTAAAGGTAGAATCAATAGATACAATATTTTCTTTTAATCGCATATCTGATACAATTAGACCTGCAACAGTTCCAACTGCACTCTGTATAAAGGAACCTTTATTAGCATTATTCTGACTCATCTGACTAGCTGCTGCACTATTAGCATTATCGTATATACCAGAAGCCATTTGTGTGTATTTCTGAGCAATATCCTGCCCCTTGTTATACATATCAAACAAACTGGACTTAGTAGAATCCATTGCTTTAGCCCCAACATTTCTGATTTGACCGATGGCATTCTGCATTATACCACCACTAGGACCTCCACCTTTAGCAGCTTGTTCTTCAGCTTGATTTCTAATTGTATATGATTGATTAGCAGCTTGCTGACTAAACATATTACCAAAGAACTCTTGGCCTTTTTGATAGTACCCTGAACTAATATCAGTAAAGTCGTCAATAGCCCCTTCCATCTTACTAAGCATGGGGTTATTTTTCATCATACTGGATATCTTGTTAGGGTCTGTATTTCCTAAAAATGTATCAAACCAGCCCATTATATACCTCTAGATAAGTTAAACATAAAACAATATAGCTATACATGCATGAGACATGCAAGAAGTTTCACTCAAATTTAACATTTATATCTCCTACTTTAGCGGTTTTCCAACCTTTTTTAGTCCTGCATTCCAGATGGATTACATTATTATCGACAAGTTTCATTCTTAATTGGCCTTCTACCCCTTTAGAATCTACGCTCTTGACACCATCCCCAATAGTATTTATCTGCTCAATGATTGCATTTAATTGTGCATATATCTCATTTACTATTCTTTGAATATCTGCATCCTTAGTTCTTGGTGCGGTCTTCTTTTTCATTATTTAACAGGCTTTCTTCTGTAGACTATATCTATTGATTCTACCTGAGAATCTGGTGGCTGATTTGGAAATTTCACGCTACAAATTCGCCCTTTACGGCTACCTTTAGCCACCTTCCACTCATATGTATGCCAATCGTTTAAAAGGTCCTCCCCAGCGTATACATCGTTTTTACGCTCAAGGGTGGCAAGCTTACCATCAACATAAAACTCTATCGAAGGAACAGCAAAATGTCCATTGGCACGTACCTTTAATCCTTTGTACATCTTACGTTGTCCATCAAGACCAAATGAGAGTTCCTTACTATGCCATTCCCAAGCCTTTGTTGCACCATCGGTACTTTCATTGATATTTCCTATAAAGGTCTTTAAAGCACCATCCTGAGCCGTTATAATCTCACCATACTTGCCTATAGTTACGGCAGTTGCGCCAGTTGGCTCCTGCTCTACACCATCTATAATCCTTGACTTTCCTATACCACATAAGTCCCATCGTTGAGAAGCAGGAGTATATAGCCATGCCATCGCATTCTTAACATCCTCACCTCCCCATGCAAACGTAGGAGGTTCATCACACCCATCACAGCAGTTAGCACCATCAATGGCTGTAGTTACATTAAATCCGCCACCCATAATTGTATGTGGATTCTTGGCGTCACTATGACATCCTGCTGCAGAAACATCAGAAGAGAATGTTAGATACATTCCGCAGTGAGAGTCTTGACCACATCCATAACCGGCATAGTCATTCCAATCAAACACTTGACCTGTAGCTAACATATAAGCAGAACCGTATTCATTATACAATGGCCCACTAATTTCCCAATCTACTAGCTGGGCGCTACATCTTATTTCAGCACTTTCTAACATGGACACATTACAGTCATCGTTTAAGAACCTGTCGATGTATACTCTAAAGGCAAATCCACCATTAGTAAGTGGGTCCATCTCTGATGGAAGCTGAGTAATATTCAGTGTGTCTGTCATATTACAGTTATTGAAATTATCCCAGAGTAGATTAGTGTCCTGACAAATTGGGTCAGTTTCAGCTATACAATCTACTGAATTATCATAGTTATAATATGGTATACCAAGACAGTTATAACATATACCTCCTGTCCAGCTACCGCCTCCATATTCAGCATTACAAGCTGCTTCATTCCAAGCAGGACCTTCTTGAGATTCTGCACCTTCACCCTCCCAGGGTTTTAGGTAATCTCCTGCACCGCTATCACACATTCCACATGGATAACGTCCGAGTAATCCACCGTCTAATCTAACACCTACCATCTTCCAAACACAATTACCTGCCCAATCATATGCATGTACCCATACTGGGCCAGAGCCATTACCCATGTAATATCGCTCCTCAAGAGTGAGAAATCGAGTAACATCAAGATGCACATTAGGATGAACATCACCTCCAGCTGTCGTTACGGCAGATACACTACTCCAACCACCTCCGTCAGACCCAGAATCACCACCCCAAACTTGTCCCGTTATTGGGAAAAATGTGCCGTCCCAGTTATGAGGGGAATAATTAGTGGGGATACCATGAAAACCATCTTCGTTATACCAAGCCTGATTCTCTAGTACTACTAACCAAATGCCATTGTCATCATGAGCACTAGCATTAAAAGTAATATTTCCATCACCGTCAGCTACTATCTGGTTCTCTGGGCTAACTATATAAGGAGACTTATCATCAATTATAATTGTTATATCTTCAGTCCATTCAGTAATACCTGTATCTTCACATATTAGCTTGGCGGTCATTGTATATTTGCCATTATATGGAAAATCGCAGGAATCAACGGTAACCTCTGCCGGAAATTCTAATGTGACATCGTTGGTATAAGTTGTTGTCCTAGTTAGCTCTGGTAATGTTGTACCTACACCAACATCACTTCCATAGCCCTCTACTTCATAAAAATTATGACCACTACCAAAGGTATATTCTATGACAAGTAAAGGGTCTCCTACTGTGCCGGTTGCTGCTCCATTAGTATCGGATAGCATGAATGTATTTTCTTTTCTTAAATGATATGCACCATCAACTGAAGGTATCCTATCACCATATTTACCCTCTGTGTCAGTTTGAGTGAAATATAGATAATCTTGTAAATTGCTAGCCGTATCAGTTACTACAAATTCTTCCTTTTCGTGTCTCCAATTACGGATAAAGCCCCATTCGATATTATCATCATCAACATCACAAGAACCACAACCACTTGGTATAAATATCGATGGTTCATTGGGTAACCATGATGTATCATAGACCTTTTCCCATGTGGCTTCAGATTCAGATGTGGTGGTGTTTCGATAAAATTCAAACTTATACACCCACTTACCTGATGGCTGAAAAGGTATGCGTATCTTATATTCATTTAGATATTGACCACTATTGTCTGGGTCTTCAACTTTATAAGGAAACAGTCCAGTAACATCAGACTCGTCAGAATAATCAGCGACCGTAATACTTGCTTCACCACCACCACTAGCCTTATCCCAGGTCCAACCTGCTCCAGCTTGAGTGCCAGTTATATAAGTTGGAGTATCACTTCTTGAATCGAATACAGCGCCATCATTATATTGCCCTTCAAAATTCGCATCACCACCAGCAGGGAAATCTGTATTACTATCATCATCTTGAAAAGAGTTATGACCCTTCATACGTGTTATCTGTAACGCTAAACTGAAATCAATAGTCCAGCTTGCTCCTTTTGGAGGTGTAAACAAATCTTTAAGAGTGAAGTCTACTTGACACCAACCAGTGTATCTAACAACGCCATCAATGTCAGTAATAGGCTGTGGGTCGATATCAACAGTTATCATTTGTACTTCATTAGTTGTCGCAAACGATACTGGTCGACGTCTAAATTGATTCTCTAGTTGCTCACCAGCAGGGTATGTATGTGGCAGAGGTGACGATGTGACACCCCAACCATAATGGGTATCTCTATCAGCACCTTGTGTAATATACGAAATTGAGTTTCTGGTTTCAACCATAAATTCCGTAGCGGAATTATCATAGAAGTTAGTGCCTGTATGATAATCAGGGTCAGTAGAGAAAAATCCTTTTATCCTATGTTGACTATTATCAAACCAGGTTTCAGGGTCATTGTCATATTGACCCATAACAACCATGTTATTACCTTGATTGCCGGTGGACCAGGTACCTTCACCTGCCAGCCAATTAGGTTGAGTCATATTTCTTATGTGTATGATTTCAAAGCCACTATGCCCACCACACATCATAAAATTGCAAACGCAGGCTTGGTTGTCAGGGTCTGTAGAGCAGCATCCAGGACATGGGCCACCATAGGTGTCAAATAGATGTTCCATCCCATAGCTACCTTCTTCATGCACTAATGTGGCAAAGTAAGGAGCGTTTACAGACTCTTTTGCAAGCTTTAAATTATTATCACCTATATGGAAGTAATGATGCCGCTCACTGTCTGTATGAGGACGAGCTGTCAACCATTGTCCTGACATTTGACCAGAAGGTTCTACACCGGCTGGAGTTGCAGCAGCACGCATTTGCCCTCCCATATGAGGCGCTACAGCATCTTGCAGTATGTGACGTTCAATGATATTACCAGTGGACTTCTCAATAATAGCCATAGCATAATAACCACCAGGGTCTACAATAAGCTCTCCAGTCTCGTAGTCTATAAAATTACCACCCTCATTCACTGTACTATAAGTACCTGCTGTGATAGACTGGGTAGTATTTATGGAGTTGTTGTCAATAAATTGAACTTTTGGACCTGCTGGGAAACCACCGTCAGATGTATCTTCTACATCAAATATCTTATAAGTCCCCTCCATTGTCAATCTGGAAAGGTTCCTTACTTGTACAGAATCTCTATTATTCTCTTGTCGTACAGAAAGGGTTGATAAGCTTTCATCTTTGACAAGATTAGCTGACCAAAATTGAGCGTCTGATAGAATAGGCTGGTCCCAATTAACCCTAATTTGTAGTCTATGGTCAAAGTTACCTAGCTGTATACCACTATTCCATTCAAACTCTATAGTACCATCTAATGTACCACATTCAACACTGTAATCAGGAGCCCCAGTTACAAATCGAGTTCTATTTGGGGCTGGTCTTGCAGTAAAATCTCTTAAATTTAAACTCATTATTAGCTTATCCTAGTTAATGCTATAGACCGATTATTATAAAACGCTTCTGTATAGAAAAACCCTGATTGATTCTTGTTATAGTATCCTATATAAGGAGCACCTAACTTCTCAAACTCTCCACCCTCTGTATATAAAGCAGAGGCACCCTTCTTGGTCAATACTACAAAGCTGCCCCTAGCCGCGTCAAAGCTAACCGATGTGTTATTAGATAGGTCAACTTTATCTAAACCCATTAAGCCTTTACGAGAATCTTTAATTGGAATACCTACAGGTACAGGGCGTACACCGTCATGTAAATAAATATTATGCATATCAGCGTAAAGCATACCGTACTCTGTAACAATTACAGCTTCACGGCCTGAACAACCAATACCCTCATAGATATCATCTATACCCATTGTATCTGGGTCAATACGATATGTGTTATGCCTATCAAAAGCAAATATTTTGCCATTAAATGAGGTTAGCGCTGTTGGAATATTAGGAAGGTGTAAACTACGCTCGTCATTACCCCAATCCCAGACATTAAACTCACCTGGGGCTGACTTAAATATTGTCTGAGAATAGTCTTCAGAACTATACTTAAGGCTGCATTGTCCGACAACATGATAGGTACCTATTTTAGTAGATAAACCCCATTTGAGTCCCATATGTGGCAATGTTTCAGAAATTCCAGCCATTGCTTCATAAGTCTCTTTACCATTATTGCCAGAATCTCTTATAATATTATTCCAAGCATCTAGTTCTTCATCGTATTTCCATCCAGCGTGTAATTTAAGGTCAGCGACTAATTTGAATAATTCTTGCTGTGTATCATCCACAAAATTTCTACGATATATTAATACATTACTAACTCTGATTGGCAATTCTCGGATATTTATTTCTATCATACAATCATCATAATCAGTAGAAGGAGTAAATCTCCACATAGTACTTGATATTGGAGAATACTGAAAGCCATCATATTTTAGAGCTATTTTATAATCGTATCTCTTGCCTGCTGCAAAGTGTGGTGAGATAGTATCGGTATCAGATTCATCACCACCAACGACATTAAATGTAGTATCTTCTCCCTTCATTTGTGCAAATGGCTGGTCAGCTTGTACTGTAAAGTTAGTGCCGTCGAAATTGTTAAGGTCCCAAAAATTCTCTGGTACAGTGGTATTAATTAAATCACCTGCAATCATCCCATTAGTATATGAACCATTTATGGCACTTAAGAATATTACTGATGCAGTGGAAGCTAGTTCACTCAGCCCCCAATGCTCTATAGGAACATCAGCCTTGCTCATTAAACACATTGCAGCACCACCTATATCGACAGATGTAGAAGATGTCTTACCTCCAAGCTCTAGTTGCATCAGAGGTAATCCCCCGATAGACCAATCTACTTCGTCTGTTTCTAAGTCGCCAAGGAAGTCTCTACCTGCCCATCCAAATTCTCTATAGGTTCGGTAATGCAATATGTCACCGCCATGGCCGTCAGTATTATCATTAGTAAATCTCCAGTATGCTCTGGCTGAGGTACTGTCAAATAAGTTGGTCTGATTAGCTGCTCCTCTCATTGGAGTGTCAAACAGGGTACTACCAGGCCGTACAATTGGATTAGCGATACGTATAGCCCAAATAGTAGTCCCATCCCATTCGCTGATATCTTCCAAATTTCTATTTACGCGCTCAGATATGAATAAACCTACTGTATCTCTATTTCCAGTAGAGCCACCCCCTTCAAGGATACATGACTGGACGCAATTGATATTATCATAGTTAAGATTAATTGTTGTCTCTAATTTTAAGAGTCCTATACCCTTCGCAAAGTCTAATACTTCAGTCCCTTTTCTGTATTGTGTGCCATTATAGAAACTAGTGGTCATCGCTTCACCTTCATAAGGATTTGGCTCAAGAAACTGACCGTAACCTAGATTTGCACCTGCAGTACTTATTGCTATAAAGGTACCTAATGTATATGATTTCCCAGCAATAGTAGGTGCAAATGTATCATCGCCTACTCCAGATTGCTGTTCTAGTAATAGCCCCCCAAATGTAACAAATTTGCCTTCAGAAGAAGCGATGCATCCTACTTGATGTGGATAATTTGGGTATGTTGGATGAGTAGAATCGACTTGACAATTTGATAGCCATTGGTCATATGGATTGTTAGGGCCACCAGTTGTTCCACCACAGTATAACATAAAATTTTCGCCGTAATGACCAAAAGTTTCAAACATACTAAATCTATTAATCTTGAGTACAGTCCCCGTTTCTACCCCAATATTAAAACCCATACACCATAGCTCGTTATTACTATTGCCGTCATGAGCATCAACCCCTGCTTCGCCTCTATAGCGAACCTTTCCATAACCTTCAGTATCATAGCCATAATTTGGGCCTTCACGATTACTAAAGGTCCATAACACTGGGTTCCAGTAAAATGTTCTGTTGCCACTAGGCTGTGTGAATGAGGCGTTACTAGTAACAGCAAAATTCGGTGTTTCATTAGTTAATTGTAGGACTCCACCATCATCTGCTTCAATATTTGATATATCAATACTAAAAAGATATGGGTCTATTGCTAAACCATCATATTCAGATTGTGAGAAGCCATCATGTGTGTATAGCTGAATCCATAGCCTTCTATCATAAGGTTCTCCAGTAGTTGCATCTGCAAATTTAGTACCTGTCTCTAATAAGTCACTAGCCCACCAGACTCCAGCTGGTTCAACATCTTTTATAGCTCCACCAGGAGCAATAAATTTTGGCATCTTACCAGACCACTCAGAGATTACACTGACATTAGTGTCAAATCTCCATGTATAACTCCCATCAGAACCCATTATATCAGTAGGGTCATTGGATTCGTAAAAGTCATTTACATCTATTAAAAATATCCTAGTTTGTCCACTAGTAGACCCTATAGCCCAAATAGCATTAGGCATACTATCACAGACAGCGATAGAGTTAATCCTGATATTTTCGCCTACTTCGTCAACAAGGCTATTTGACTTGACAAAACCACCACTCGGAAGGTCATTTGTTGAGTTATCTTGCAATGAAGCTAAAGCAATATTTGCCTGTGCTAGTGTGTCACTGGAATCTTCTATCTTAATACGATAAATACAATTACCATTTATCTCACAACCGTATAACCATGTATCGGTCCCAAGTTCTTCTGTAAATCTATCCTCGCTAAATTCAGGGCCACTGTCATTAATGGTAGTTTCCGTAGGTCTATTTGAGAGGTCTACTACAGGTCTGATAACCTTGTCACAGATGTAAGTTGAGTTTTTATTCTGAAATGGCGTTAGCTCTGTATCGGTCACAATCATGCTATTCCCAGAAGTGGCACCAAATTGATTTACCTTAGAGTAGCCCATCCATTGTGGTCTACTATCTACTGCTTTATGACCAAAGCCTATATGAGCTTCTTTATTTCTAGTGGCAATAGCGGCTTTACCTGTTGTAGAATAAGACACATGCCAATCTCCACCAAAAGAAGGAGCGCTACCATACCAATCAGCAATATAATTTAAGCCTCTATCTGGCTCATATATAATCAAATCTTCGGTTTCACCTGTGTCAAGCAAGACCATTGATGTCGGTTGTATAGCCGATGTTGACGAATTGCCTCCATGGGGGAATAGTACTTTGCCTTCTGTAATACCCTTTAAGATACCAGCTTCTGCTACAGGCTCAACATTCAGGGAATATTGAGCTGACTCATCTGGAGAATCTGACAATGACGCAGAGGTTATTAACCCTGCATTAAACAACCTTAGTTCTTTTATCTCTCTAGCCATTATCTTCTTTCTTGTCCTCTTTTACTTCCTTGGATTCTTTTGGTTGAACACCAGTATACTTATTTCCAGGAGTATCAGAAGTTATCATACCTTTTGAATATGTATCAGCCATGTAAAAGTTGTCCCCATATACTTGCTTGGCCATCAATTATTTCAACAATGCTCACTGATGATTTCCCATCTATAAAGTCTACAATAGCAAACGCATGTGACCAATTAATCTTACGTCCCCCTAACCATCCATTATCTTCATCAGACATACTTTTCAAGCATCCAATGCTATAGGCATGTTTAGGACCATCCATGTGCGTCATAGATGCATGTTGTAGGTCATGATGATGACCATACATTATGTTAACACCTAATCGTGCTATATGATTCTTTGCATGATGCTGACCACCATATAAATGTCCATGGTAAAAATGCAAATCACCTATATTTAGAAACCTACCAGCTTTATAATAAGTGTAACCTCGTTCAGCAAATTCCATTTGCCTACTAAATTCATACTGTGTCAAGTATGGGTGTTCTTGTATAAACCTGTCAACCCACTCATCGTGATTACCTTGTATAAAGTATTTTTCTTTTACACCTGCTTTATCTAGGCTCTCATCTATCTCATCCATTAAAGCTACGCATGCAGCGTAATCCTCTTCAAACTTAGGGAGTATATACTCTAGAGGTGGTTTCTTTTTTCTTTTCCACTGCCAGTGTGATATAGACCCGAACTCCCCAAAATCTCCCAAGTCTATATAAATATCAGGCTTTACTAATTCTATAGCCTGTTTAAGTATTGAAATTGCTGCTCTGTCGTGCAGAGGAGCATGCTTATCAGGTGTAACGATAGCCCTGATATGCTTAGGCATTTTTTTAGCCATTTAGCCTCCATGTTAGTTATATGTTTCAATCTAAACGCCACCGCCGAAGCCGCCGCCGAAAGCGCCACCAACCATACCCATTAAACCTTGTCCAAGTTTCTTTATTCCTGGTCTCAGTTTGTTATTTCCAAAATCAAAACCATCCATCACTTTGGACATAGGGTCACTGCCTCTTTGAGGTTGGGTAAAGCCATTTTCTTCCTGTCCTGGTATACCTTGTCCACCCTGGAGAAACTTTTGCTTTTCTTCCTCGCTGAGTAAATCAAAGAAATTCTTCTGACTTTTAACATCATTACCTCCAGGAAGAGGATTCGTACCTCCAGGAATAGGATTCGCGCCAAAACCAGTACCACCTCCAGGAGGGGCATATTGACTAGCACTACTCTGATTAAAGTTGTCATCTATCCAACTTTGTTGACCGCCATCTCCGCCATATAATCCTACTGCCATTAGTTTAACTCCTCTGTATCGGGGGTGTCATAAAAATCGTCTAAATTTATACTCAACCCCTCTAATTTTCCAAGTAATTTCTTCGTGTAACCTTTTCCATACTTTAGATGCAGATTGCCACATGATTCACACTCCCAGAACAAGCTGCGGTTATGCGCTCCAATAACTAACACTCCTACAAAATCTTTATCACCACATACTTCGCATGTCACAGGAGGGTCTTTATACTTCTTATAACTATTAACTGGTAATACATCCATCCAATCTTTAAGATTAGTTTCATTTACCAAGAATACAGTTACTTCTTTCATTAGGATGCGTTATCTGAACGCAATCCCTCCACAAACTTTGATATTCCTGTTACCAGAATATTATCGATTGCATCGACAAAATAAGGCTCAATAGTCTTATTCCAAACATTCTTAGTCCACTTCCATTTTCCCATACCTAAAGTGCATACCACTCCAAGGCTATACATCCAAGAACCAAACTTGGCTTTGATTGTATTATTAGGAATCTTTTTGAGTATAAATGTGGTAGCAACTCCTGCTACTCCCATGCCTGCATATGCCGCTACTTTGCTTGTAGCAAAAGCTGTTAATGATGCCAACATCTTAAATCTCCTTCTTTATTTTTAGAACTATGTATACTATGTTTAATACAATCAGCACTACACCTAAAGCTTCGGGAACTAAATCCCACACATTTACCATGATTGTCCCTACGCTTGTACTAATGGTTTTTAAAGAATCAGTCACTTTTTCAGCCCATTTCCTGTTAATTTGGTTAGTATATGTTCAATACCTTCTATATAACCCTTAACTTCTTTTATGTCAAGTTGAGTTATCTTTTGTTGGTCGATTAACTTGACAATGATACCTTCTAGTCTACGAAATTGATTTTCCAAATCATCGACTAATTCTTTTTGAATCCAAGTCTGCTGTTTCCAGATAAAATACCCAAAAGCTATTGTTATCGCTATAGGTAATCCATACTGGTCTATTATATTTAAATCCATCTACTCTAATCCCAACTTTGATTCTATAATCTCTATAGCTTTATCGGTATACCCAATAGCATCATCAAAGAAGATAGCAATCTCCATTTCTTCCATATCATGAAAAAAGGAACATATCGCCCTTACCTCTTCTTTTTCAACCTTTAGAATAGCTAACATATCTTGTAATTCTACTGTTGTTTTCTCCATAATATTAAATCCACCACCATCTAAGTAAAGGTTCTTCTGCTGAATCTGTCATTCCCAATGTGGGATGCGTATAAGCATTATACGCAATAGAAAGATGTACTTGGTTGGGAGAACCTGGGTTAGTTATAGTCACTTCTGGACTTCGCAGCCAAAACCATTTATTATTTATATTAGAGCCAGAGGTTTCTGTATATGCATAATATGAGGAAGAAGATTGAGCTATGGATGATGTAGCCGCCCCAATTATAGTCCCAGAAGTATCCGAAGAATAGACATCACCAATACCATCAGCGGCTCCTGTAGAGATAGAACTAGTTGAAGTCCCTCTAACTATCTTATAATTACCATTACTAGTTGTAAGAGCAGACCATGCTTGGCTTCCAGCACTACTGATATCTGAATAATTCTCATATCCAGGACTAGCTACACCTATATTATGAACTTGAGGTTTTTCCCAGCTAGTATAATCAGCTGTATGCCCAAAAGACCAACCAAAGTCCAAAGTAGAATAATTACTGTTAGTTATCTGTACAGCCCCAAGGCAAAAATCATTAAAATATGCAGTAGATGCAGTAACTTTGACTGCAAGATATAGTCTACCAGTAAATCCTACAGATTGTACTGCATTTTCCATATCTTCATGATAGACATTAAAATCTTCGGTAGTATCATTTATAGTACCTGTTGTAATGGTAGCAGGAACTCTCTCTCCATAATCACCTGGCCACCCAGCGAATGGCTCCATCCAATTAGCAGCGTGTTTATGCCTTAATTGGTCATTTAAATTCCATACGCCACCAGACGAGCCAGCAGAAGTATTACGATACTTAGCCTTTTTACTAATTACACCTGCTTCCCAATTAGGCATCGTTAAGTACCTCATATGATATAAATAAATCCAAATCACCTGCTGCACTTGCCCCACCTTTTAATGCATCATTTTCCATTAAATATATAGGAGAGTCTACTAGGATTAATGTAGAATCTGGAGGGATGGATATTGTTTTTGCTAAGTATACCGTAGCATCAGCCCCTGATGTAGTAATTCCTGCTGCTCCAGAACCTAATCCATCAATAAATAAGTCTAAATTAACAGCACTAGCTCCATCAACATTAGCGCATGTAATACGATTAATTTTTAATATTTGCCCAGAATCAACTTGTAAAAGAGTAGCTGTTACAGATGAACTTAGATTAAATCCAAGATTCCCACCTACTATTGAAGTTACATTTACTATATTTGGATTTGCCATTTAATTCCTTATCCGAAAACTATTGCCATTGCTATGGCTTTACCTGTTGTTATACCACCACCACCGCCGCCACTAGATGCTTCCCATACAGCACCATCTGCACCATCTGCAGTAAGTACCCAGCCATCAGTTGCACCAGTAGAATTAATAGCAGTGCCTTCGTGTGCGTGAGTAGATACTGAATAGGTACTATTATCTGAAGAATACCCACCGGAACCATTCGTTTTCATAAACCCACCGGTACTGAAGTCTCCATCTACTAATACATCAAGATGGCTCACTTGCGTGGTTAGATATGTTGAGGTATCTACTGAATATACACCATCACTGTCTACACGGCAAAATCCAGGTGTAGAGCCAAAGTCCGCATCTACGATAGCAGTTCCTAAACTCTCTAAGTATGTTCCGCTATGATTATGGTCACCAATAGCCACTGTAGAGCCTGAAGTCCCAGTTGGGATGTTTGCGTATGGAACATTAGCCCAAGTTACTGCAACTCCTAAATTATTCACTTCGGCTGTTAAGTAACTCCCAAAGTCACTAATCTGACTCTCAGTGATACTTAAAGCTGCTTGATGCGCTGTGACATCACCTTCAGTTACGGTATATGATTCTAGATAAGTCCCACTATGATTATGATTACCTAATGCTACTGTTACATCGCTGGTTCCAGTAGGCACATTCGCTATTGGTATGTTAGCCCAAGTAACTGCAGTATTAAGGTTATTTTCTTCTGTAAAGCTAGTGAGATACGTTCCAAAGTCACTAATTTGGCTCTCTGTGATAACAATAGTGGACTGGTCAATAAAGTCTGATGACTGCACACCCTTGTATCTAAATTCTAAAGTTGAAGGAGTATCCTTATCAACAAATATCTTCCAGTCATTACCTAGATTAATATTTGAGTTCGAGTCAGTCTGAGACGTCCAACTGGACACCACTGGCGTAGTAACCTCCACACTATCTTTAAATCCTGTAGTAGTAATCTTCTTTTCAACAAAACTCATTAATAGTCCTGTGGTTTAATCGTAAAGTTACCTAAATATCCACGCTTAGCATGTTTCTTACCTTCAAGAATTAATTGCTTATATTCACTCTCATAGAATTGGGACATTTGAGGATTCAAATTACGAGGGTCCCTGTAAAATTCTGCAATGGTTTTATATGCTATTGCAAGGTGTAAATGCGCTGGAAGTTCACTCACCTGGTCTAAATGGTCTGCTACTGAATCACCATCAAAAGAAGCTGCCCTCTTTACACCTGTTACTCCTAGTGTTAAGTTTGCATCTTTAACAGAGACAAGTTCGGCCCCATCCCGTTCGACTAAGGCTATACTATCGCGTTCTACGTACCATAGATACTTGTCATGTGTATCACTACATTTACTCATCGTCAGTAGCTCCTGGTCTACCTATTAGTCTAGGTATTTTACAGTTATTAAGTTCAACACCTTCTAGCTTTATCATATCTGGATGTAAAGGATAATATCTTTGGTCAATAACAGTTGGTTTCTCCCATTTCATGGGGACCGTTTCAGTCTTAGCCGAGAAATCATCTTGTGCTCTATTCATCGCAGCTCGCACTTCTGCTTCTAATATCATAGGGTGATGCTGACGTATCATTTCTATTAATTCTAATTGCGTCATTAAGATATACCTCCTTGGTTGGATGGTGCCGCTAACTGTCCTATTCCTAGACGGGGTTCTTCTTCAACAATGAACGCACGCACTGTGCTAAGTTGATTCTGTATAACGGAACTTAATTCGCCATCTTCTTCTTCATGAACCATGAGCGCTAATTTAGCCGCTAGAATCTTTTCAGCTGCGTATAATACTATGATAGGCACCAAACTTGGTGGAAGATGTGTAATAGTACTAGGCTCGCTAGTTGACGCTGTCTCGGATACGGTGGGGTAAGTAAAGAGATAAGCAGCACCAGGCTGTCCATCCAAATCTTCACTATCTGCCTCTACAGGGGCAGGATAAATTTTTAAAGTAGCTGCCATCTCTACTGGAGATGAATCATCTGCAATAGGCTGTACAACGAATACTGGGGTATACTTTGTAGCATAATGCATACTTCTATTATCTGTTATTTGATATAACTCAGCCACACTTCTTTGGTTACAAGGCTGACCATCGCGCTCTACATATAGAACACGCATTTCTTCTGCATTTATACCATCAGCAGTTACTACACTTGGAACATCTGCATATTTCAATAACAAGTCAATCTGCACTCTATCTACTGCCTTTATGATAGCCTCAGCTATTGTCTCATCTACTGTAGTGAGGTCGTCAAGCGACGATGAATAATGCTCTATTAATGTTGCCCAAGTTGCCATACAATCTCCAAATGTAGTTAGGGGGAGACTAGCTCCCCCCTCCTACGAGTTAACTAACCTAACCTATGCAACAAAACTAATTAATGCATGCGTTTCTGGTAAGTTTATTTCAAGCCCAGCTTCAGTGATAATCTGGTCTTTTCGACCATCTGTTGAATTATCCTGAATGTTGGTTTCCACAAAGGTGTCACGATTGTGACCATTTGCAGCCAATGGACGATACTTGACGTTACTCAAGTCAATGCACATTGCCTTATCTTCCCAAGGTCCTCTCATTAGAGGGTGAGCTACGAAGTTCAAGCTTCCAAAAGAAGTTCCAATAGATGTAACATCTACAGGAGCAAATTTAGAAGGTTTAACATCTAAGTTAGC
>TARA_R110001599_G_scaffold35756_1_pt1 | contig 28060 bp, 23 predicted proteins | sample TARA_R110001599 | Tara Oceans TARA_R110001599 (sample SAMEA4398360) | marine metagenome | biome: Polar Biome; feature: [MES] marine water layer (ENVO:01000295) within the mesopelagic zone...; material: water (ENVO:00002006), including particulate matter (ENVO:01000060) such as......
TCAAGACGTCAAGCTGAACCGCCAGTGATCTCCTGCGAACGCTTACGGTTGTGCGCGGCGACGACGAATCCGCCCGTCCCCGCCGCCGGGTCCTGGATTCGCTCGCCCAACTGCGGCTTGGTCAGGCGGACGATGCAGTCGATCAGAGGACGCGGGGTGAAATACTGCCCGGCGCCGGATTTCTTGTCCTCGGCGTTCTTCTGTAGGAGCCCCTCGTAGAGATCGCCCAACCCTTCCTCGCGCGCATCGAACCAGTCGAGGTCGTCGATGGCGGTGGTGAGGCTCTTGAGATTCGCGGGCTTGCGCAGTCGGGTCTGGGCGTTCTCGAAGATGGCGAGGACGAGCTTGTCCTTGGCAGGCTTGGGCTTGCCGTCAGCATCCTTCTCCTCGGGGTCGCCGAGAGCGGTGAGTAGATGCTTGTAGTGCGTGAGCTGGGCGAGCCCCGCGGCCCGGGCCAAAGTGTTCCAGCGGTATTCCTCAGGGATGCGGCGCTCCTGCCCGGTCTCGGCCATCATCTTGAGAAAGAGGAGGTAGGTCAGCTCAGTAACGTATTCGGAATAGGTCACGCCGTCATCGCGGAGGACGTCACAGAGTTTCCAGAGCTTGGCGACGATGTCTTGCGTGGCGCTCATGCGGCAGGCTCCCATGTTTCGGTTCTTATCTCCTCGAGGATTGCGTCGAGCTCGCCCCCGAAGATCTTGTTGAGGCGATTATAACCGCCCTGCTGCGCGAATGGCGGGTTATCGAACGTTTGCCGGTCGATAACAACCTGGCTCGTCATTTCGTCCCCGATCCGAAATAGCCAGCGTCGCTGCACATCGTCGAGATCATGCGTCGATGCAACTTTCCTGATGGCCGCATCGACCCGATCAGCATAGGGGACCAAGGGGTCGCCAAGGGCCGCCTGACGAATGAAACCAATGATGGAGGCAGCAATGTCCTCGTTGGTGCGATCCCGCCAAGCGGTGCGCAGGGCGCTCTCGGTGAAATGGCGTGCATCGAGGGCGAGTCGCAACTCGCGCAAGCTCTCGCGGGTCATGTCGCGGGGACGCGTAACGACGATATTGAGGGCGTCGATCTTGTTCGCATTGTCGCGCACGAAAGTCTCGAAAGCTTCGATAAAATCGGCGGGGCGGACGCCCTCACCATAGCCGCGCGTGACACCGATAAGGGAGTCGTCGCCGGTGTAGATGGGGATGATCGGCGGGGCGCCGCGGTCGCCCTTGAAATCGAAGAACTTGCCCAGTCCCGGACGCTCCTGGGACCATTGTCGGACTTCGGGCGCTGGTCCGTTTCGGAAGCGTTCCAACGTCTCCTCGGGCGTCTCGCCAGCCTGGGCGGTGTATTGCTCCCGAATTTCGTCATTCATGCGACGGATTTTGCGGGACAGTTTCACGATGATCTGGTCGAGGATTTCCTCCTGGTGGGAGGGGTCGCCGGCGTTCTCGAAGCCGTCAAAGAGGGTTTCGAAGGAAACCTTCGGATCGACAACGATGGGCCGCATCTCGGTCATGGCCTGAAGGTTCGGGTAAAGGTCGACTGCGTCGTAGATCTGGAAGGCTTCCTTGCCGATCTCGTCGCATTTGCGGGTCGCTCGGCCGATCATCTGATCGTAGAGAATTCGGGAATTCACGCGACGGAGGAAGACCAGATTGGTAATTGCGGGAACGTCGATGCCCGTGGTCAGCAGGTCGACGGTTACGGCGATCCTTGGGTCGGCCTCGTTCTTGTATTTCAGGATCAGGTTCTTGTCTTGCTTGACTGACTCGCCGGTAATTTTCTGTATCATGTTGTCGTGGAGCGGGACTTCATCATCGCGGTATGCCTGCCGCAGATACCAGACCACCTCGTCAGCGTGACTGTCGGAGGTGGCGAAGACGAGCGTCTTGCCGGCATCGGGGGACATGATGTCTATTCGACGTGCGATTTCGGCTGCGACGACCTGATTGAATTTTGGCGCGCGCACCTTCCGATTGAAGTGCTCGACTGTGAAGTCCAGCTGGTCCGGGAGAGTGGCGGTGTCAATCTCGCCGGTGCGGGGGTCCAGCACATCGATTGTCTCGCCCGCCTCAATCGTAATGCCTGCCTCGCTGAGCGCGGTCTTGATCAGGTGAGGCGGATCGTGATCGATTAGCCATCCATCAATGACTGCCTCGCGATAGCTGTAGCGGTATATCGGGTCACCAAAGATCTGCGCGGTGTGCAGCGCCGGAGTCGCGGTAAGCCCGACCTTCACGGCGTCAAAATACTCCACGACCCGCCGATATTTTGAAACATAGTCGTTCTGATCCCGAAACGTCGTCTCTGCCTCGCTCATATCTCGGTCGAGAAGGTAGCCCCGGTGACATTCGTCTATCAGGATCAGATCATACTGATCGACTGGAGGTCTTTCACCGGGTTCGCGCTCGAGCACGCGCTTCACGAGGCTCTGGACCGTGCAGATGTGAATCTTGGCGTCTCGGTCGATGACCTGGTCCTCAAGACCTCTGAGACCGAATATTTCAGCGAATGTCTTGGCGCCGACCATACGCGTCGTCGCGAAGGCGCTCTCAGCCTGTTCCCCGAGTGCGCTGCGGTCGACAACGAAACAGACCCGCAAAAACCGTTTCGCATCCAGAAGCCGGTAGATCATCGCGATGGCCAGCTTGGTCTTACCGGTGCCCGTCGCCATCGCGACCAGCATTTCACGCTGACCGTCGGAGAGACCTTTTTCGACGGCCTTGATCGCCTTCCTCTGATAGGGGCGCAGGTCAAAACCGAAGTTGAAGGGTTTTGCCTCCAATTCCTTCTCCGCGGCCCGCCGATTGACCTCCAGCCTTTCTACGAGGCCTTTTGGTGTGAACCACCCCTCCAGAGCGCGGGAGGCATTGGAGGGATCACGTGTGTCCCGGAACCAGATCCCGCTGTGGGTCGCCATCGCCGGATAGAAGCCCCGTCCGTTGGTGGCAAAGATGAATGGGACGCGGTGCCCATCCCAGGGTCCACCCGAGAACTCGAAACTCTCGTGAGCCTGGATATCGCGCGAGTAGCGGCTTGCCTGGACATCGACGGCAGACATGACGTTCTTGCGTTTGCGCTTGGCCTCCACGACCCCGACCAGAACGCGTCCAGCGAAGAGCGCGTAATCCGCCGGGCCCGAGGATGTCGGCCATTCGGCAATGGCCATGTTGCGGTTCTTTTCAGGACGGGTGCCCAAAGAATATCGCAGCGTCCCGCTGTCGACATCCCACCCGGTCTGACGGAGCTGTTCATCAACCAGTAGCCGCGTATCGGCCTCGTCGAAGTCCATGTCCTTGGCCGACTCGAAAGCGGCCTGGATGAACGTTTGCGTTTTGCCGCGGTCGACCGGTCGTGCCGCGCGACGCTCGGCTTCCTCGGCCAGCTCCGCGTAGATCGCCCGTTCCTCTTCCGCGAGCCGGGCCCTGTCTTCGGCATTCAGGGCGGTGCCATGAGCGTTCGCAGCCTCGTCGGCAAGACGTGCAACTTCAGCCGAACGCTGCTCCAGTTCTGACCGTAGCGCCGCCACCAGATCCTTCAGCGCGGGCGCGTCGGTCTCTGCCAGTTTCGGCGGGTTGAAAGGCATGGTTAGCCGCGGCTGTCGAGTCGCAGACGCACGCAGCCAGACTCCAAGACGATGGCAAAGCTTGATGGCTTCGAAGGCCATCCGGCGTTCGCCGTCGTGACCGTGGACCGCAGCGTTACCCTCGACACGCAAGCGATGGAGGATGTCGAGGATCTCGGTCGGCACAAGACCATCGCGCCGGATGTTGCGGAGCATGTCAGCGAACGTATCGATGCTGGCAATGTCTGCCCCAGCGGACTCAGCAACGACCCGCGCCATCCGCTCTGCAAATTGCCGAGTCTTGATCAGCGCCGTATTCGCATCGTCTACGAAGTATCGTTCGGCATGCGTAGCAAGAACTGCCAGTGGCGGGTCAATATCTTTCAGATGGTCAAAGTTTGGACTGTTCATTGAAAGCGGTCAATCAGGAGGTCGCGCGGACGCTCAGACCGAGGAGTTTCGAGCATCCGCGGGATCGGTTGCCGTCTTCTCCCGGACCAATGCGAGCGCAAAACGTGATCGGTCGGCATCCCGTGTTTCCTCATCCCGTGCATATAGCGGAGTAACTGGGATTTCTGAGCAGGAATACATCGCATAGGGCCGTGGCCGGGCCTGTGACAGCTGCGTCAACCTTTACAATTTCCATAGCGCACGATTCCCCATGGCTCTCATTTTTGCCAAGGATTGCATGAACGTGTGGCAGGATGCCACGTTTTATGCGTCCTTGGCGTGCTTCTCAAGTCATCGTCTCGGCGACGGCCTGCTCTCGGGCGTCGTGATTTTCGCGTAGCTCGGACTCTTCCCTCTGTGGTTCCACCCTTTTTCATAGGTTCCCTCAGGTTCCCATTAAGAATTCGAATAACTTCCCAAAGGCTTAGATATGATTGCTGGGGAATGCTACGGAATTCAATCGGGAATAACGGGCAATTCGGGCGCGCACTCGAAATTCTTTCGCTCATTTCACGGATTTGCGTGATGGGTTTCGCGGCCTACCCCGCGCAGATTACGGCAGGCCAAGCGGATACCATGGATATACAGGCAGAAAGTTTGGGTGGTCTTGCATTTTGCGCGGGTCTCTCTGGGGCATAGATCCTCTTCGGATCAACCGAAGGAGATGCTGATGTCCAGTCCGCGCCACTACAGATGCGAAGAGAAGGTAGTGCAACTTCTCGAAAAAAAGAAACTGAGCCTGAACGCACTTCGCCTCGTTCATGCGACCTATCACCATCTCGACAATCACCCTGGATGGACGCCCTCTCACATGAAATTGACCGACAAGTTCGGCAATGAGCGGATCTGCACCGCGCTCTGCTCGATCCTCTGTGCGACGACAGGATCACCGGGCGCGAACGACATCAGCATGATCCGTCAAGGGATGCGGGACGTGGAGGACGCGGACCTGTTTCGTGTATTGGAGTTGAATGGTCGCCGACTGAGGTTCAGGTATAGCTCTGCACTCGCCGACGCGACGACACACTATACGAAGGCGAAATTTGCTATTCTGGATTGCGGGATCATCGCGCAGCTCCGGTCCCCTTGGCAGATCGAATTCTACACCCGCGCAGAGATGGTCCAGCGCCAGCGGCACCCAATGTTCTACCTACCTCGGGTCTGTTCGGAAAAGGAGCCTTGGAGTGAGACAAAGCGCAGGTGGTTTTCTGCGGCCAGCCGCGTCGGCGACATTCTCGGGCATCACTACGTCATCATCCCCGAACTCGACGAACTCTGCGAACATGTAGCGCGGGTAAAGGTGAAGATCGTCCATCAGCGGACGCAATGGTCGGAAGGCCGCCTGTTTCCTCGCCGAGCCGCCGAGCCTGTCAGCATCGTTGCCAACGGAAAGAGCCAGACACTCACACGACAAGAACTTACCAGGAGGAAAACCTGGACCCTGGTAGCGGGACCGGTCCCGGATGCAACGGGTCCAGTGCAGTAGATGCATGGCAGGAAGGCGTGGTTGGGATCGAGCGCCCAGACGCAGGTGTCGAACTCAAGTATGGCGCGGTTGCGGCAAGACGACAGATCGACGGGCGGCCTGAACTGAAGCTTGGATCAAGGCTGTTTCACGATATGGCCGGCCCGCGCGCCGTCGAACAGCACTGCCTTGCCGCCGTTACCCGGAGGGTCCGCATTCCTAAAAGCCGTGGGACACCTTGACGCTAAGCCGTTGGTCTGTAAGGCGACAGTTTCTGCCCCGCGTGGGACACCTCGCCCTTTATTCCTTGGGCTTTTGGGGCGGGTGGCATTCCCCTACGGGCTGCCACTTGTAACTCCCTGAGTGATGTCTTTGCAGGTGGTAAGACCGCGTGACCGGCCGTTCTGGCCAGTTTCCTAGCGGCCCGGGGCGGCATTTTCCGCCATTGCAACAGAAACGCAGCTCTGGGTGCCGTTTTGACCCCTACGACGTTCAACCGGTGAAGCTGGTAGGGTCATAGCGCGTGCTTGGCGCAGCGCGGGAGTTTGATCGGCAATGTCAGGTCGCGGGTTTGAGCGTCTTTCGCGGGTTGTGATTCATTGTCGAATTACCCCACCCCAGCGGCGCTTCGCAGGCTTCGAGCGCCGAAATAAAGCTGTTACACCAGACATTAACGTCGGTCTTTTCGACTTGATCCATGCAGGCCGTATAACGCCGCTTTCTTTCCTCGAGCGGCATATCCAAAGCTTGGGACAACGCGTCTGACATGCCTTCAATATCATAAGGGTTTACCAATAGCGCTTCGGTAAGATCCTCGGCAGCCCCCGCCAGATGTGACAATACCAATACGCCCGGATCGTCGGGATCCTGGGCGGCGACATATTCTTTGGCGACAAGGTTCATTCCGTCAGCCAAGGGCGTCACCATCCCCACGCGCGCGCCCCGGTAAAGCCTTGCCAGCAGGTCACGATTGATATTTCGGTGAATGTAGCGCAGCGGCGTCCAGTCCAGTTCGGCGTGTGTGCCGTTCAGCCGGCCTGCCAGTTCCTCCAGTTCGGACCTGATTTGTTTATACGCCATGACTTCTTCGCGCGTCGGCGGTGCGATCTGCAACAGGCTTACGCGCCGGTCCTTGTCGGGACGTTTTTCAAGATATTGCGCAAAGGCACGAAACCGGTTTGGAAGGCCTTTGGAATAGTCGAGGCGGTCCACCCCCAGGATGTATTCGCCGCGCATGTCGGGGCCAAGATCGGCGCCGGTAGGGGTTTGGCTGGCAGCCCGAGCGAACGCCTTCACGTCTATGCCGATCGGGAATGAGCGGACGGAAAAAACCTGTGCGCCGTACTTGATTCGCCCATCGAGCATGACTTCGGCTTGGTTTTGCGAGCGGAACATTTCAAGGCAGCGCGCAACATCGGCACGGGTCTGCAACCCGACCAGGTCGTAATCCGCGAGCCAATCAGCCAAGTTGGCGCTTTCCGGCAACGCCCCCAGATCCCCCAGGGTGGGAAACGGGATATGCAGGAAAAAGCCGATACGCCCCGTAAATCCAAGCTTGCGCAGTTCGGATGCCAAAGGAAAAAAATGGTAATCCTGTATCCAGATCAGGTCATCTGGTTCAACCACATCGACGATAAGCCGGGCGAGGCGTTTATTCACCTCCATGTAGGCGTTCTGGAAGCTGCGCTTGAAATCAACCAAGTCCCCGCGGCGATGGCAGACTGGCCACAGGACAGAGTTGGCAAAGCCAAGGTAGAATTCTTCATGTTCACGTTGAGTGATCTGAAAGGCCAGACGCGTGTATCGTTGTTCGTTACCGATTGGTTGCAGTTGGGCGGATGGCGCTTCGGACAAATCTGGGTGTGATCCTATCCAGATGCCGCCTTTTGCGCAAAGCGCGCTGTGCAACGCAACAACCAAGCCGCCAGAAGGTTCTGCCTCGGTTGGAATGCGGTTTGAAACGACGACTAATCTACCCCCCATGGCTACCTCTCAAAGAACCGTTAAAAAAGCAAAGTCACCGCCAGAACGTGATGTTCATTGCGACAATTAACCACAAAGTGACTATAGTAATATAATTACCCCGCTCGCGTATGGTTCCCGTCCACGGGGATTTTAGCACATATTCCTAGAGTTCTTCCTCCCAAGGCCGCGATAACCGCATTGCCCCGTTGATGATGCCTGCCATCGAATAGGTTTGCGGGAAATTCCCCCAAGCCTCGCCAGTCGCAAATGATGTGTCCTCGGACATCAACCCCAGAGGGTTGCGCGCGTCGAGCAGCGCCTCGAACAAGTCGCGTGCTTCGTCTTTGCGCCCGATGCGGGTCAAGGCGTCGACGCGCCAGAAAGCACACAGGTTGAACCCGACTTCCGGAACGCCGAAATCGTCCGCTTCTTCATAGCGCAGCATGAAGGGACCGCGACCCAATGTGGCAGACAGGGTTTCGACCGTCGCCACGAACCGCGGATCCTGAGGAGGCAGAAAACCGACCTCGCCCATCAATAAAACGCTGGCGTCGAGCGTGCTGCCGTCAAAGCTTTCGACGAAGGACTGGCGCTTTTCCGACCAGGTGCGTTCAAGGATCTTGGCGCGAATGATATCGGCGCGCTCTTTCCAATATGTCGCCCGCTTGGGTAGCCCCAGATGCGCTGCGATCTTGCCCAACCTATCGCAAGCAACCCAGCACATCAGCGAAGATGACGTGTGTATGCGCGAACGACTGCGCAACTCCCACAAACCGGCATCGGGTTGATCATGAAGCAGCCAAGCTTGTTCCCCCAATGCTTCAAGATGCTCGAAAGCGGCTTTTCCGGTGTTCATGAACAACCGCTTGTCAAAGAAAGCGGGAGCGGCGCCGAGAATGATGTTGCCATAGGTATCGTGTTGAAAATGTTCATGGGCCTGATTGCCGATGCGCACCGGCCCCATGCCCCGATACCCCTGAAGCGCCTCGGCAATGGTCTCGGTCAGTTCGGTTTCCAAACCCACGCCGAGCACGGGTTGAATGTGCCCGCCTTTGGCGTCAGCCACCAGATTCATCAACCACTGAAAGTAGTTTTCCAATGTACGAGTAGCGGCAAGGCTGTTCAGTGCCCGTACAGTAAACAACGCATCACGGACCCAGCAATAGCGATAATCCCAATTGCGGGTACTGCCGGGTGCTTCGGGCACCGACGTCGTCATCGCAGCGATGATCCCTCCGGTCGGTTCATAGCTGCACAGCTTTAGAGTGATTGCGGCGCGGATGACGGCCTCTTGCCATTCACAAGGGATAGCCAGTCTTTGCACCCAGCGTCGCCAATATCGTGTCGTCTGGTCACAGAAGTCTCGGGCGATGTGCTGTGGGCTTTCGGACAAGGTTTCATCCGGGCCCAGAACAAATGACATCTCCTGGTCGAGGTTGATCAACCTTTCGTCCAGCACGTGGTCCAGCGGTGCATCGGTTGTCAGACGTACCACTTGATCAGGTCCGACAAACCGCACGTGGCTTGAACCGCGCGTCATCGAAGGGGGTACCGTGCCCCATTCAAACTGTGGCCTGATACAAAACCGGACGCGCGGTGCCCCGTCCAACGGGCGCACCTGACGGATCAGCATCTGCGGTCTGAAGGACCGGCCGCGCGCTTCGAAACGCGGGCAGAAATCAATGATCTCGACCGCACCCGATGCGCTGCGCAGCACGGTGCGCAAAATGGCTGTGTTGGCCAAGTATGATTGTTCTGTCTCAAAGCAACCATCCAGCTCGACCCGAAACGTGCCGTCGTCGGGGCGACCCTTTCCGTGCCCCAGCAGACCGTGAAAAATCGGGTCACCATCAAAACGCGGCAGACAGTACCAGTTTATCACACCAGCAGGGTCAATTAGCGCGGAAACAGCACAATTGCCGATAATCCCAAGTTCCATTTATTTTCCTTTCGCAAGCAGGTGTGTAAGCCATTGATGAAACGAACCTATGGTCTGCGCGCGATACATCGCCTGCGTCGGACCGGCCCCGATCTTTATCCCGCTTCCACCCAGTCTTTGAGCAGCCTCAAAGCCGTCCTCGTCTGTTACATCGTCGCCGATCATAATCGGTATCCGGTCGGCAAATTCGGGGCGATGCATAAGATACGCCAGCGCCGTGCCCTTATTCACCGAAGCGATCGCTATTTCGCTGACCATCTTGCCGTGTATCGCGCGCAGGCCGGGCACCTGGTTTGCAACGTTCTCCACCGTTTGCCGGGCGATTTCACCTTGTTCAGGCGCGTGGCGATAGTGGATCGCGATCGAGCCGGGCTTGTGTTCCAGCTTCAGCCGGGCTTCCGCTGCGAATGTCTCAAGAACGCTCAACGCCTGGCGCAGTTGCCCGGATGATTTCGGATCGCCGTCTGGGCCGTCACACCGATGGTCGTATTCCAAGCCATGAGACCCGACCACCGGCAAATCCAGAGGCCCTAAAATCTTTGCTGCGTCATTCAGCCCCCTGCCCGTCAACACGACGACCGCCCCGTTCGTGAGGTTGATCAACGTCGACAGCGATTGCCTCATGCCTTCAGAGATCGTCACCGCCGATGGATCGTCGGTGATTGGCGCAAGCGTCCCATCGAGATCAAAGAAAAAGCCATGCGATGATAACTCAATTTCCAGATTTTCTAAATCGGACGGCATGGTGCTCCCTTCATTGTCAGGAATGAACAGATGATACTGGTTTTCTTGTCCCTCAAGCCGCTGACCTCTCACATTTTCTTCAGTGGGTTAGTTGCAAGCTGGGTTGAGCTTATGACACGGGCCATGCGCCCACCCTTGGGTCTTACTTAGTGCTGGAGTTCCAAAGTCTACACGTCAAGGCAAAACCATGCAGTGGCCGAACGTCAGCGGGCAGTTCGCAGGGTATCCGACAAGGCTGATCGAGATTTCACAGATTGCCCATGATCACAGGCGATACAAATTTATCGTCACCCGTCAGGTTGACCTAACGACAACTTGGAGTTGACAGTCACGACAGGTTCTGGTCGGATAAATCAAGTTATGGAAAGGTTAGAGAGGCCTTTCCGCGGTAACACCCCGTTAAACTTAGCCACATTATAACAACCCAAGCGATGACCTTGCCGTGACGCGCCAACTGAACACTCATGACTTTTACAGCGATCTGGAAGAGATCGGGCGCAATTCGATGGTCCCTACTTTGTTGGAAACCGCGACATTGGCGACAGGAATGGGTTTTGCCGCCGTTGCCCGTGTGACGGAATCGCGGTGGATCACCTGCCAGACCGTGGACAAGATTTCTTTTGGCCTGGAACCGGGCGACGAACTGGACGTAGAGAGCACGCTGTGCCACGAAGTCAGGCTCTCCAATACAGAGATCGTGATCGACGACGTTGCCGATGACCCGATATATTGCAATCACCACACACCGGCAACGTACGGGATCCAAAGCTATATTTCGGTTCCGATACACAGGAGAGATGGGACGTTCTTCGGCACATTATGCGCGATTGACCCCAACCCCAGAACCCTGAAGACACCGAACATCCTGGCGATGTTTCGACTGTTCGCATCATTGCTTGGCGACAGTCTGGAAATCGAAGACAAGCTAAAGGAAAGCCAGATCGCTATCGACCAGGAACGGCACCTGACTGAGGTGCAACAGCAGTTCATCGCCATTTTGGCACACGATCTGCGCAATCCTATCAGTGCTCTTGAATCCGGTCTGCGCATTATGGCGCGCAAAGATCTGGACGAACCTACGACCAAGCTCGTCACGCTCATGAAGGCTTCGCTTGGACGTATGAGCAATCTTATTGAAAACCTTCTGGATCGTGCCCGTCAGCGGCATGATGGGGGGGTCATCATCGAACGCGACGCAGCCGAGCCATTGGAACCGGTAATTCAGCAAATTGTCGCCGAAATCAAATCCGTATCACCTGACCATGACATCGAATGCGACATCGATCTTGACGGAAATGTCGATTGTGACCGGGAACGCATCGCCCAAATGCTGTCGAACCTGCTACGCAATGCAATCACCCACGGCGCTGAGGGGCAGCGGATCGATCTTGTCGCGAAGCGGGTCGACAGCGAGATAATTCTTTCGGTGGCGAACCAAGGTAAGATGATCCCGCCCAGTATACTGCCCAGCCTGTTCGTACCTTTTCAACAAGGCGGTGCAAATAAAAAACGCAAGGGCCTTGGGCTTGGTCTCTATATCGCGTCCGAGATCGCAAAAGCCCACGGGGGAACGCTGAATGTGGTGTCGGATGAACGTGAAACCAAATTCACCTTCCGAATGCCTCAAGGCACGGTACCGCAGTAAACTACCCTCTTTGAGCGGACGATCCGACAGCTCGACGTCTCAGACCTCCCTGACGCCGTGGGTAAGAATTTCATCACACTTCGCACCGTGCAAAACGGAAATGTCCCCGGTCGTTTCAAGAATGACCGCCTGAACCTGGGACAGATCAAGTGCGTTCGCTTCGCGTAGCTTGGCGACCAGATCCTCTTTTCTCACACGGGTCTCTTTCAACGCGTCCTGCAGGATGACGCCGTTTTTCATCAAAAGAACCGGTCTATTTTGAACCAAGTCGTCAAGCGTCGCAGAGCGTTGTCGCAGATATGCCACCAGGTACTGCACGGCGAACAGGCTTGCCATGGCGGTCAGGGTCTGCAACAGCCCGGTCCATTCGCTTGACTGCGACGCCCCAGCGAGCAGCGATCCCATGGCCACCGTCATGACGAAATCAAAGTTGGTCATCTTGGAAAACGACCGCAACCCGACAACGCGTACTAGAAAAATAATCCAGAAAAGCCCCAAAGCGCTTAAGATAGCCCCTTTTGCCAAGGCGTCCAAAATGGCGTCATCGAAAAACATGTCAGCTCCTTTGCCGTTAGGTTAATGGTGTACGCATCGGCGCATTCCGGAACTGCGCTTTTCCGACCGATCGTTCGCGTCTTTCATACCGGCATTCGGGCGAGGAAACTTCGCACCCAGTTGGTTTGATCAGGCAAAAACGGCACAGGGGCGTCCCGTGCCGCATAGATCTTGCGTCTATCAGACAGCCAGTTTCACAGGATCTTTGCCAGCATCCAAATGCCCATGCCAAGCATCATCAAGTTCTCGGTCAGAGAGATAAACCCCAAGGGTACATTGCTATCACCGCCAACGCATGCACATTTAAGCTCTCGCTTCTCGATATAGACGGCTTTGATAACGGATGCCGCCCCGATCCCCCCGATGAAAATTGCCACAGGCGCTGATAGCCACATCATTGCACCCGCAGTCATCAGGATACCGGCCAAGGCTTCACCGAATGGGTAAAGCTTGCCATAGGGCACCCAACGCTGCGCGAGCAAGTCATAGTTCAGGAACATTGTAGAAAAGCTTTCCACGTTCTGAAGCTTCTGGACGGCCAGAAAACACATCGAGATGGAGATGAACCACTCAAAAGCGCGCAGTGTGAAAATTGTCTGGAAGCTGAACCATGACAACGCCAAGGCCATCAGAAACGCCATCCCGAAAATCGCGATCACGGGCTGATAAGAGGTATCGGACTGCTGATCCTTGGGTTTATCGAGGCCGAAAAACACCCGCAGGTCATCATATCCCCCAATCCGTTCTGTACCGATAAATGACTGCGGCGTGGTTTTCACACCATGCCGCGCCTTGAATGCTTCGGTCTCCGCGCTTGTCTCCAGGTGATGGTCCTCGACCGTGTAACCTTGGCGCTCCAACAGATCCTTCGATTTCAAACCGTAGGGGCACATGTGCCCAGGCATTACCATTCTGTAAAGTTTGGCAGTTTTTACCTGATCGACCTGGGCCATGCGATTTCCCCTGTTATTTGCCGTCAATTTCAGGGGTGGCGGTTGGCCCACCCTGCAAATCATTGATAAGCGCTTTCATCTCGGCGATTTCCAAGCGTTGTGCCTTGATGATTTCATCTGCCAGTTTGCGAACACGAGGATCTGAAATATTTGCGCGCTCACTGGTCAAGATCGCGATGGAGTGGTGTGGGATCATGGCGCGCATCCATGAAATGTCCCCGACGGTGGCCTGACTGCGAACCAGAAACAAAGCGAGCAGAAAAACGACTGCGCTGCCTGCAAAGATCGACATGTTGGCGGCTTTGTTGGAATACATGCCAAGCATGAACGCCAGCATGATGATCGCCATCATCGCACCCATCAAGATCGCCATGTATGTGCGGGTTTCACTGTAAAAAAGATGATCCCAAGCGTAGCTGTTAAGATACATCATTCCGAACATCACAACCGTGGCGGTGATGATCATCGCGAAAAAACGCCAATAGGACATAAGGACCTCTCAAAAAATTGAATTGTATAGAGATGCAACTACCTTCCCGCGCTGGAAGGTTCCGAACAGTTTTTAAAAACCCGTATTTTCCCACGAATTCAGGTGTTTCAAGCAAGGCTTAGACATCAGCCTTATTCGATATCGCGATTTCTGTGCGAAACCGGAGATCCAAAATCTGGAATTTGCACGGAAGTGTCTTGAATATTGTTCTGCTCCTCCTAACGCCGCCGGTTCGGTTTGACGTTCGGCGGTTGCGCCGCCACCGTCGCGTGACGTTCAACCTCGCCCTGCGCGCCGATGGTCCAAGACATTCTCCGTCGAATTTGCGCCTTAGTTTAACCAACTTGTTCGTATTAATGGGTCATGTACGAGCAAAAATAGCGATTTTACCAGTTCAAGACCGACAGACCCGGATACAAACGGCAGGCATAGTATGACGAACACTCACCGAACAGGTATATCTCAAGCAGTTCTTGTCGTTGTGTGCCTTTCCCTGTCGTACGTTTCGTTTGCGCTGGTTCACAACATCGCCAGTACACGTTCGCAAGGAAATTTTGACGTATTGGTCGATCAAAGCCTTAACCTGATCCATCAGCAGGGAGATAAATTCAATCGGACGCTCGACGGTCTCGCCGGATTGGTGCTTGCGTCCGACGCAGTGACATCGACCGAATTGGGCGAATATGCGGATGCGCTTAACCTGCATCAGGACAAGTTGGCGTCGACTGCGATCGGGTTTGCCTCGCTTGGGGAAGTTACCGATCAGAACCCGGTGAACTATGTGAACACCCACTTGGTTGAATCTGCGCTACCGGCCCCTGTTGATGGCGCGGGTTCCGAGCATTTTGTCATCAGATTGGCAGAACCTCGGCCGCGACACGCAAGTCTGCTGGGGTACGATTTCGCGAATGAACCCGATTTGCTTGCCGCCGCGCTGACCGCCCGTAAAACCGGCGAAGCCATCGCATCTATCGGGGTCCCCAAGGGAAACCGGACATCGGCATCACGAGAAATGTTCTTGTTAAGGCCTGTCTACAGAACACTACCAGATACAAAACCCGATACGCCCGAGAAGGCGTTTGTCGGATTTGCTTTTTTGGTTACTAACTTCAATCGCGTCTTTGTCGACTTAGCATCCGCACAGAAAGACCTTGTCACGCTTCGTGTGGAATATAACACCCACACCGACCACGCGGTGATATCGAATTCAAAGTTCGTCGTTCACAAATCTTTGCAGATGTATGGTCAGGAACTCAACCTGGTATGGGAAAGCACCCCTGAATTCGAAGCGCTGCAGTCGTTCAGGGCACGGTGGATCGTGTTGATGCTTGGGGTGTTGATTACTGCTCTGATTTCCACGATTTTTGCGGTGTTCTCCAGAAGAGACCGCATGATAACTGCAATAGTCGCACAGAAAACCCGAGATCTGGAAACCCAGGACAAGGAAAAACGGTCGATTCTGGAAAACGCCATGCTTGCGATCGTTTCCGCGAATGCCGCAGGCGAAATTCTAGATACCAACGACGCCGCCAAAAAACTTCTTCGGCCGCTTGACGCTCACCAACGGGTCAAAGGCAAGCTTCTGCATCAGCTATTGCCATCCTTCAACATCCACAGCCCCGACGGCGCATCCAAACTGCATCTTAATGCCGCCGGAAAGGCGAACAGCCTGACAATCGAAATAGAGAAAAATACCTGGGTCACCGCCGATGGTGACACCCGCATCACACTTCTTTTGCGTGACATCACCACCAGCGAACGTCACGCTCAGGAATTGCGAGAGGCCGAACAGCGCTGGAACCTGGCGCTGATGGGTGCGCAAATCGGTGTGTTTGACCTGAATTTAGAGCATGATACCTCGATTGTTTCGGACACTTGGCGCAACACTCTACGCATTGAAGGCCATATGGACGCGCGCGACCCGTACCGCTTGCAACTGGACCGCATCCATCCAGACGATCTGCCGGCGCTGCAGCTGGCCGAAATGGCTTGCATCGACGGTGAAACCGATCATGCCAAGGCGTGTTTTCGGGTAAACGTCGGCCAAGATGAATGGCGCTGGATAAAATCCGATGCGGTGGTGGTCAAGCGCGCCGCAGATGGTACTGCGCTGCGCATGCTTGGCATTCAGCTAGATGTCACGGAAAGCTTTGACCTTGATCAGATGAAGCACGATTTTGTCGCGACAGTCAGCCATGAACTGCGCACACCGTTAACATCCATCAAGGGCGCTCTTGGGTTGTTGGCCCCTCAGGTCAAGGGCGACAAGCCACAAGCGACTGACCGCCTGATTGAAATAGCAACGTCGAACTGCGACCGGCTGACGAAGCTGGTTAATGATTTGCTGGACATGGAGAAGTTGAACGCTGGCAGCATGACCCACGATACCAAACCCGAAAATCTGACCGACATCATGATGCTTGCCGCTGAGCAACTTGAGACCTACGCATCACAATGGGAGGTCGCTCTAGAGGTCGATACACCCCAAGGAGATCAGTATATTCTGACAGATAAACTGCGTCTGACGCAGGTTTTGACCAACCTTTTATCGAATGCGTGCAAATTTGCCTATCCTGGCACCAAAGTTTGCTTGACCGCCGAAGCCTTTCCGACGTTCACCAAGGTATCTGTAAGCAATCTGGGCAAAGGTATCTCCGAGGAATTCCGCGGCCAGATTTTTCAACCGTTCTCGCAAGCTGACAACTCCGACACGAGACAACGGGGTGGGACTGGTCTGGGGCTCAACATCTCGCGTCACTTGATCGAAGCAATGGGGGGTGAGATCGGGTTTGAAAGTGATCCCGGCGAAGAAACGGTGTTCTGGTTCACCTGTCCGATCGCGGATTGGGACGAAATAGAAGATGCGGCCTAGGTACCTGCGCGGCAGGTATTTACCATCTATGGGTCAAAGCCGGTCAGAACCGGTATTTTCCAGAACTGTTTGCCGCGCTCTGCCCGTATTCTTTGACTGATACAAAGCCGTGTCGGCGTAGGATAGAATATCCTTTGCCGCCAGGTTCTTGTTGGGCCGTATCCAAACGGTACCGATACTGGCAGATATGCGGCACTGGCGACCATGAAACATGATTGGCCGTTCAAGTCGGTTGATCAACCTCTCCCCGACAGCTTGAAGATCTTTTGCGTCGTGAAGGTTTGGTAGGATCAAAGTGAATTCATCGCCCCCCACGCGGGCAACCGTATCTTCTGCGCGGGTTTCGTTTACCATTATCCGTGCCGCAGCCTGGAGCACATGGTCACCCGCCGCATGCCCATGCGTGTCATTCACATTTTTGAAGAAATCAAGATCGACCTGCATAACCGCAAAACCCTGGGCACTTTCGACCAATCGCCCCAATACATGATCGACCGCCCGACGGTTTTTCAGCCCCGTCAGGGTATCGGTGAATGCCTGCTCTTCCGCGGCGATCTTGGCTATTTGCAGTTTCAGGTTCAACCGATGTGTTGCAGACATGGCCGACGACTTTGCTTCGACGAGATATAGCATTTCCATCGCCATATCGGTCGCGGCAAAATCGGCGTTCGTCAGATTGAAGCGGCGCACGCTTTCCTGGATGGTGATACCGAACGACAGGTTAATCACAAATATTTCGGCGGTTTCGCCAAAGGGGGCCATCACAGCCTTGAAGGTGCTGGAGGGATCTTGACGGAAACACAAGTGCATGGTCATGCCCGATTGCCACTGCATATCCTCGATCGAATGGATCATCTTTGGTCGCATCACTGCGAAATGGTCGAAAAAGGACGTGTTGGGATATGTGTCATCGGGGCGCAACTTACGCAGCGTCGGACCCACATGCAGGATATTTCCGGTCTTGCCGACGACCAGGTGCATCGGGCACAAGATATCCAGCACTTGCGAATGGGCCGATCTGGTCATGGGACAGGAGCGCCCAATTCAAAACCTCGCCCTTCTGCAAAATCGCGTTCGACCAGTTTGATGCAAATCTTCTCACATCCGTCAGAACTGCAACTATTGTCGAGCAGGACCAGCGCCCCATAATCATCGGCAATAACCCGCAGCACGCCGGTCATTACATTGCCAAATCCCGGCATGGGACCACGACACACCAAGGTGAAATGACCCTGTTCAACCTGATCAATCTCCATCACCGGGAGATCAAGGTTGGGAACAGCAAGTTTTGCACGATCATGCAGGTCGTCAAGCGAATATAGAAAATCCTCAAATCCCACCCCGCCAAATCTTAACAGACGGCGCACCCCCTCTTGGGAAGGATTCGAGACAAGGTAAGCCCCGAGATCTTCCAGAAGTTCGGACTTGGGGTGCTCCAAAACGTCCGACATCGCGTCAATCACGTCAGACGTCAGACGGTATTCATAGGTCAGCATCGGTTCAAATTCTTCATCGTCCATTCCGACGCGTCTGGCGACTTGCTTCCAGACAGCAACGCCGAAGTTATCGCTGATAAAATTTTGGATAGTTCTATTTATAAGCCCGTGCATGAATACCCTTTACCGCTACCAACACCGAACATCGGTGCTCCGTGTTAACAATCCGCCAAGATTCTGCGGCGAAATTGCGGCATTGTGCAGATATCCATCTGCAGAGTCGTTCGGTTCGGTAACCGGTCTACGCGCTAGAAATCCGTCGGTGCACCGCCCTCTGATTTCCGCCGTGCCACAAATTCTGCAAGCTCTTGGCGGATCGCAACATCCATCGGCGGTTCTTCAAACTCCGCGATGATCTCCTTGAAGATCAGATGAGCGCGCTCGGGGGTCCAGACCGCTCCTGCGGCTTCCCAGCCTTCGTAATTTTTCCAGTCGCTTAAAAACGGTTGATAAAAGGCAGTGCTGTAGCGGTCCTGGGTGTGTTGAATTCCAAAGAAATGCCCGGAATCCCCAACCGCCTTAATCGCGTCCAATGCGATTTCATCCGGTCCGGTCGCGCATATATCAGGGTCCATATACCGTTGTATTTGCTGGAGAACTTCGCAATCCATGATGAATTTCTCGGGCGACGCAATCAGCCCGCCCTCCAGCCAACCGGCGGCATGATACACCATATTGGTACCTGACTGCACCGCTGCCCAGAGGCTGTTCGATGTCTCCCACATCGCCTGCCCGTCGGGTACATTCGCGGCACAGACACCCGAAGATCGCATCGGAAGATTGTAGTATCGGCACAGTTGGCCGGTCATCTGCGTCGCGCGCATGTATTCGGGTGTGCCAAAGGCCGGTGCGCCGGTTTTCATGTCAACATTTGATGTGAACGTGCCTATCGCGCACGGGGCGCCCGGGTTGATGATTTGAGCCAGCACCACAGCACAAAGCGCTTCGGCAAGTGATTGCGCGACGGCACCGGACATTGTTACGGGTGCCATCGCACCAGCAAGGGTAAAGGGCGTCACGACCAGCCCCTGCCCCCGTCTGGCAAGTCGCATCCACCCATCCAACATTGGGATGTCGTGTTTAAGCGGCGATGTCGAATTGATGTTGGTGTACATTCGCGGCGTGGCGTCAAATTCGGCGTGGCTAAGCCCTCCGGCAATACGGACCATCTCCATCACGTCCTCTACCCGTTCCTTGCCAAGGCTATAGGCATGCATGACTTTGTCGGTGATGGTAAGCTTGTCGTACAGAACATCGAGGTGTCGCACCGACGCGTGGATATCGACGGGTTCCACCGGGTATCCCCCCGCAAAGTGGATGCAGTTGAAGTACTGCGTCAGTTTCAGCAGATCTTGGCATCTGGCGCGGGTACCGGGAACTTTGGTACCAATAGACATATCCCAATAGTTGGGCGGTGAAGACACGTTGCCAAACAGCAGGTGCTTGCCCCCGATGGTGATTGTGCGATCAGGGTTTCGGGGGGTTATCGTGAACTGAGAGGGTGCCTTGCCGATCCACTCCATCACAAATTCACGCCCCATGCGCACGTTTTCACCGTTGATCGTGCAGCCGGCTTTGCGCAGGATATCCAACGCTTCGAGGTTCAGGAACTCGACGCCGATCTCTTCGAGAATGCGCATGGCACCGTCATGGATCGCATGCACGCCCTCGGGGGTCAGCGGTTCCGTTGGTCTATCGATGTTGACGGGTGGGTTCCACGGCATCTGTTCGATAGCTGAACGCCCCCGGCGGGTGCGCGCGCCTGCCCGGCCACCGTTTCGGGTTCGACGATTATGATCGGGTGCAGCCATGGTGTTCTCCCTCGGTTGTTTCCAAGAAAGACCGACAGGTGCGCCAGGGCGTTGCCGTTTCCGACCGCAGATGTCGTTTTTTACACGTCGGTTTGCGAACTCTATCGGGAATCCAGCCAATCCGGCAGGCCGCCAATATCGCGTAAAACCACATCTGCATGGCCTTCAAGGTCGCGATTGGTCGCAAGTCCGGTAAGCACCGCGACGCAAACCATCCCGGCAGCGCGGCCTGCAACCATATCATGGGTGCTGTCGCCGATCATGGCGATATGACCCGGCTCGACCCCGATCTTTGACGCAAAGGCCAGCAATTGGCCCGGCCCGGGCTTTGCGCCGTGACCGCTATCAAACCCCGCAATAAAATCGAACATGTCCGTAATGCCAGCTTCTGCAAGGTGCGCCTGCGCTGGTGCCTCTGCATCGTTCGTTGCCATCCCAAGCGCCAATCCCTTTTCCCTGAGCAACGTCAACAAAGGCCGCAAGGGCACAGCTTCAAGCTGCGGTGCCAACTCGGCTTCTTCATTCAAAAGATCAAGCAGCGCATGCGGGGACAGCTCGGGAACCTGCGGTGCCAATATCTGTACGACTTCGGCCGGAGTACCCGCGATGACGATGCTGTCGGGGGAAAACTTCCGGGTCCTGAAGTCAAAACCGATAAGATGGCCCAGAGCCGTCGCCCGTGCGTCCGAACCCGCACTTAGCCGCGTCAGAAAGCCTGCCGCCCATGCTTCCCACGTCGCGGAGAAATCGAAAAGGGTACCGTCCTTATCGAAAAGCAGAGCCTTTATTTCGGTCATGTCCAGTTCACCTGTTCTCCGCCGGGCAACGCATGGCGGGCCTGCATGATCCTGTCGTAAGGCGCGTTAACGCTATCGCAAAAACTGATCACCCAAGCATCATCCATCATCAAAAAATCCAGCACCGCCCCTAGAAAGGCTGCGTCGCCGGCCTGATTTCGCAGGTCCTGCGCCGACGCACCGGTGGCCCCCATGAAAACCGGCATCAAGTCATCATTTGCGGCAAGCCATGCCAGGGCTTGGAGCGCAAAAGTTTCGGCGGCTTCTCGCTTGATCACAGGGGTTTTTCCTCCCGTTACAGATCTTCGAAACGGTTTGTTAACTATTAAGGTCAAAAAGAATGTAGTGGTCGAATAATTTTTTAGCGAAGGGAACGCAAGTGCAGGGTAAAATCCTCATCATTGATGCCGTTGCAACCAATCGCATTATGTTGAAGATAAAGCTTCTGTCCTCTTTTTATGATGTCACCCAGGCGACGACTGTGGCCGAGGCTTTGGCGATAGCCCAGCGGACCCCACCTGACCTTGTGATAACGACGTTCAATCTCCCGGATGCCAATGCAACGGCGGTGTGCAGCGGGCTGGCGGCACTGCCTCAGACAGCGCGAATTCCCGTTCTGGCGATCGGCGACAACCCCGATCCCGCGATCCGAAAGACGCTGCTGTCGCAAGGGGTGCACGACGTGTTGACCCGTCCGGTTCAAGATGCCCTGCTACTGGGGCGGGTACGCAGTTTGATCAGGGCGTATAACTCCTCCGAGGAATGGAACACGCGCGGCGGGACTGGCCGGACTTTTGGCCTGGCGGAATCTCAAAGCGGGTTCGTGCATCCCGGACACATTCAGCTGGTGGGCGATGAAAAGCGTGTGAACCATATTTGGGCGTCACAACTCAGGGACATGTCGCCCAATAAGTTAACTTTATCGACGTTCGGTGACGCGTTGGAGTGTCTGCGCAATTCGACAGTGCCCGATATCTTTGTGATCGGTTTGTCAGGCAACGACAAAAACGTAGCGACGCAATTGAGCATGATATCGTCGATCCGCTCCAACGCCGTGACGCGGCACTGCGGTATTCTGGTCATCCAGAGCATTGCCGACGAACTGGTCGGTGCGAATGTTCTTGATCTGGGTGCCGACGACTTGATGCCCCACGGTTTTGAAGTAGAGGAGCTGTCGTTGCGGTTGACCAGCCTGCTGCGGCGCAAACGTCAGGCGGATTTGAATCGGCGTAGCGTCGACACTGAGCTGCGCGAAGCGATACTTGACCCGTTGACCGGACTGTACAACCGCCGGCACGCGCTGGCTGAGCTGACGCGGCTTGCCGAGAACACCCAAAACACCAGCAAGGGGTTTGCCGTGATGATCGCTGACATGGATCATTTCAAGCGCGTAAACGACGCCTTTGGCCATGCGTCGGGCGATGCCGCGCTTGTGGAAACGTCGCGCAGGCTAAAGTCGCAGCTTCGCCCTGTAGATATTTTGGCGCGCATTGGCGGGGAAGAGTTTTTGTTGATCCTCCCGTGTATCACGGATGCCGATGCGACAAGATTGGCAAAAAAGATATGCAGCATATTCAGCGACGCTCCCTTTACGCTGCCCAACGGTCCGACGTCCGTAAGCCTGACAATCAGCATAGGCATTTGCATCGCCACGGCCGATACCTTGATGGCGCGCCCCGTGAACAAGATTGCGGCTGAACTGATAAATCATGCGGATCGGGCACTTTACAGCGCGAAAAGCCTTGGTCGAAATCAGGTCAGGCTCATCCGCCAAGCAGCCTGATGTTTTGACCGCAATATTCTATGCTTTGGGGAAAAACCCATTGCAACATCGTGAGCTGCGAATTTCGCCTTCGGCAAGCCACAAAGTAACCTGCAGGAAAGATTTGTATGACCACAGACCGCCCATTGATTGGTATTTCCTTGATGCTCGGGTTTTGCATCGTGGCACCTTTTGGCGATGCCGTTGCGAAACTGCTGGGGGCTTCCGTCCCTCTTGCACAGGTGGTTCTTATTCGCTTCGCGGTACAGCTGATTATTTTGGCCCCGTTGGTCTGGCTATCGCGCAGACCATTGCGGATACGCGGCGTTGTATTGTGGCTGACCGTATTGCGCACATTGCTGCATATCGCAGGGATCGCAGCCATGTTCACGGCGCTGAAATACCTGCCTTTGGCAGATGCCGTGGCTATCGTGTTTGTCATGCCATTCTTCATGCTGATCCTGGGTAAGTTCGTATTATCCGAAGAAGTCGGAGGTCGCAGATTACTGGCGTGTGTCGCCGGATTCGGTGGTACCTTGCTTATCGTGCAACCCAGCTTTTCCGAGGTCGGTTGGCCAGCGATCCTTCCAGTATTTGTCGCTGCCAACTTTTCGGTTTTCATCCTGGTGACCCGTAAGATTGCGAAACATACCGACCCCATCAGCCTGCAAGCCGTAAGCGGCGCGATGGCTGTGGCGCTCATGGTTCCCGTGATATGGGGGGGTGAAAAACTGGGCATTGGCGCTTTCACGATGATCACGCCCAACACAGACCAGTGGTTTCTCTTGCTCGCTATCGGAATTCTCGGCAGTCTTGCTCACCTGTTGATGACCTGGTCGTTGCGCTATGCGCCTGCCGCGACGCTTGCCCCGATGCAGTATCTGGAAATTCCGATCGCCACGCTTATTGGTTTGCTGATCTTCAACGATTTCCCCGATGGGTGGGCGATGGTTGGCATAGCCGTCACGATGGCCGCGGGCGTGTATATTCTCATCCGGGAGGGGGCCATCCAGCGGCGTCTGGATGCAATAAAGCCTCAGCAACCTGCCGAATAATGCGCCGCGGCAGCATCAAAATTGCATTCGGTTCGTCCATTTCCAAACGAGCGGGGCCGAGCGCCCGATTCGAGGTTCCAATCTGCGAGAGCGGGTTCAGGTCCAGCCCATCGATCGGCCATTCCAACCCGTCGCTGCGACCCTGTGTCGGTCCCAACGGAAAGATCGATACGACGTCGCCCGGTACGGTTGCCACTTCAAGTTCGGGGGGTGCCAGCAGAACGATCTGGGACTGCGCCACCAGAATGCAGCGCCGATGTGCGTATCGTACCAAACTATGCAATACTGCCAGTTGGTGGTCCAAGCGACCGCCACAAAAACCCACCCCTATTACCAGAGGTGTATCCAGATTGCGCAAAGCTTTATCAAAATCGGTTGTATCCTGTTCATCGATTTTGAATTGCCGATCCTTTGGTATTTGCGCCAGAGCGGTTTCGGCTATCGAATCGAAATCGCCGATCAGCGCCGCAAGAGGCACGCCTGCCTTCAGCGCAAGCAAGGCCCCGGCGTCCGCCGCAACACAGGTCGGCGCGATCGTCAGAGCCTCGTTCAGGTCGCCTACGCAGGCCTCGCCCCCGCCCACCAGGGTGAGCGGTGTTAAACTGGAAACAATCATGTCAATCACGCAAATTCCTTGGTCTCGGGAAACAATGCCACAAAGTTGACATAAAATGATACGCTGATAGGCACAGATTCGAGCCGCTTTAGACTTGAACAACATGGTAAACAGTAAGCTGCAAATAGGCAGAGGACGACCATCCGATGATGAATAACAACAAAATTCTAACGGTCTCATACGGCACCTTTTCGTGTACGTTAGAAGGCTTTGACGATTCATTCGGCACCATGAAGGCGATTGCGGAGTATTTTCGCGACCTCGCATCGGAAGACCGCTATTTCGGGGCAGAACCGCCACAACCGGACGCTGACATGTTGGCCCACATTGCGCAGAAAGAAATTTCGCGCAGGGTGGAGGCGCGTCAGCAGGATGGCAAGATCGTCCTGAGCGCTCAGCCCGATGCAAATGCCGATAACAAGCGCGATGAAGTGCAACCCGCTGCCGAAGCACCCACAGCTGAACCTGCCCATCGTATCTCCCTGCGCGGAGAAAAGGATACCTCACCCTACTATGTGACGTATCAGGTGAGTCCACTGAAAGCCTTGGGTCATGCGCGCAAGGTCACACCGAAGACCCCTGAGCCCGATGCTGCCAAGCCTTCGGACCAACCCGTAGCCGAGCAGGATGCAGATCAGTCCATTGAGAAACCTGTCGAAGCCAAGCGTGATGCGCCTGCGAACCAGACAGATGACGCAAAGATCAAGGCACCCGAGCCAACCGCAGCACCAGCAGTGGCCGCGGAACCGGTTCAGCACAAGGAAGTTGCTGTCTCCGATCAGTCTGACGATGAAATCGACGCGTTCTTCGCAGAGAGCCGCCACGAGGAGCCTGTTGCCGAAGACATCCAGGATAGTGCCAATATCCCCTCCCCAAGCGTCTCGGCTCACGATAGTATTGCCGCAAAGCTGCAACGCATCCGCGCGGTCGTGTCCAAGCAGGAAACCAAGGCAACCAAGGTCGACTACAGCGAAGACGAGCATGCCGAAGACACGGACCGTGGACCTCAATCTTCACCGAGATCCGATCTCGTTTCTGACGCGGTACACGACATTGAAGAAGCATTGGACGCTGATGACGCGGTGGAAATGACCAGTGCACGGCAACGCGACCAAGGTGAACAAAGCGATGAGGAAGTAAATTCGCTGCTGAGCCGCCTTGACGAACAAAGCGAACCGGCATCCGAACCCGAGACAGCGATCCAAGACGAAAGCCCCCTTGCCGAGCAAGATAACGACGCCGTCGTGACACGGGGTTCCGCCTCGGCTGAAGCAGAGGCGCTGGCTTCGGACGACGATATCGAAGATCAGGTTTCTGAAGAAGTTCCAACCGAAGACAGGGCAAGTGAAACTGACGCTGAAGCTGAAGAAGACACAAAGCACGAAGTGGCATCCGAACCCAAAGAGATGGATGCGCCCCATGGCCGCGTGATCAAGGTAAAGCGCGCAGATCTTGAACACGCCATCGCCAAAGGAGCGTTGGAGGAGGTCGCACCGGAAACAGAGAGCGTTGACGCTTCGTCTTCCGAGCCAGACCACGGTGTTGTATCGACGCTGTCTGACGAAGACGAAGACGAACTGGCACGTGAATTGGCCGCCGTTGAGGCGACGTTGGCAGATGGATCGCAAGAAGCCGAAGATGCGCATCAGCTCGATGGCTCCGCCCGGCGGGTCCTTCCGACGTTGGATGCGGATCAGGAATCAGACATGAACCGCTTGCTGGCGGAAACCGACAACCAGATGGACGACCCGGAAGGCGCCACGCGTCGCGACGCGATTACCCATCTTCGTGCAGCAGTCGCCGCCCGAAAGGCAGACGCGGCACTGGGAGGTACGGATGCCCACGAAAAGGACAAGAATGCCTATCGGAGTGATCTAGCCGAAGTAGTAAGACCGCGCCGCCCTGCGACTGGCAATGCCCGGACGGAGCGTCCGTCAGAGGGCCGTCCTGCGCCGCTGAAACTTGTGGCAGAACAGCGTATCGACACGAACGCACCCCATGTATCGGCACCTGTACGTCCCCGCCGCGTTGCAGCAGTGGCCGTTCCAGATGCGCCGGTACCCGCCGCCGGCGGCTTTGCCGAATTCGCATCCGAAATGGGGGCAACCAAGTTGCCTGATCTGTTGGAAGCGGCTGCGGCCTATATGGCGTTCGTCGAAGGGCTGGACCAGTTTTCCAGACCCCAGCTGATGAATACGGTGCGCCAGAGCAGCGACGAAGACTTTAGCCGCGAAGAAGGATTGCGGCACTTCGGGCAGTTGTTGCGCACAGGTAAGCTGCAAAAACTGAACGGCGGACAGTTCAAAGCAACTGATGACATCGGGTTTCAACCTGATGCACGCGCTGCGAGCTAAGAATATTACGGACAATATGAAAAACGGCCCCGAGTTTGGGGCCGTTTTTTATTGTAAACAGGTTATTCTCGGTCGTCAGGGTCTTGCTGACCTATCCCTTTGAAGATGAACTTGAACGGAATGGCCCATACGACCCCAAGACCGACGTAGACAAGTATCTCGACCAGCACCGACGGGCGATCAAACAGCGCAACCACCCAGACTGCGGCGATGATGTACAGCGGCAAGCCGACAAGTAATATGATCAGCGCCCATCTGCGTCGTGCTTTGTAACCGAGTGCCATTTTGCGGGTCTCCTTTGATCATCTCCATCACTGCGGCATCCGCCGCGCTGGATATATCTCGAGCCTAGTCGGCGAACGGGTCGGTCACCAGGATCGTGTCATCGCGTTCCGGCGATGTAGAAAGAAGCGCAACCGGGCAGCCGATCAATTCTTCTACGCGACGTACATATTTGATCGCGTTGGCCGGCAGGTCGGCCCAACTGCGCGCGCCTTCGGTAGATTCGGACCAACCGGCCATTTCTTCGTAGACAGGTGTACAGCGGGCCTGTTGATCCGCTGCGGTGGGCAGATATTCCAGCGTTTTCCCGTCCAGTTCATAGCCGACACAAATCTTCAGGGTCTCAAAACCGTCCAGAACATCAAGCTTGGTAAAGGCTATTCCGTTTACACCCGATGTCGCACAGGTCTGCCGGACCAATACGGCGTCAAACCATCCACACCGCCGCTTACGCCCGGTGACCGTGCCAAACTCATGCCCCCGCTCCCCCAGACGCTGGCCATCGGCATCGTGCAATTCCGCAGGGAAAGGCCCTTCGCCAACGCGGGTGGTGTAGGCTTTGACGATGCCCAATACAAAGTCGATCGAACCCGGTCCGATCCCGGTACCTGTCGCCGCTTGACCGGCGATCACGTTCGATGACGTCACATAGGGATAAGTGCCGAAATCGATATCAAGCAACGCACCTTGGGCACCTTCAAAGAGAATCCGTTTTCCCGCCTTGCGGTTTTCGTTCAGCACTTTCCAAACTGGTGCAGCATATTCCAGCACAGAAGGGGCAATTTCGCGCAGCGCCGCAATCAATGCGTCACGGTCAACGGGATCAAGCCCAAGCCCACGGCGCAGCGCGTCGTGGTGCACCAAGGCCCGGTCAACGCGCAGCTCCAGCGTGGCGTCATCCGCCAGATCCGCCACGCGCACAGACCGGCGCCCGACCTTGTCCTCATAGGCGGGGCCGATACCCCGGCCAGTGGTACCAATCTTTGCCACACCGACCTGTTCTTCGCGGGCACGGTCCAATTCACCGTGGATCGGCAGGATAAGCGGGGTATTTTCCGCAATCATCAGCGTGTCGGGCGTTATCGTTACGCCTTGGGCACGCAGCGCTTCGATCTCTTTGACCAGATGCCAGGGGTCAAGCACGACACCATTGCCAATTACCGACAATTTACCGCCCCGCACAATGCCTGACGGTAGTAGGCTTAGCTTGAAGACAGTTCCGTCGATCACCAGCGTGTGGCCTGCGT
>TARA_R110001599_G_scaffold353704_3_pt1 | contig 27954 bp, 26 predicted proteins | sample TARA_R110001599 | Tara Oceans TARA_R110001599 (sample SAMEA4398360) | marine metagenome | biome: Polar Biome; feature: [MES] marine water layer (ENVO:01000295) within the mesopelagic zone...; material: water (ENVO:00002006), including particulate matter (ENVO:01000060) such...
AGTTTGGGAGTTTTTTCGGACTTATTAAACTCCTGCCAAAATTTTATTCCAATTTCCATCAATACTTAAATAACTGATAATCTAACCTATAATTTGCATCTAGAAATATAAAGAGTAAGCAATAAAAGGTTGTAATTAAAGTTAACGTTTTATTGCTGCACAACCAGAGAACTGAATAAAAATCATGTTCTATTCCACCATTTCTAATGTTGGATAAGCAATCCGACCAAAAGCAGCATCAGTACCTATGGAAAAGCAAATGACATCCTTTTATAAGTCGTTTTGTCAGTCTTGACAGGAAATCCTGTAGTTAATTGAATATAAGCCCGTAAATTCGGCCAAGATGTTTATTTTTGTAATTCATTCTGCCATTGGTTGGATTTTTGTAGACTGTCGACAGGACTGCTTATGTCTTTCTGTCCTATACATTCAATCAGGTTGAAAGATAACTTATTAAAAATCAAATGGATATCAACTTCTATAAATACCAGGGAACAGGCAATGATTTCATCATGATTGATGGAAGGTCGTTTTCTCTGGGTCCAGATCCGATACCTTATATTCAACAACTTTGTCACAGAAAGTTTGGAATCGGTGCAGATGGGCTAATTCTGATTCAGACACATGAAGATTATGATTTCGAAATGTGTTATTACAATGCAGATGGATCACAAAGTATGTGTGGAAATGGCGCAAGGTGTGCAGTAGCATTTGCTTCATTTTTAGGCATTATTGAGCACGAAACCTCATTTTTAGCCATTGACGGAGCTCATACCGCTACTATTTCCGGTAATAGTGTAGCTTTGAGGATGGGTGATGTTAAAGAAATTAAGACTGTTGACCAGGATTTCTTTGCCAATACTGGTTCACCTCACCACATGCGTTTTGTAAATAAGGTGGAAGAATATGACGTAGTAAGCACAGGAAGACAAATCAGAAATGACAGTGAAAAATATCCTGAAGGCACCAATGTCAATTTTATTTCTACTCTTTCCCCTGACACGATCATGGTTAGAACCTATGAAAGGGGAGTAGAAGATGAAACGCTCTCATGCGGCACTGGTGTTACAGCCTGTGCTTTGGTATATGGAGAACAAAAACAAAAAAACAATATAAATATTCAAACACCAGGAGGCAACCTTCAGGTAAGTTTTGAAAAAAGTGAAGATGGTAGTTTTCAAGAAATTGTATTGACTGGGCCTGCTGATCAGGTTTTCACAGGTACTATTTCTGTCAATTAAAAATCCGATTCAATTACAGAACACAATTAATTAGCCTAAGAGAAAAAGTATTTAAATAATATGTTAGAATCAATAGCAAAAGGGTTAGCGAAAGTCTTCGGTACAAAATCTGACCGAGACATTAAGACCTTAAGCCCTGTCGTAGCACTAGTTAATACCGCCTTTGCGCAATTGGCCAATATTTCTGATGACGAATTAAGAAATGAGACATCCAAGATAAAGGCATTGATCAATGAGGACTTAAAGTCATTTGATGACCGAATTTCTGAAATACGAGTTGAAATTGATAAGCTAAATCCAGAGGAGGTACAAGCCAAGGATGCATTGTTTAATAAAATTGATGCAGTAGAAAAAGAAAGGGATGAAGCTTTAGAAGTAAGCTTAGAAAAAGTTCTACCAAGAGCTTTTGCAGTAGTGAAAGAAACAGCTCGCCGATTAAAAGAAAACGGTAAGTTAACAGTTACTGCCACTCTCCAAGATCAAACCATGGCAGCCTCAAAATCCTATGTGGAACTTGACGGTGATCAAGCCACTTGGAAAAACAAATGGACTGCAGCAGGAGTGGAAGTCACCTGGGAAATGATCCATTACGATGTACAATTACTTGGTGGTGTTGCCTTACATAGAGGAAATATTGCCGAGATGGCCACTGGTGAAGGTAAAACTTTGGTTTCAACCCTACCGGCTTACCTCAATGCCCTTGCGGGAAGAGGGGTTCATATTGTTACCGTAAATGATTACCTGGCAAAACGAGATTCAGAATGGAATGCTCCAATATTCGAATTTCATGGTTTGAAAGTGGACTGTATAGATAAATATCCACCTAACTCTGAAGCTAGGAGGACTGCATACCAAGCAGATATCGTATATGGAACCAATAATGAGTTTGGTTTTGATTACCTAAGAGACAACATGGCCAGAGATTCCAAAGATCTGGTTCAAGGCAAACATCATTTTGCAATGATAGATGAGGTCGATTCTGTCCTTATTGATGATGCAAGAACGCCTTTGATTATTTCCGGTCCGGTTCCTAGAGGGGGTGAGCATGAATTCTACGAAATGAAACCAAGGGTATCTACCTTGGTGGATGAACAAAGAAAGCTTGTTCAAAACTACCTTTCAGATGCAAAAAGGCTGATTAAAGAAGGAAATGAAAAAGAAGGTGGCCTGGCATTGTTCCGCGCATTCAGAGGACTGCCAAAATACAAGCCATTGATTAAGTATTTGTCTGAGCCAGGAATCAGAGTAATCCTTCAAAAAACAGAAAACCACTACCTTCAGGACAACAAGCGAAATATGCCTGAAGCGGATGAACCTTTATTGTTTACCATTGATGAAAAATCAAATAGTGTAGACTTGACCGATAATGGTATTGAAACCATCACCAGAAAAAATGAAGACAATAGCTTCTTTATTTTGCCGGATATCGGAATGGAAATCGCCGAATTAGAAAAAGATGAGACGATAGAAGATCATGAAAAATTGGTCAGAAAAGAGGAGATCATCAAAGATTACGGAATAAAATCACAAAGGATACATACCGTAAATCAACTGTTGAAGTCCTATTGTATGTTCGAAAAGGACACTGAGTACATTTTGGTAGATGGAAAAGTGAAAATAGTTGATGAGCAAACTGGTAGGGTTATGGAAGGCCGAAGGTATTCTGATGGACTCCACCAGGCCATAGAAGCAAAAGAAAATGTAAAAGTAGAGGATGCAACCCAAACCTACGCCACCATTACTTTGCAAAACTATTTCAGAATGTACCACAAACTTTCCGGTATGACTGGTACTGCGGAAACAGAAGCAGGAGAGTTTTGGGAAATTTACAAACTGGATGTAATCGTAATCCCTACAAATAAACCTATTCAACGTAAAGATCATCAAGACAAAGTATACAAAACAGTTAGAGAGAAATTCAATGCTGTAGTAGATGAGATCAACGAACTCACTGATGCCAATCGACCTGTTCTAGTGGGTACAACCTCAGTAGAAATATCGGAACTACTCAGTAGAATGCTTACCATAAGGAAAATCAAGCATCAGGTACTTAATGCGAAACAACATGCTCGTGAAGCAGATGTAGTAGCCGAAGCAGGAAAAGCCAAAACAGTAACCATTGCAACAAATATGGCAGGTAGGGGTACTGATATTAAGCTTACCGCTGAATCCAAGGGTGCTGGTGGTCTTGCTATTATTGGTACTGAAAGGCATGAATCAAGACGAGTGGATAGACAGTTGCGTGGTAGATCAGGTAGACAAGGAGATCCGGGTTCAACCCAGTTTTTTGTGTCTCTTGAAGATAATCTCATGCGTTTGTTTGGCTCAGAGAGAATTGCCAAGCTAATGGATAGAATGGGACTTGAAGAAGGCGAAGTAATTCAGCATTCTATGATTACCAAGTCTATTGAAAGAGCGCAACGAAAAGTTGAAGAAAATAACTTTGGGGTAAGGAAAAGGTTGTTGGAGTATGATGATGTCATGAACAGCCAAAGGGAGGTCGTTTACAGAAGAAGAAAAAATGCCCTTATTGGAGACAGGTTGGAGCTGGATATTCTCAATATCATGTATGATGTTTGTGAAGACCTTATTGAAATGGGTAAAACCTCCGATGACCTGGAAAACCTAAGAATGAACATTTTTAGCTCTCTAGGCATTGATCATCAATTTACAGAGGCGGAATTAAAGGATAAGGACACCACTAGTTTGACAAAAATCCTTTTCGACAAGGCTTATAAGAGTTATACCCGTAAGAACGAAGGTATTATTCAAAGGGCCATGCCGATTCTAAAAGACGTACAAAAAAATAGAGGTGCAACAGTTAAGGAGATTATGGTACCCATTTCCGATGGTATCAAACAAATAGGAGTGGTGATCAATCTAGAATCTACTTTAAATAATGAAGGTAGGGACCTAATTCGAGCCATTGAAAAAACGGTAACTTTAGCCATAATAGATCAAAACTGGAAGGAGCATCTAAGAGACATGGATGACCTGAAACAATCAGTACAAAATGCTGTTTATGAACAAAAGGATCCATTATTGATCTATAAGTTCGAAGCATTTGAAATGTTTAAACGCTTCTTAGGAAAACTGAATGACGATATCGTTTCTTTTATTTCCAAATCTGACCTTCCAAAGCAGGATCCAGAGCAGGTAAAAGCGGCCCAAAACCAACAAGGTGCTGAACCTAAAGTAACGGCCTCTAAAGAAGAAGTAGGCAATACGCTAGGAAACCAAAGTGGACAGAGAGCAGCCATTGCCAACAGTAGACCAGCAGCCAACAGAGAACCCGTAAAACCACGGAAATCTGATAAGGTCTACGGCAGAAATGACCGTGTAACGGTAAAATACGCCAATGGTAATTTAAAGAAAGACGTAAAATATAAAAGTGTAGAGCAGGATATTGCTGATGCTAAGTGTGTGATAATCGAAGATTAAATACCTTTATCATGTTTAAAAAAATAAACGTATGCCTATTGTCACTGCTTATTTTTAGTAGCTGTGGCATCATCAATATTCGAAAAAGCGGTGGAAACATCGATCGATACAACAACTATACGGAGGACCTTGAAGCAAGCAGAATACAGTTTGCCGAACTTCCTCAAGCTGAAAGCAGTTTTGCTGCGGAAAGTAGCAGTGCCGCTGCAATTGATTTAGAGCTCGATAGAAGAATAGATCAAATTGCTCAGGAAAACAGTAAAGAATTGTTTGTAAACGGCTTTACCATATTGATTTACAGTGGTGTAGATAGAGAAAAAGCCTTTGATATAAGAAATGAAGCCTATTCTGAATTTCCACAGACACAAACCTATATGGAATACCAACAGCCAAGGTATTTGGTTAAAGTAGGACGCTTCGTTAATAAAATTGAAGCTTTGGCAACCTATGAAAAAATGAATACCGTATTTTCAAGTGCCAGGATCATTAAAGATCGGTTTTTGAAATTCAATGAAGAAAAGAAAGAAGAAGTAAATATTGAAAATGTTGAAAGATAAAATTCACCAACTGTCCGATAAATACAAATCGGAAGTTATTGCCGTAAGAAGACATTTACATGCCAATCCTGAGTTGTCCTTCCAAGAAACAAATACTGTTGCTTATGTGGAAGAAAAATTACGCGAGTTTGGTATAACTAACATTGAATCTAAAGCAGATACAGGCCTTGTTGTTATCATTGAAGGTAAAAACCCTAGTAAAAAAGTTATTGCATTGAGAGGTGATATGGATGCACTTCCCATTGTAGAAGCCAATGACGTTCCTTACAAATCCACCAATCCTGGCGTAATGCATGCATGTGGACATGATGTTCATACTTCATCACTCTTAGGTACTGCAAGGATTCTTAACGAGTTGAAGGATGAGTTTGAAGGTACTATCAAACTGCTTTTTCAACCTGGGGAAGAAAAAATACCAGGAGGAGCATCTATGATGATCAGAGATGGGGCACTTCAAAACCCTACTCCAAAAGCAATAATAGGTCAACATGTTATGCCTTTCATTCCAGTAGGTAAAGTAGGTTTCAGAAAAGGCATGTACATGGCAAGTGCCGATGAATTGTACCTTAAGGTAAAAGGCAAAGGTGGTCATGGTGCAATGCCAGAAACCATTGTAGATCCAATCTTAATCAGTGCTCATATCCTGGTTGCTTTGCAGCAGGTAGTAAGTAGAAAAGCAGACCCTAAAACACCTTCTGTTCTTTCATTTGGGAGAGTTATAGCTGAAGGAGCTACCAATGTTATACCTAATGAGGTTAATATTGAAGGTACTTTCAGAACTTTAAATGAGGTTTGGCGAAAAGAAGCTCATGGGCACATGCTTAAAATTGCTAAGGGTATTGCCGAAGGAATGGGTGGAGAAGTGGAATTCGAAATTCGTAAAGGATACCCTTTCCTAAAAAACGAGCCAGAACTTACTCAAAGAGCCATTGATGCGGCAGAAACCTATCTAGGCAAAGAAAACGTATTAGACCTTGATATATGGATGGCTGCTGAAGACTTCTCTTATTATACTCAGGAAATAGACGGTTGTTTCTATAGATTAGGCACAAGAAACGAAGCCAAAGGTATCGTTTCAAGCGTACATACTCCAACATTTGACATAGATGAGGATGCTTTGGGTATTAGTACAGGATTGATGGCCTTTTTAGCTATAGAAGAACTAAAACACCAATAAATCAACAAACTGCAATGAGAAAATCATTTTTGACTGCCTTTATATTTGGGCTAGTTGTCCTCAATACTTATGGTTGGGGACTAACTGGACATCGGGTGGTAGGGGAAATCGCCTCATTTCACTTGTCAAAGAAGACTGCAAAAAGTATTCAAGATATATTGGGACCTGAATCTCTTGCTATGGTAGCCAATTGGATGGATGAAATAAAGTCTGATCCTTCCTACAATAAGCTAAACTCTTGGCATTATTTGACTGTAAAAACAGGCCAAGGCTATGATCCTTCCATTCAGGAAAAGTCTGGAGATGCTTTTGGTAAGACTAAAATGATTATTGCAGCGCTTAAAAATGGAGAACTAGACCTGGAAGAAAAAAAAGCTTATTTAAAAATGCTCGTTCATCTTGTAGGTGACCTGCATCAGCCCCTACATGTTGGGACAGGAAAAGACAGGGGTGGAAATGATGAAAAAGTTACTTATTTCAATGAAAACACCAATTTGCATACTGTCTGGGATTCAAAGATCATAGACGGGAAAAACCTTAGCTACACCGAACTGGCTCAACATCTAAATAGACGAATCAATAAAAACCTTATTAATCAATACCAAAATGCTCCTATGGACAGGTGGTTAAAGGAAGCAGTAGATTTACGACCAATAATTTATGACTTACCTGATAATAGCCGTTTGTTTTATTCTTATGGATATAAAACTTATCCTATCATAGAAGAAAGGTTAATGGCTGGAGGTATTAGATTAGCAGGCATATTGAATGAGATATTTAGCTAATAATAGCTTCCTGCTGCCAAAACAGCCATATCTATACTTCTAGGCTTGCAAGAGTTAAGTGAAATCGCACAAGAGGCCAAGGTAGCTCCTGTTGTCATGACATCATCTACAAGAAGCAAGCTATTATCCTTGATTTCATCCTTATTCTTGGTTTCAAATACCTCTGAAACATTTTCCCATCGTTCAATCCTTGACTTGTTGGTTTGTGTTTCAGTGGGTAGTTTTCTTAATAATAGGTTCTTGCATTCTGTCTCAAGTGCATCAGCAAGGCCAATAGCAAATTGTTCACTCTGATTATACCCTCTAATTTGTAGCTTGCGCTCATGCAAAGGAACAGGCACTATATAGTCCCAAACATCCTTATAACCGTTCTTTTTTAACAAAAAGCCATAATTTAGACCCAAAACCCTAGCAAGCTCTGCTTTGTTTTTGTATTTAATTTGATGCAAAAGCTTTTGGCTGTAACCCTTTTTAGAGAAGCGGAGATAAGCCATTACCTTATTAACAGGAGCAAGACCAAGTAATTTTATTTTTAGGTCATTTTCCTCAGGAATCAGGTGATAATTGGTCACTGGAAGCTGAGAAACACATATTTTACACAATTGATCTTCAAATGGAAATAGGCTTCGTTTACACAAACAACAAGTTTCTGGCAAAACCAATGATAAAAAATCTCTCCAATATTTGAAACGCATACCTAAAATGGGTTGTTTATAATTGATGAGCCATTTTACCTGCTATATTTGTAAACAAATGGCCTGTATCAATTTATAGAAAATTTTGAATTAATGAAATAATTGAAGATTCAGGAAAGATAAAAAACAACAAATCAAATGGCATTGCTAAAAAAAGACCTGGATTTAGAAAGAAGGTGGTCAAAACTTCTTTCAGGTTTACATGAAATATTTGGAAAAAAACCCTCCGATCTGAATGCCGTATTGTTTATAATAGGAGTGCAGGAATTGGGGAAAGGACCACGCCATTTTACAAAGGAGGAAAAGCAAGACTTAATGCATATTGCTGTTTGCAAGGTGTTGAGCTTCTCAGACTTTTACACCTTGGATTTTATAGATCAGGATGGCTGGCCTCATTGGAAGTTAATAAAAAAATTGCCACATTTAAATACTGCTGAGCAAGAAAAAATGCTTAAAATCCATGTACTGGATTATTTTGAAGACGAATTTGAAATTGATATTAAATGAAAATAATATCCTATAATGTAAATGGAATTAGGGCAGCATTAAAAAAAGGCTTTGCTGAATGGCTTGAAACAGAAAATCCGGATGTTATTGGGTTGCAAGAAGTAAAGGCATTAGAAAATCAAGTGGATATTGCCATTTTTAAGGACCTTGGATACCATGTGTATTGGTATCCTGCTGTTAAGAAAGGATACAGTGGTGTAGCCATTTTAAGCAAGCTAAAACCAGACAACTTAACCTATGGTATAGATGTAAGTAAATACGATGATGAAGGCAGGACAATTAGAGCTGATTATGCTGATTTCTCCTTTCTCTGCGCCTATTTCCCTTCTGGAACTACTGGAGGCTTAAGACAGGAGTTTAAATATGCTTTCTTAGATGATTTATACGGTTACACTCAGGATTTAATCAAGGAAAAGCCCAATCTTATATTAAGTGGGGATTATAATATCTGTCATAAACCAATAGACATACATAATCCGGTAGCCAATAAAAACACTTCTGGCTTTCTTCCAGAAGAAAGGGAATGGATGGACAAGTTTACTTCCAACGGTTTCGATGATAGCTTTAGGCTATTAAATCCAAATCCGGACCAATACAGCTGGTGGAGCTATCGTGCCAATGCAAGGGCCAATAACAAGGGCTGGAGAATAGACTACCACATGACCACTCCTTCTATGAGTGCTAAAGTAAAAAAGGTAGATATATTGCAGGAAGTGTCCCATTCGGACCATTGTCCAATAGTAGTTGAAGTTTAGCTAATAATAAAATAAAGTCGTGGTAAAAGCCTAATAATACGATGAAATCAATAAAAATTTCCATTCCATCTTTGATTGAAAATATTACTATCGTTGAAAGTTTTATTGATAATGCCCGTGAAAAGTTCAATATTAACGATGACATCTACGGCAATATCATGATTTCTGTTACCGAATGTGTGAACAATGCAATCGTACATGGTAATAAAATAGACAAAAAAAGAGTTGTCAAACTAGAACTCATATTTCTAGACAATCAGATAAAATTTATCATTGAAGATGAAGGTGATGGTTTTGACCATCAAAAGCTTAACGACCCAACAGCATTAGAAAATCTGGAGAAATCCGGAGGAAGGGGAGTGTTCATAATGAAACATCTCAGCGACGAGGTAGAATTTGAGAATGAAGGAAAAAAGATAACCCTCACTTTTTATATGAACTAAAATGGCTATTAATTTCTTTGAAGAAGAAATAAAATCATCTTTAACAGAAAGAAGACAAGTTAAAGCATGGATCAAACAAATCGCAACAAACAAAGGATTTAAGGTTAACACCCTAAATTACATTTTTTGTACGGACGATTACTTATTAGATATAAATGTAAATTATCTAAACCACGATACATTTACAGATATTGTAACTTTTGATCAATCTGAGAAGGATACTGAAATTGAAGGTGATATTTATATAAGCGTAGAAAGAGTTAAAGAAAACGCCAAAAACCTTAATACAAGTTACAAAGAGGAACTCCTAAGGGTCTTGGCCCACGGATTACTTCATCTTTGTGGGTACAAAGACAAAACAGAAAATGAGAAAAAGGAAATGAGAAACGAAGAAAACATCTCGCTCTCATTGTACTCACCAACTGTTCCACGTGGAACAGTAAATTAAAATCATTTAAACAAAGGCAAGTGTTTCACGTGGAACACTAGATCAAACGAATATGTTTCCAATATACGATGTTATAGTAGTAGGTGCAGGTCATGCAGGTTGCGAAGCAGCACATGCAGCAGCAAAGATGGGTTCTTCTGTTTTATTGTGTACAATGAACATGAATACCATTGCCCAAATGTCTTGTAATCCTGCAATGGGTGGAGTAGCTAAAGGTCAAATTGTAAGAGAAATTGACGCTTTGGGTGGTAAATCTGGGATAATATCAGACAAGTCTACCATACAATTTAGAATGCTAAATCGCTCAAAAGGCCCAGCAATGTGGTCTCCAAGAAGTCAGAACGACAGGATGCGGTTTGCAGAAGAATGGAGATTAACACTAGAATCAACTCCTAATGTAGATTTTTGGCAAGAGATGATTACAGGTTTAATCGTTAAAGATGGTAGAATAAAAGGAGTTAAAACAGGCTTAGGAATAGAAATTAAAAGTAAATCGGTAGTTCTAACAAATGGTACTTTCCTAAATGGAGTCATTCATATAGGAGAAAAAAAGATGGGAGGCGGTAGAACAGGGGAGGGCGCTTCAAAAGGAATTACCGAAGATCTTATAGAATTGGGCTTCGAATCAGGAAGAATGAAAACAGGGACTCCTCCAAGAGTAGATGGAAGAAGCCTTGATTATTCTTTGATGGAAGTACAAGAGGGAGATACTGACCCGGAGAAATTCTCCTATTCTGATTCAACTACGCCTGTTCAACAACAAAGAAATTGCTGGATAACATACACCAACAAAGAAGTTCACGAAACATTGGAAACCGGTTTCGATAGATCCCCAATGTTTAATGGAAGAATTCAAGGTTTAGGTCCAAGGTATTGTCCTTCCATAGAGGACAAAATAAACCGCTTTGCTGAACGTGAAAGACATCAGATATTCGTAGAACCAGAAGGGTGGAACACTGTTGAGATATACGTCAATGGATTCTCAACTTCCCTACCAGAAGATGTACAATACAAGGCATTAAGGAAAATAAAGGGTTTTGAGAATGCGAAAATGTTCCGTCCAGGTTATGCAATAGAATACGATTTCTTTCCTCCAACACAGCTTAAATTAACATTAGAAACAAAAAGGATCGAAAACCTTTTCTTTGCTGGACAAATAAACGGAACAACCGGATACGAGGAAGCGGCAGCTCAAGGTTTAATGGCAGGTATAAATGCCCATAACAAAACCAAAGAAAAAGAACCCTTTATCCTTAAGAGATCGGAAGCTTACATCGCAGTACTAATTGATGACCTTATCAATAAAGGTACAGAAGAACCTTACCGTATGTTTACTTCCAGAGCAGAGTTTAGATTGCTGCTAAGACAGGATAATGCTGATTTAAGGCTAACACCTTATGGATATAAGCTTGGTTTGGCTAATGGAAAAGAGTATTTACAAACTAAGGAGAAGGCAGAGAAAACAGAAGAATTGACAAAGAAACTTGAAAAGTTCAGGCTTTCACCAGACGAGTTAAACAATGGTTTGGAAGACTTAAATACCGCACTAATCAAAGAAAAGATTACTGTGGAAAAGTTAATTAAAAGACCAAATATAGGATTACAAGACATTATCAATATAAGCACTTCACTAAAAGAAGAAACAAAAAGCTACTCTAAAGCAGTAAAGGAACAGACAGAAATTCTTATCAAATACAAATCCTATATTGATAAGGAAAAACAAATGGTTGATAAAATCAATAATTTAGAGGATTTGCAGATTCCAGCCAATATTGAGTACGACAAAATTAAAGCCCTTTCTGCAGAAGGAAGACAAAAATTAGGTAAAATCCAACCTCAAACCATTGGCCAGGCTTCAAGAATTAGTGGCGTATCACCAGCAGATATGTCAATACTTACCATCTATTTAGGAAGATAACATGTACGAAAGGTTAACCAAATGTCCACTTTGTAAAAGTGAACAGTTTATTAATCATCTTGTAGTAAAGGACCATGCTATTAGCAAGGAATCATTTATCATATGCGAATGCCAAAATTGTAACATTTGGTTTACCAACCCTAGACCTAATGAAGAGAACATCGCTAAGTATTATGACAAGCCATCTTATATCTCACATCAGGATAAAAGTAAAAACTTAACTGATATTGTCTATAAGGCAGTTAGAAAATATACTTTAAGCCAAAAATTAAATTGGGTCAATAGCAGGCAAAGCAGTAAAGGTAGAATACTTGATTATGGCTGTGGAATAGGCCTCTTTGTGAAAACTTGTTCCGAAGATGGTTGGAAAGCCTTTGGTATGGAACCCAATGAAAAAGCAGCAACATTTGCAGTAAAGAATATCGGCATCAATATTATCCCCCGGTTGAAAGACCTTGAGAAAGAGAAAAAGTTTGATGTTATAACCTTATTTCATGTTCTTGAACATGTACATAAACTAAATGAAACAATAGATATATTGCTCAGCAGACTAAAGAAAAGAGGTCTATTGTTCATTGCTGTACCCAACAGAGATTCATTGGATGCCAAATCATTCAAAGAAAATTGGGCAGCCTTGGACGTACCAAGACACCTATACCACTTCAATAGCAGTTCAATGGAATACCTCTCAGACAAACACAACTGCAGAATAGTAGATACAATACCTATGAAATTTGATAGCTACTATGTATCCTTATTGAGCCACCAATATTTAGGATCTAAGAATAAATACATAGAAGCAATCAAATCAGGATACAAGTCTAATCAACAGGCAAAATTAAATGGTAACAATTATTCAAGTTTGCTATTTGTGATCAAAAAGAAATGAACCAGTTTATCTTCAAAATATCATTCATTATAATTGCCTCCATATTGGGTTCATGTGCCAAACAAAGTTCACCTATGGGAGGACCAAAGGATGAGGAGCCACCTATACTTATCTCTTCAAATCCAATTAATGAAAGCATTAATGTGAAACCAGAAAAGATAGATCTAGAATTTAATGAATATATAAAGCTAGAAAACCCTTCTCAATCCATAATAATCACTCCTAAAGTAGAAAAAGACAAGGTAGAATTCCTGGCAATAAAAAATAGAGTTCAAATTTCATTGAATCAGGAATTAGAGGACAACACAACTTACGTGTTCAATTTTCAGAAAAGTATTCAGGACGCTTCTGAAGGCAATCCGGCAGAAAGACTAAAACTTGTATTTTCAACAGGTGAAACCATAGATAGCTTAACTGTAACCGGTAAAGTAGATTATTGGTTTTCTAAGGACAATGAAAATTACAAAGACCTGTTAGTAGGTTTATACATTAATGAGGACACTACAGACCTCTTTACGGCTGCTCCCTATTATATCGCTCAGGTAGACACAGCAGGTAAATTTGAAATAACAAATATAAAAGCAGGAACCTTTAGAGCCTATGCATGGTATGATGATAACAATTCTTTAAAAGCAGAATACCGTAACGAGCCTTATGGATTTATAACTGAACCAATAGAAGTAAAAGAAAATCTGAATAACCTTCATATAAATATCAACAGAGCAGATCTAAGCCCACTTAAAATAAACAGATCCTCTAGTTCAGGAAGTAATTTTGATGTAATACTAAGCAAAGATTTAGCTAGATATGAAGTAAAACATCCCGATAAGAATGAAAAGCTATTCTTTAGATTAAAAGAAAATAACTTAAGATTTTACCACACAGAACTATTGAATGACAGTACTCAGGTTGAATTACAATTGATCGATTCAGTAGGAGCGAAGGTGGATACAACCCTATATGCTCGTTTTGAAGAAAGTGAAAGAAATAAGGAAAAGCTTGAAGTCACTTCTAAGGGTCCAATAAAATTCACCAAATTAATTAAGGCCAAATTAGGGTTCAATAAACCACTAATAGATATCAATTACGATTCTTTATACTTGAGTTATGATACAGCAAGTACCATCCCTATAACACCTGATATGGTTTGGCTTACAGATAGTACAAATAGTTGGACAGAATTAAACATTTCCATACCTATAAACGATTCCATACCTTTTGAAAAATACAAACTAATAGCAGCAGATTCTACCTTCAAAGACGTAGAAAACCTATGGAATGAAAAGCCATTTGAAGTCAATTATAATCGTCTCAAAAGTGACAATTTAGGGGATGAAATAAGTGGTATTATTGATACTGATGAAAGACCTATAATGGTTCAATTATTGGACACAAAAGGAATTGTAGTAGTAGAGCAATACCTTGAAGAAAGCAACGAATTTATCTTTACTAAACTGGAAGCTACAAATTATCAATTGCGTGCTTACGTAGATAGAAATGGGAACAAGGCATGGGATCCAGGTAATATCAACTTAAAGATTCAACCTGAACCTGTGTATTTCTTCCAAGACGAAAAAACGGGTAAAAGAGAACTACTATTAAGAGGTGGATGGACAGTAAATGAACAGACTATCAGGAAAAGAAGGGAATCCGGTCTACTTATTAACAAAAATGAGCACAAATACATAGATATTGAGAGATTACCATTAGAAATAATGGAAATTAATGAAGAAGATTTTATAAACAATTGATTTATAGATATTTATAAATATTTAGCATGAATTCAAATTCTGTTGATAAGCTCAATTCTAAAGTGGATAAGTATATAGATACCTGTTTATATCAACATCCAAAATCAGGATTAATCACAATTTTAACCAACAACTTTATCAGCTGGGGATAACCTTTCACTTGTTCACAATTATCCACATAGATACCAACCGAATACTTATACCCCATAAAATTGCATGATTTATACACATAATATTTTTAATCAAATACAGTAGACACATCATCAGTAACTTAGATATAAAAAATGATGTGCATAAGTAGTGAATAAATACACAAATACCTGCACAATAAAGTTAGTAGTGAAAAACTTGAAGGTTTACCAACATATCCACTCTATAATAATAACAATAGATTTTTTAATTTATAAATTTCTTAAAATAAATAAGGTGTGTATAAATCGGAAACCTTGAATCCTAAATCAAGCATCTCATTAAGAATTAACTTAAAAAAATTCATCATTAAAAGTCTTTACAATTTTCAACAGAAGTAATTTTCCTTTAACCATTTTTACTTTAAAAAAGAAGACAAGTATTCTTTAAAAGTCTTAAAGCTTATCGACAGGCTTAAAAATCTTTTTGTACTAGAACTTTAAACAAAAAAAGTTGATCTGCGACTAAGTATTTAAGTGAAATATAGCTAATAAGTTTAGTTAAAAGTTAAGTCTACCTACCTAAAACCCTTACTACAAACTTCTTAATTCTTGTCAATTTATTATGCATGCATAATTATTTTTATTAAATTGATGCCGATAGGAAAATGAAAAAGGAAGAAACAATAGATTACCAGATTAAATCATGTTGGCATTCCATTTCGAGAATGTATAACCAAAAGGCCAATATGGAGGGAATTACCACTTCTATGGGATTTGTCCTTATTAATATACATTCGACTGAAGGAACAGCCGCAACTAAAATAGCTCCTCAAATGGGATTGGAGTCAAGGAGTCTTACCAGGCTTCTTAAAACCATGGTTGAAAAGGAATTGATTGTGAAGGTTCCTGACAAGGAGGACAAACGCTCCGTTAAGGTTTTTTTAACAGAAAAAGGAAAACAAAAAAAAGCAGCAGCAGTAAGTACTATTAAAGAGTTCAATGAAAAAGTACGTGAACATTTAAGCGAAGAAGAGTTTGGAGTCTTTTTTGTATTGTTTGATAAAATAAATTCGGTGATTGATGAACTACAAAAACCGGAAACCAAATAGATATAATCAATAACAATAAGCAAATATATAACCAATGAAAAAAAGCATAAAAAAAGTTGCCGTTTTAGGTTCCGGAATTATGGGATCGAGGATTGCTTGTCATTTCGCCAATATAGGGGTAGAAGTGTTGCTTTTGGATATAATTCCTAAAGCCCCAAATGATAAAGAAGCGAAGAAAGGCTTAACTATTGAAAGCAAGGAAGTAAGAAACCGAATTGTTAACGATGCGTTGAAAAGCACCCTTTTTTCAAAACCTTCGCCCATTTATGATAAGGAATACATAAAAAGAATAACAACGGGTAATTTCGATGATGACTTACCTAAAATCAATGGTTACGATTGGGTAATTGAAGTAATCGTTGAAAATCTGGAGATCAAGCAAGGGCTTTATGAAAAGGTAGAAAAATACAGAAAGCCAGGAAGCCTAATTACTTCAAATACTTCAGGTATACCTATTCACTTGATGAGTGACAATAGGTCTGAAGATTTTCAAGAATGTTTTGCTGGCACCCACTTTTTTAATCCTCCAAGGTACCTTCGTTTGTTTGAAGTAATTCCTGGTCCTAAAACCAAACCAGAGGTTATTGACTTTTTAATGGAATATGGAGATAGGTTCTTAGGTAAAGAAACGGTTCTATGTAAGGATACACCTGCATTTATAGCGAATAGGGTAGGCGTCTATGCACTTATTTCAGCATTGCATACTATAGAAGAACAAGGTTTGACTGTGTCTGAGGTTGACAAGATGACCGGTACAGTCATAGGGAGGGCAAAATCAGCCACTTTCAGGACCTTAGACGTAGTTGGACTTGATACTACCGTACACGTAGCTAACAACCTCTACAATGTATTAGAACATGATGAATCGAGAGATAAATTCAAGCTTCCGAAAAGTGTCCAGATGCTAAATGACAATAAATGGTATGGGGATAAAAGTGGAAAGGGCTTTTTTCAAATGATCAGACATAAGGATGGTCGCAAGGAGCTTAAAGAAATCGATTTTAAAACCTTTGAATATATCCCCGTAGAAAAACCAAAAATTAAAGCTTTAGAGGCATCTAAAGGAATTGATGATCTAAAAGAGAGAATTAAATTTTTGGTTAATTATGATGACAAAGCAGGAACCTTTTATAGGACTATCTTTTATGATCTTTTTAGGTATTGCTCCTTTAGGATACCAGAAATAGCTGATGAATTGTACAGAATAGACCAGGCTGTTAGTGCTGGTTTTGGGTGGGAATATGGACCATTTGAGAACTGGGATATTTTGGGAGTCAAGTCCACTGTGGAAGCAATGGAAAAAGCAGGAGAAAAACCTGCGGAATGGGTTTATGAAATGTTAGCCGCAGGGCATAGCAGTTTTTATAAAGTAGAGAATGGTAAAAAACATTATTATGACATTCCTACCAAGTCTTATATCCCGGTTCCAGGATTGGAAGAATTTTTACTACTGGACACGCTTAAATCAGCAGAAAAGAAAATCTGGGGAAATGAAGGTGCATCCATATATGACTTAGGCGATGAGGTAATAGGTTTGGAGTTCCATACCAAAATGAACTCTATGGGTCAGGAAGTAGTAGAGGGAATTAATATGGCCATTAATATGGCTGAAAAATCCTATAAAGGACTTGTGATAGGCAATGAAGGTGGAAACTTCTCTGCAGGAGCAAATCTAGCCATGATCTATATGTTTGCTGGAGATCAGGATTTTGATGAAATCAATTTAATGATTGCGCAATTTCAAAACACCATGCTTAGGGCAAGGTTTTCTTCAGTACCGGTAGTCGTAGCCCCTCACAATATGGCTTTGGGAGGTGGATGTGAACTGTCCTTACATGCAGATGCAGTTCAAGCCCATGCTGAACTGTACATGGGTTTAGTAGAGGTAGGCGTAGGTTTAATTCCTGGTGGTGGCGGAACTAAAGAGATGACCTTGAGATTTTCTAAAGACACTGCCCCTGGTGATGTAGAATTGAATCGACTTCAGGATATTTTCATGAACATAGCTACAGCCAAGGTATCGACTTCTGCTGCAGAGGCAAGAAATTTCGGTTATTTGGAAGAAAAGGATGCCATTACCATAAACAGAAAACGTCAATTGGCGGAAGCAAAACAAAAAGTTATTGCCTTGTCTGATGCAGGTTATACACAACCTATTGAGCGAAGTGACATTAAAGTGTTAGGTAAATCTTCATTGGCACTTTTTGAAACTGGAATATCGGGTATGCGTTTTGGCTCTTATATTTCTGAACATGATGCAAAAATTGCTAGAAAACTAGCTTGGGTAATGAGTGGTGGTGATCTATCCAGTCCAACAGAAGTAAGTGAAAGGTACTTACTGGATTTAGAAAGAGAGGCCTTCCTAAGCCTTACCGGGGAAAAGAAAACCCTAGAGAGGATTCACAGTATTCTTTTTAAAGGCAAACCTTTGAGAAACTAATTCAAGCATTGATCAAATAAGAAATTTTGATTCTGCTATGAATTCTTCAAGTTAGCTTCATTCAATTTAACCGTATTCAAGCATTAAAATAAACATCAAATGGAAGCATATATTATCAATGGCTATAGATCTGCAATAGGAAAGGCGAAAAAAGGAGGATTCCGGTTTTATAGGCCAGACGATTTAGCAGCCGATATCATAAAACATTTAATGGTCAACACACCAGGTTTAGAAACCAAAATGGTGGATGACCTTATTGTAGGAAATGCTATTCCGGAAGCAGAGCAAGGCATGCAAATGGGAAGAATGATTTCTCTTTTGGCTTTGTCTGAAGATACCCCGGGCTTTATTATTAACAGGTATTGTGGCTCTGGGCTGGAAGCTATTGCTTTGGCAACGGCGAAAATAAAATCGGGAATGGCTGATTGTATTATTGCCGGTGGTACTGAATCCATGTCCATGGTACCTATGATGGGCTATAAGACAGCTTTAAATTATAAAATAGCTACTGAAAACCCTGATTATTATCTTAACATGGGTTTAACAGCTGAAGAACTGGCAAAAGACTTTAATGTCACCAGAGAGGATTCAGATCAATTTGCTGTAAAATCTCATGAGAAAGCCATTAGTGCTATCAAAGAAGGAAGGTTTAAGGATGAGATTGTACCTGTGGAAGTGGAAGAAACCTATTTGGATGAAAATTTAAAAAGGCAGACAAGAAAATACATAGTAGATACAGATGAAGGTCCTCGACCAGGAACTACCATGGAGGTATTGTCTAATCTAAAGCCTGTATTTAAACAAGGTGGTCAGGTTACCGCAGGAAACTCTTCCCAAACCTCTGATGGGGCCTCATTTGTTGTCGTTATGTCAGAGCGGTTGATGAAAGAATTAGGACTTGAACCCATGGCGAGACTTGCTTCCTACAGCGTAGGTGGCGTAGAACCAAGGATTATGGGCATGGGCCCGACAATAGCTGTTCCAAAAGCACTGAAACAAGCTGGCATTACCATGAATGACATCGACCTGATTGAGCTGAACGAAGCTTTTGCCACTCAGGCATTGGGAGTTATTCGGGCCTTGGATTTTAATCCTGACATAGTCAATGTAAACGGTGGTGCTGTGGCATTAGGCCATCCACTAGGTTGTACAGGAGCCAAACTCAGTGTTCAAATAATGAATGAACTGAAAAGAAGAGAAGGTAAATATGGTCTTGTAACTGCTTGCGTTGGAGGAGGTCAAGGTGTAGCAGGTATAATAGAACTGCTATAATAATTTTGTTAAGGGTAATTGGCTGCAAGCGAAAATTACCTTTTGATTTTGGCTTATAGTTTTGATTGTCTCAACAGGAATTTAACATGGAAAAAATAAATAAAAAAAATGGCCTTGATGGTGGAGCTTTTCTTATTAAAGAAACAGAAGCATCTGCTGTATTTATACCAGAGGAATTTAGTGAGGAACAAAAAATGATGGCTCAGGCCTGTCAGGATTTTCTTGATATGGAGATTACTCCCAATATGGAGGAAATTGACAGCATGAAGAATCCTGATCTTGTACCGGCTATATTAAAGAAAGCAGGGGAATTGGGACTTCTTGGTATAGCAGTGCCTGAAGAATATGGAGGGCTTGGAATGAGCTTCAATACCTCTATGTTGATTGCAGATATTATAGGAGCGGCAGGATCATTTTCTACAACTTATGGCGCACATTCTGGAATCGGTACCCTTCCTGTGCTTTATTATGGGACAGAGGAGCAAAAGAAAAAATACCTTCCCAAGCTTACCAATGCGGACTGGGCGGCCTGTTATTGCCTCACGGAACCAGATGCTGGATCTGATGCAAACAGTGGCAAAACCAAAGCTACATTAAACGCAGAAGGTACCCATTACCTTATTAATGGGCAGAAGATGTGGATTTCCAATGCCGGCTTTGCTGACTTCTTTATTGTATTTGCCAAAGTAGATGACGATAAAAATCTTTCCGCATTTTTGGTAGAAAAAACCTTCGGTGGAATCACCATGAATGAGGAAGAGAAAAAGATGGGAATTAAAGGTAGTTCTACCCGTCAGGTTTTTTTCAATGACTGTCCAGTACCAGTAGAAAACATGCTTTCTGAAAGAGGAAAGGGCTTTAAAATAGCTGTGAATATTCTCAATATCGGTAGAATTAAACTAGGGGCTGGTGTTTTAGGCGGTTGCAGAACCATTTTAGGTTATGCCATCCAATACAGTGCTGATAGAAAACAATTTGGTCTTTCGATTAATTCTTTTGGTGCTGTGCAGGCAAAACTTTCCGAAATGGCCATACGTACTTATGCCTGTGAATCCCTATGTTACCGTGCTGGCCAAGATGTGGAAGACAGGATTGCCGCACTAGAAGCTGAAGGTATGGATCCCAATAAGGCCAAACTTAAAGGAGTAGAACAATTTGCCATAGAATGTGCCATCGCGAAGGTGCATGGATCCGAAGTGCTTGATTATGTAACTGATCAAGGTGTTCAAATTTATGGAGGTATGGGCTATTCGGCCGATGCACCAATGGAGCGCGCCTACAGGGATGCCAGAATTTCCAGAATATACGAAGGCACAAACGAAATCAACAGAATTCTGATGGTAGGCATGTTGCTCAAACGCGCCATGAAAGGGGAGATCGATATTTTGGGTCCAGCTATGGAAGTGGCCAAAGAATTGACATCAGTTCCTGATTTCTCTAGTGCTGATACCTCTCAACCATTAGCGGCAGAAAAAGCAACGCTCAGAAATCTTAAAAAGGTTTTTTTGATGATAGGTGGCAAAGCAGCCAAGGACTTGGGAACCAAACTGGATCAGGAGCAAGAAATAATGATGAATCTTGCAGACATTATGATTGAGATTTATGCAGCTGAATCTACACTATTGAGAACAGAAAGTTTATTGAACAAAAATGGTGAAGAAGCTGTGAAAAACCACATAGCCGTCACCAAAGTTTACCTTTATGAAGCTGTAGAAAAAATCCAATCTGCTGGCAAAGAAGCCATCATGTCTTTCACCAAAGGAGATGAACAGAAAATGCTCTTGATGGGGCTTAAAAGGTTTACCAAATACGAGAATGTGAACACAAAAGAATTGCGCCGAGAAATTGCCGCATCTCTTATTTCACAGGGAAAATATTTCTTTTTTCACGCATAAATATAGCACATGAGTCAACCGGAAGCTTGGTTAAATGGGCCATTACCGCAAATTCCATTTCTGCTACAACCTGCAGCACATGCACTTGTACAAGCAGAAATGGAATTAGTGGCATGTATGGAAGGTTTTCCTGATGAACTTCTTTGGAAAAGGGTAGCAGGTAGGGCCAGCGTTGGCTTTCACTTGCAACATTTATCTGGAGTTATAGACCGACTTACTACTTATGCTAAAGAATTGCCTTTAAGTGAAGAACAATTTACCTTTCTTAAAAACGAAAAAACACCTGACCCATCCTTGACTACAAGTGAATTAGTCAGCCGTTTTCAAAAAAAAGTAGCGGATACCTTGAAAGTATTTAGCCAAACCACTGAAAAGGAGCTTAGGCAATTTAGGACAGTCGGAAGGAAAAAGCTTCCTACCTCCGTTATGGGTTTGTATTTTCATTTGGCAGAACACAGTCAGCGACATTTTGGTCAACTTCTGGTTACTGTAAGTGTGCTTAAAGAAAATCAAAAAAGCGGTAACTAATTACGATTCTCCAAATTGCTCAAAAATCAATGGACACGGGGTTCAACTTGTTAAAATGTAAAAATAAACATAAGTTTTTGGAAGTATTGTTGCAGGAAAAAGCAACAATACTTCCAAAGCTTTACTTAAATTATCCTCCTAGGCTACATTCTTAATGTCTTCGATTTCAGAGCTTATAAAAAAGCAGGAAATAAGCCATTAAGACTATTTTTAATACCAGTGAGGGATACCATTAAAAGATTATTTTAACCTAATCCATTTCTCTTTCCAATTATTTTATAAATTACAGTGTTAGTACATTTTAGTGAAGGCTAAATCTTGCTAAGCAGCCAAAATAACTGTGTTTATGAAAATAATCAAACAAGCCCTTTTCATCTTAATGGCATTGTTCCTTCTGTACTTTTCCTTTACTACGGTAAGGCAAATAGTGGTATTTGGTCCAGAGAAGTTGAGTCTTGGGGAGTCCTTTTTTCTTGGGTTCTTAATTAATTTATGTGTGACCGGTATTTTTGCATTCCCAGGTTTTGTCTTTCCCACTAGCAAATTGCTTCCAGATAACTACTATACCATTAAAAACTCTTCAAAATTAATGCGCTTATACAGCATTTTAGGGGTAAAATATTTTCAAAAACTATTATTGCTATTCTTTTGGGGTAAAAAGGCCAACCGGAAAAAGTTTTTTGATGGAACAAAAAATGGTTTGGAGCGCTTTAGTTACCAATCCAAACAATCTGAATTTGGGCATTTAGGACCTCTTTTTGTTATTCTGTTGGTAGCAATATTAATGGTCTTTTCCTCCTATTATCTATTGGTATTTTTTATCGTTGTTATAAATATTATAGGTAATCTTTACCCCGTAATCCTTCAAAGGTACCATAGGATAAGAATTGGTAAAATATTGTCCACCTGAGAATTGCTGAGAATTTATCAGCCATGAGAGTTTATCATTTGCTATGGTGCTGGTTAGGAAATAGAAACAGTTGGGTGATTTGAAATAATGTTATAGGTTTTAGTAGAAGGAAAAAAATAGCAAGCAAGCATGGTATTCTACTTTATACTATGCAAATCATTTCAGCTTAATAAGGAAAAGACCTATTTTTACTTAATTGTCTCTAATTCGAAATATGCAATAGAAAATCTATTACGTGCTGAAATCGCTAAAATCAGGGCCTTCGTTGTTGTTTTCTTTCGATTACAACACTTACTATCATCACGGGACAAGCTTTACCCTTGCCTATTTTCGGGGCGGAGAAATCCTGTTACTTAATCCGGGTTTATGCAATACCTGGTTTTATCAGAAAGGAATTTATTTCAAATGAGAACGATGAAATTGGGATTAGGAGGAGGTTGTCATTGGTGTACTGAGGGCATATTTCAGTCTGTGTTGGGCGTTAAGGAGGTTAAGCAAGGATGGATTTCATCTGAACCTCCTTATCAGAAATGGTCAGAAGGCGTAGAAATCACTTTCGATCCGCTTTTGGTTGATTTATCCTTGTTGATAGCCATTCACCTGCATTCGCACAGTTGTACAAGTGATCATGCTTTTCGGAAAAAGTACCGGTCTGCCATTTATTATTTTAATGAGGAGCAAGAAGAGATCAGTAGGAAAGTACTGTTAGAAATGCAGTCTGATTTTGACAGAGCGATTGTCACCAAAGTGATTCCATTTGTAGATTTTAAGATTAATACAGAGCAATTTTTGGATTATTATAACAAAAATCCTGATCTGCCTTTTTGTACCAGGTACATAAAACCTAAACTAAATGCCTTGAAAGAACGTTTTCAAAAGGCAATGGTAAAATAATCCACGAGCTTGGATTATCGGAGAATTTAGAAAAACATAAAGCAAATACCTATGAATTGGAATGATATAATCAACTACGCCAATAATGGAAATTTAAAGCCCGACCGTAGGGTGGAAAAGACAGAGGCAGAATGGAAAGAATTACTTACTGAAGAGGAATTTCGTGTAACAAGACAAAAGGGTACAGAGCGTGCTTTCAGTTCTGACGTGTGTAGTTCTTTTGATCCAGGTATATACGCTTGCGTGTGTTGTGGTACTTTGCTATTTGATGCAAGTGAAAAATTTGAAAGCGGAACAGGTTGGCCCTCTTTTACGAAACCAATAAAAGACAATGCTGTAGCCCATCACAAGGACAGTAGCTTTGGTATGGTAAGGGTGGAAACTACTTGTAATACCTGCGATGCCCATTTAGGACATGTGTTTCCAGATGGTCCAGCACCAAGTGGATTGCGCTTTTGTATGAATGCAGTTTCTCTTAAAAAAGTGGAAGAAGAAAAATAAGTCTAAGTATTAGATTCCGGCCATTGTTTTCTGTGCTTCATTTTACCCAGAAATAAAAACATGGCCATTATCCATTAAAACAAAATGCATGCCCCAATGATCTATTCTAAACCCTATCCTACAGTGAATATTGCCCTAAGGGCTTTTTTAATATTGGTCATGACAGCGTCTCAGTCTCTCGCCCAAGAAAAAGCAGTGCCGGTTTTTGAAAACGGTGAAGCTCAAGAGGTGAAGGCTTTTAAGGATCCAAGTAAATGGATACGACATGACCTTTGGGTGGAAACCGATTTTGATAGTGATGCGGATGGTAAAATGGACCGCATGCATGTGGATGTAACTCGGCCTTATCAGACGGAATATGAAGGGTTAAAATTACCTGTTGTATACGTTTCAAGTCCTTATTTCACAGGAGTGGCGCCAAATGTTCCAGGGCTTTTTTGGGATGTGAAACATGAATTGGGAAAACCACCGAAAGAGAGGGCACATCCGCAAGTCAAAACCATTTATAAACGGCCATTTATATCAGACTCTCATACCCGAGAATGGGTACCAAGAGGCTATATTGTTGTTCATTCCTCTTCACCAGGCACGGGTTTATCCCAGGGAGCGCCAACAGTAGGGGGGATAAATGAATCTCTTGCCCCTAAGGCCGTGATTGAATGGCTTGGTGGTCGCAGAGATGGATATACCAGTATTGACGGAAATGAAAAGGTAGAAGCTTATTGGTCCACCGGAAAGGTTGGGATGACCGGCACTTCCTATAATGGAACCATTCCATTGGCCGCTGCCACCACTGGTGTGGAAGGCTTGGAGGCGATTATACCCATTGCACCCAATACCTCCTATTATCATTATTACCGGTCAAATGGACTGGTTCGGTCACCAGGAGGGTATTTGGGTGAAGACATAGACGTATTGTACGATTTTATTCATAGTGGAGATACAGCCATGCGTGCAAGAAATAATGCACGTATTCGTGATAAGGAAATGAAAAAAGGCATGGACAGGGAAAGCGGTGATTTAAACGATTTCTGGTCTGGCCGTGATTACCTAAACCAAATGCAACCCATGAAGGCAGCTTTGTTGATGTCACATGGCTTTAATGATTGGAATGTAATGCCTGAACATAGCTATAGAATTTATAAAAAGGCAGTGGAAATGGGAATACCTTCCCAACTCTTTTACCATCAAGGAGGACATGGTGGACCACCACCGTTTTCGATGATGAACCGTTGGTTTACAAGGTATTTACATGGGGTAGAAAATGAGGTAGAGCAAGATGCCAAAGTTTGGATAGTAAGAGAAAATGATCCCCAAGACCAACCAACACCTTATCCAGCTTACCCCAACCCAGAAGCTTCAGCAGTTAAACTTTATCTCAAAGGAAATGCACCTGCCGCTGGAGAATTAAACCTAATGCCAGTTGAAAACCAAGGAACGGAAACTTTGGTGGACAATTATTCATTTGATGGAGCTTCTCTAGCTCAGGCTGAACTAACCAAGCACCGCCTGCTGTTTGTTAGCCCAGAATTAAAAGAAGACTTACATTTATCTGGTGTACCTGAAATAACCATAAAGCTCGCTTCCAATAAACCGGCAGCCAACCTTTCTGTTTGGCTTGTTTCCTTGCCTTGGGATCCAGGAAAAAAAGCAAAAATCACTGATAATATTATTACTAGAGGTTGGGCTGATCCCCAAAATCATGCTTCTCTTAGAAAAGGAAAACCTTTAAAGCCAGATAAATTTTACAGCATGACCTTTCCATTACAGCCTGATGATCAAATTATTCCGAAAGGTCAAAAAATAGGCCTGATGGTTTTCTCTAGTGACAAGGAGTTTACAGTATGGCCAAGCCCAGGAACTGAACTTACGGTGGATATTGAACATACAGTTTTAGAATTACCTGTTGTAGGCGGAAGAGAGGCTTTGATGCAAAGTTTTGCCAAGCCTTATAGATAGGACTTTTTTAATTGGACCCGAAATTTTCCTAAACAATTGCTTTTTTAATCACCTTAGTAAACAAACCATGAAAACACAAACACTACTACTATTAACCTTTTTATTCTTTTCCCAATCGCTTATGGCTCAGGATAAAGTTAAAGACTTTACCCTTCCCGCCGTAGGAGATCAAAAACCGTTTGTTTTAAGTGAAGCAAAAGGAAAATACGTGGCATTGCATTTCTTGCTTAAAACCGAATGTCCTTATTGCATTCGACATACCAATGATTATGTAGAGGAAACGACAGATTTGAAAGATGTATTACAAGTCTTTATTAAACCAGACACGGAAGAAGAAATCAAGGAATGGGCCGAAAACCTTGACGGGGACAGTTTCACCATTTATAGGGACGTAGATGCTCAATTGGCTGATGAATTAGGAATTCCTGATGGTTATTCTTTCCACAATCAACTTGTTCATTTTCCAGCATTGATATTGATTGGCCCTGAGGGAAAAGAAGTTTATAGGTACATAGGAAAGAAGAATTCCGATCGATTACCTGTTAAGGATTTTATGACTGTATTGGAGGGATTGAGAAAATAATTTCTCCGTTATTAAGGACTTAGTCCCGTAATAGAAATTTTCTTTTGAATTTTAATAACAACCTGGATCAATGGCCTTAGAAGAATAAAACCACACTTCTATAGGCTGTTGTTTACTATAAGCGTTAGTAAAACTAAATTGATGGCCAGCCGAAATATCCCCAATAATACGGCTGTTTTGAGGTGATCTACCAGGTGCCTGTTCGTCAAGCTTATAAAAAGGAGGACTGATACTAAACCAATATTAAATAGGGTAATGGCCATAAGGGAGTAATCATACCACACAGAAAGGTCTACACGGTAAAAAATGCCATAAAGAATATAAATGACCAAAGTTAGCGTACTACTTCGTGTATTCCATTTGTATAGTTGTTCTCTGTTTATTTCTTTGGCCAACATTACTATTTATTTAAGGTGGACCCAATATAGCCAATTGATAGCCCATAACAAACCAAGGCGAATTTAGGTCTTGGAACATTGTAGGAGCTACAATTTTAAATTTAGTTTCGAATTTACTTCAAATCCGTTTAGAATAGGCCTTATGGTGCGTGATCGCTTATTTAATAAAATAAAGACCATGGCTTCCCGCCACAGCTCCAGCTGTAGTCAGTAGACTTAGCACAAGCAAAATCCAATGGGCCTTGTGTATAAATGAAAAAGTTTTTGTAGGATTTTTTTCCGCATATTCCTTAAATAACTTGTGAAGTACTAAGGGTTCTAAAACATACAAAACCAGGGTAAATATTAGCCAAACCAAGGTCATGGCATGTATCCACCAAAACCTGTAATCAAGGTATCTGTCCCAGGCATTCAGTTCATACATCATATAAAACCCAGATATTGCTGTTAGCAAAGTGGTAATTTTAGCCTGTAGGGCAAATCGACCTTCAATTTTTTCGAAAGTTTTGATTTGTTCTTCTTTTGAACCAAACCGTTTAATAGCTGGAATAATCACCGTGGTAACCATTGCTACTCCACCTATCCAAAGAATTACAGCCAATACATGAATTACTCGAGCAAAAGTGATGTTTTCCATTGATCAGTGTTTAGCCCGGATTTTGAAATAGGGTTTCATTATCTAATAGACAATCTATTACGTGCTGAAATCGCTTCAAAATCAGCCACT
>TARA_R110001599_G_scaffold112489_7_pt1 | contig 27927 bp, 27 predicted proteins | sample TARA_R110001599 | Tara Oceans TARA_R110001599 (sample SAMEA4398360) | marine metagenome | biome: Polar Biome; feature: [MES] marine water layer (ENVO:01000295) within the mesopelagic zone...; material: water (ENVO:00002006), including particulate matter (ENVO:01000060) such...
CATTGTACGAGCGCCTGCATTTTTTCATTGGTAGGCGATAAAGATAAAGTCCAATTGTCAGCATTTCCAACTAAGCTGAGTTGATAATTTTGTTGTAGTGCCGTGATATCTCCGGCCAAGGTGCCACGGATACTGTCAATAAAGACCGCTATTTCTGGATAATTCTGTAATTGTAATTGATATTTCTGATTGCTATTTTGATGACCAATAGGTGAGTGCTGTCGCGTACTTAATTCGATGATTAAGGTGTCATTATCTAATATCATCGATTCTTGTTTAGGTTTAATAGTCCGTTTTTCAAGATGGTTAGGCGCGGTGTAAATTAGCTCACCAGATGATTCGATCGGTGCGGTGAGCATTGCGATCGATTTTTTCTCAACAAAAAAGGCATGACTAGATCGAACTTGTGCTAAATCGTGCATCAGTTGCTTAATATCCCACTGTTCAGCATGAGCAAGGGTAGGTATCAGCATCAGTAGAACTATCAGTTGTCGCACGCGAATCAGCGAAAAGTTGGTGCAAGTGATGGTAATGAGTGACGTCATGACTTGCTGGATCCTTTAGTCGATGTTGGCTTCCAAAAATCAAAAAAGTTAAACCAGTTATAAGGCGCTTTGTGGCAGTAGTGATTGATAAGTTTAGCGTAACGAATACTTGCAGTCTGCAGTGCGGCGGCGCGTTCAGTTCGCGTAATGTTAGAAAAATCTGCCAATGTATCGAAGTGAATCGCGTAGCGGTTGCCACCTAAATACAGCCCCGTCATAAAGACCACAGGCCGTTTTAACAAAGCAGCCATTCGTAATGGGCCGCTGGGTAAGTTTACATGACTGCCGAGGATGTCGACTGAATAGTGTGCATCATTATTATCAGGGCTACGATCCGCTAAGATGCCGACCATATAACCTTCATCTAAACGCTCGCTTACCTGGATCATTGAATCGATGTGACCTAGACCAATAATGTCATGGGTCATCTGTGGATTAATAGCATTCAAGGTGGCATTTATCTTTCTGGCATTTTCCTCATACATCAGCATAGCAACGCGTAAGTCGGTACGTTTAACGGCAAGCGAATGGATTACTTCGAAACTGCCCAAGTGTGCCCCCATCAGAAACAAGCCATTGCCTTCATCCAGTAATTTATGCAGCATCTCTGCACCATGCACTTCAAAATCAAATAAATCAAAGCGGCGGTTAACTAAATAAAGTCGATCATGAATGGTCGATGCAAAGGTGAAAAAATGTTGATACAGTTCATGCCAACGAGGGGCATGGCCAAGGACACGTTTAAGATAATCGCGAGATGCATTACGGCTGGTGGGTGAAAACAACAGGAAATAACTGGCAATAAAGTGGAGCACGATTCGTGAAACACGACGACCTAGATGTAAGGAAACCCATGTCATGATACGTAGCATCAGCATATTGCTACGTTCTGGAGTACTTGCCCAATTAGTATCCGTCGCTTTTTGATTATCGCTCATATGGAGAGTGTAGTCTTGGGCGAGTTATTGATGACTCTACCCGTGGCAATTTTTCGCGTGCCACAGAGAATCTCAAACCGAATGGCACCGGTTTCTAATAAGGTGTGATGAATAAGTAGCTCTTCGCTAGGTGACACGGGGCTTAGAAATTTAACGGTACTGATTTCGCACAGCTCTAAGGCAATGCCTGTTGCTGCGGTAATGGCATGTAAAGCAACATCCAACAGTACTACGCCAGGAACAGTGGGATTTCCTGGGAAATGACCAGTAAAGGCGGGATGATCGGCTGAAACTGTCCAGTGAGTGACATTATTCATGCTGACTTGCTTAGGTTTGGTTTTTGAAATAAGTCGTGCAACGAAGCGCGGGATAGCTTGCCCGTTTCATTTCGGGGAAGTGCATCAACAAAGAGTAATGGTCGCGGGAGAAAAACGGGCGCAATATAGTTACGCAAACTTGCGAGTAGCTTTGCGGCATCAAGTTCTGGTGCAACAACGCAGGCTGCTAGGCGGGTGGTAGCACTACTGTCACTTCTCTCATCAGGCATATAAAAAGCACCATCGATGACACCAGGAATGCTATTGAGTATATGATTGAGACTAGCCAGTGAATGGCGTTTCCCAGCTATATTAATCATATCGGCAATACGGCCACGCAGTAAAAAATGCGCTTGGCTAATAGACTCAATAACATCGTTCATTATGGTTGGTGTCTCAATATGACCGCCGTAGGCATACACCGACTCATCTTTCACTATTAAGCTGATTTCTGGCAGCAATTGCCATTGTTCAGTTTGAGCCGAGCGGCGCGTAGCAATTAAGCCTGTTTCGGTACTACCGTAAATCTCAAATAATGGGGCGTGGCAGCGCGACTCAATATCTTGTGCAAGTTCGACGGCGAGTGGTGCCGTGGCAGAAATCACTAAATCGACTTTGGGTATGGCTAGTTCTGCATCGAGTAATGCGCGAAGGTGCACAGGAGAAGAAACAAGTACGCGAGGTGAAGACAGCGATGTTAATGTTTGACATATATCCGCAGGATAAAACGGCTGGGCATCGCACAGTGCATTTCCAGTAAACCAGGCGATCAACACACTAGATTCCAAACCGTACATATGCTGAGGAGGTACAGTGCTAATTAAGGTAGTCGCTGAATGATGTTTCAGACCTATCCGTAATGCCTCAGCGTGTACGCTACTCACTAAGGCGCCCCATGTTTTTGCGTGTGGTTTTGGATGACCTGTTGAACCGGAAGTAAAGACTATTGCAATACATTGTTGACTATTAATCTGCGGGATGACTAACGAATCCATTTCGTTAATGACCATCGTAGGATAAGCTAATTGAGGTAGTTCTACAGGACAGTGATCACTGTCCGTCAAGCAAAATACATCTGGTGCAAATGTCTTAATTTGACGTATTACCTCTGGGGTGTGGGTCGAGGGTAATAGGCTGATTTTATTAGAGACAATCGCGGCAGCTAAACCGACGCTAAAATGGTAGCGATCGCTGCACATATTAAGCATGTGACCGCCTACGGGGAATAGGGAAATAAGTTGATTAACATCTGCTAAAAATTGACGTAACGTTACTGGGCTTTGCCCATGTCCACGCCGAGCGATGACCGAATCAGATGAAAGGTGCGATACCAGTGGTAAGGTAGTCATGTTAAGACAATAACAATTAAAAACGCCGCTCAGGATCGTTCTTGTACGCTTTTATGGCATCAAAAATATGTGTTTGTCGTGAATCGGGTAAAAGCCATATCCGCACGCCATATTCAACAATGAACATTAATGCGATTAAAGGTAAGGTGAGAAAATTAGCAAAAATAGACCATGTAGTCAGCGGCGCCAGAAAAAACAGCAGAGTGGACGTGAGTGTCATCATTGCAAAAAACACAGTCCAAGCAACGGTTATTTGTCGTGTGTAAACCGTGTGTTGTGGTGACAAGCTGCCAGAATGAACCATCTCTGCAAAGCGTGTACAGAGTGGTTGTCGACCTGCCATTAACGTACGACCAAAGGTTATAAAAAGGGCAAATTGTATGCCGGCATCTTGCAGCCAATAGACAACCCAGAAATTATTAGCCAGTGTTGACCAGCTAAACCATAAAGCAGCAGATAATATGAGTGTCATCATGACAAATCGCCAAGCGGATTGTCTGGTTGCCATCAATAACACGAAGACAATAGGCACTATCGCCACCAATGCACCTAAATTACCATTGTGTACCGATTCATTGGTGTGGTGTGCTAATAAGGCATAGCCAATCAAGAGCGCAGCAATGCCAATCCAGCGCATGATGCGAAAGGTCATTTAACGGATTCTCTTGCTTGCTATATAGTCCGACAAGTTGCGTAATGAGCTAAAAATATGCTCATTATCAACGTTGTCGTCACGTAGTTGTAGACCATAGCGTTTAGATACCACCAGTGCTATTTCTAATACGTCAATGGAGTCTAAGCCTAATCCGTCTGCATATAAGGGATCGTCTGCTAAAATTTGATCTGCTGCGACTTCTAGATTTAAGCACTCAACCATGAGCACAGCAACTTCACGTTGTAATTCTTCATTACTGATTATCGTGTCAGGTGCTGTACTGTTAATGTCTGTAGGTTTTTGGTCATCGTGCATAGGAAATAATAGCCTGAAATTTTATAAAGATAGAACAATCATCTGGAGTTTATGATGTGTATACTAATGTTTACACATTGCACACTAAAATATACTAAATGATAGCGATTAATTTGCCTAATATTCTACACTAAAAGTAATGTTTTCTGAGACTATAAATGTTTCGTTTATGTGAAGCTTGTTGCAGAGTCGGTAACAGCAAAGACGAGTAACAATGAACAAAAAAACCTTAGACTTTTTCTTTGTTGAAAAGCAGTACGATGCCGTACCATATGTTGAAATTTGATGACGTCAGTTTTTAAAATAGACCAATTGGTTACAATAATACTTGTCGTGTTTCTGCTAGAAAATTATGAATTTTAAGCTCAATTCTATGGTCAATCATTTCTTCTGGTCTTTGTTCATTAGGACAGGGCATATTGGGTGTAGTGCCAAATAAGCGACAAATCAAGGGGCGTTCTTCGTAAACTTCACAGCCATTTTCTCCTAGATATGGGCAGTTTAATTCAGATAGTGCTAGTTCGTGTTCTTGATCACTCTTCTCTGGCAATCTGGAGACTTCTTCTGATGAAGCAGTGACAGGGCCGCAGCAGTCGTGACAACCCGGCGTACATGAAAATGTAGGAATACGTTCACGGAAGAAACGAATTTTATGACTGTTTTTTGTCATCAAACTACCTGGTTTTGATTATTAATAAATGTAGATCCTACCATAACTGTTACTAGAGCTTACTCACTTGTGGTCGGTCATCTTGCATTTATCTATTAATAAGTTCTTAATATGAATTGAGATAACCATAGAGAGGTTAAGGGTATGAAGATTTCATTTCATGGTGCAGATAAAAATGTCACAGGCTCATGCCATTTGATTGAGTGTGCTGGCAAGCGAATTTTAATTGATTGTGGCATATATCAAGGTAGGCATGAACTGACGGAGGAAAACTACCAGTCCTTTGGTTTTGAACCGAAGGATATAGATTTTGTTTTGCTGACGCATGCTCATCTTGATCATTGTGGTCGCATACCATTATTGGCTAGACGGGGTTTTAGCGGTGAAATTATCACTACAGCAGCATCGGTCGAATTAGCGCGTTTAGTGATGCTTGATTCCGCAGGATTACAAGAAGAAGAAGCACGTTACCAAGCCAAAAAAGCGAAACGGCGTAGTGATAGAAAGAAACATAATACCGAACCGCTTTATACCATACTAGATGCACTGAATAGTTTGGAATTTTTTGGTCGCAAAGCGCAATATGATCAACCATTGTCGATAGCTCAGGGTATCACCGCAACATTTATTGATGCAGGCCATATCTTAGGCTCAGCAAGTATTTTGTTAGAACTCGAAGAAAATGGTCAACAACATCGTATTCTATTTTCTGGTGATCTTGGCTACAGTGGACGGGCAATTTTACGTGATCCCACGCCACCGCCAAAAGTTGATACCGTGGTCATGGAAACAACATATGGTGATCGCCTTCATAAACAGTTACAGCCTTCTATTGAAGAGCTCTATGAGGTTATCAATACGACGATGCATCGGGGAGGTAACGTGATTATTCCTACCTTTGCCTTGGAGCGTGCTCAGGAAATTTTGTATTACTTACGTGAAGGTGTTGAAAGTAAACAAATTGAGCGAAATATTAATGTATTTTTGGATTCACCTATGGCTATTTCAGCCACCGAGATTTTTGAAAGGCATCCTGAGTGTTTTGATGTGGATACTCTCAAAGTGTCAGATGGTGGCGATCCATTCCGCTTGCCGAACTTGCATTTCACACGTGAAACCGCGGATTCAATGGCCATTAATCAAATTAATGGTGGTGCCGTAATTCTTGCAGGATCAGGAATGTGTACCGGCGGTAGGGTAAGACATCACTTGAAACATAATCTCTGGAATAAGAAAAATAGCATTGTGTTTGTCGGTTTTGCGGCACAAGGAACATTGGCTAGACAAATTGTTGATGGTGCTGAGCACATACGATTATATGGAGAGGAAATACAAGTAAGGGCTAGTATTCATACAATCGGTGGCTTTTCAGCCCATGCCGATCAGGCTGAATTGTTGGCGTGGCATAATAAAACGGGTAAACCACAACGTACATTTCTAGTACATGGTGAAGAGGATACTATGCAGATTTTTGCTAAAAAACTAGATGATACAGCGGTTATCATTCCTGAATTACATGAAACGTATACCCTGTAACAAACTTTCGGATTACGTGAAACTATATGAATTCTGCGGATAGATTAAATAATCACTCTATAGGCTTAGTTACTGCGGTAAAAGGTAGTGTAGTGGATGTGCGCTTTCTCAATGACTTGCCGCCTATATATTCTGTACTTCATATTGATACTGAGAATAAGCAGGCTATTGTTTTAGAAGTCCATACCCATCTTGATGCTCAAACGGTACGTTGCATTGCACTCACGCCGACAGAAGGACTATCCCGTGGCACCGAGGTCATCACTACTGGCGAACCGTTAAAAGTACCCGTTGGCAAAACGATCCTGTCACGTATGTTCAATGTCTTTGGTGAACCTATTGATAAGCTAGCTCCACCTGAAGATGTTGAATGGCGATCCGTGCACAATAATCCACCGCCGTTAGCCAGTCGTTCGACACACTCAGAAGTGTTCACCACCGGTATTAAAGTCATTGATGTTTTACTACCATTAGAACGCGGTGGTAAGGCGGGTTTATTTGGTGGAGCAGGTGTTGGTAAAACCGTATTATTGACCGAGATGATTCATAATATGGTGGGGCATCACAACGGTGTTAGCCTTTTTTGTGGGATTGGTGAGCGTTGCCGAGAGGGTGAAGAACTTTACCGTGAAATGGAAGCCGCGGGTGTCTTACCTAATATGGTGATGTTATTTGGCCAGATGAACGAATTGCCCGCTAGCCGTTTTCGGATTGGTCATGCAGCCCTCACAATGGCTGAATATTTTCGTGATGATGAACATCGTGATGTTTTACTTCTAATTGATAATATTTTTCGCTTTATTCAGGCGGGATCAGAAATTTCGGGATTAATGGGGCAGATCCCGTCACGATTGGGTTATCAGCCAACAATGGGAACTGAATTAGCACAACTTGAAGAACGCATAGCCAATACCAAAACGGGTGCTATTACGTCTATCCAAGCCGTTTATGTACCTGCCGATGACTTTACCGACCCAGCAGCCGTTCATACCTTTTCACATTTATCAGCTTCTATTGTCTTATCGCGTAAACGTGCCAGTGAAGGTTTATTTCCTGCCGTTGATCCCTTGCAATCTAGCTCCAAAATGCTCACCCCCAATATTGTAGGTGAACGACATTACAAGCTGGCACAATCCGTACGGCGAACACTGGCTCAATATGCTGATTTAAAAGATATTATAGCAATGTTGGGTCTCGAGCAGCTTTCACAGCAAGATCGACAGGTTGTCTTTAGAGCCAGGCGTTTAGAACGATTTTTGACTCAACCCTTTTTTACCACAGGCCAGTTTAGTGGTATGGAGGGCAAAACGGTTAGTCTTGATGATTCATTGTCAGGGTGTGAACGTATTTTGAATGATGAATTTAAAGATTATCCTGAAAGTGCCTTGTATATGATTGGCTCAATTGATGAGGCTAAACTTCCAGCATCAGATAATGTTGCTAATGGTTAAACCATCGATGCATTTGCAAATTCTATTGCCGTTTGACATATTTGCCGATGAAACTGGCATAAAAAATATTGTTGTTGATACTGCTGGTGGCTCATTTGGTTTATTACCACAACGCTTAGATTGTGTTGCAGGGTTGGAAGGTGGAATACTGAGTTACACGACGGAAGCTGATGAGATTATTTACATCGCCATTGATGCTGGCATATTAGTGAAAGTAGGGCAGAATGTCAGTGTGTCGGTAAGACAGGCAAAGGGTGGATTGGAACTTGATCAATTATATGAAGAGCTTAAAGAAGATTTCTTGAATAAGGATGAAGATGAGCGTGAAATTCGCAGTTCATTAGCAAAGTTAGAAAGTGGCTTTGTTCGTCGTATGACGAGCCTGCAGCGCTGATGAGAATGACACGATGAAATCAAGCAATAAAGATACTCACTACATGCGTCAGGTCAATCAACAAGCCGATCGCAAGCTCAAGGCTCAGCGACAAGCCCAAAAACATGTCTGGCGAGGTCTCGGTATGATGGGAATAGTGGGTTGGTCCGTTGCAGTGCCTACATTACTAGGATTAACACTGGGACTATGGCTGGATAATTCATTTCCAGGCGCTTATGCTTGGACATTAAATTTATTGTTATTGGGCATGATTGTTGGTTGTTTCATTGCATGGCACTGGGTGTCAAAAGAATATAATGAAATGAATAGAGATGAGGATGAACCTAAGTAATGGCAGGACTAATATTATCTTTAATTGTCGGTATGGCACTCGGTCTATTTTTCTTTGGTGGTTTATGGTGGACGGTGCGCAAAGCTACAACGTCGACTAACCCTGCCTTGTGGTTTTTGGGTAGTGTTATGTTGCGTATGACAGTCGTGATGAGTGGATTTTATGTCGTTATGGCCGGCGATTGGCGACGATTATGTCTAGCTCTATTAGGTTTTATTATTGCCCGAATGCTCATCACTCATTTTAGCCCGTCACCGCAGGTAAATAGTCATGCACCTTAGTTCCGATGAGCTGATTTTTTGGCAATATGGCTTTGCCAACCTTAATCTCACTATAGTCACGACGTGGGGCTTGATGCTGCTAATGACGGTAGGAGCATGGCTAGTTACTAAAAAACTCAATGATGACTTGCATATTTCACGCTGGCAGCATGTACTGGAAGTGATTACGCTAGGAATTAAGTCACAAATAGAGGAAGTAGGATTAAGCGAACTGCAGTCGCGTAAATACATCGCCTTTATTGGCACGCTATTTTTATTTATTTTGGTGTCAAATCTGTGTGTCATTTTTCCTGGCTATGAGCCACCAACCGGATCGTTATCTACCACGACTGCTTTGGCTCTGTGTGTGTTTATTGCGGTACCGTTATTTGGTATCAGGGAGCAGGGTCTCGCTGGCTACCTTAAATCTTATATGCAACCAACCGTGATTATGTTGCCCTTTAATATTATTAGTGAGCTTTCACGTACCTTAGCATTAGCGATTCGTTTATTCGGTAATGTAATGAGTGGCGGAATGATTATCGCTATTTTGTTAACTATTACACCGCTTATTTTCCCATTACTGCTTGATGTACTCCACTTACTGACGGGTGTTGTACAGGCTTATATTTTTAGTATTCTTGCTACTGTTTACATTGCTGCAGCTACACGTGGTGAAGGTGCATAATACGATGACAATTTTATAATAAGGACACATTATGGATAGCATGACCCTAATCGCTATTGCCTCAATTATTACTGCTGGATTGACCATGGCAATAGGGGGTATCGGACCAGCAATAGGGGAAGGACGTGCCGTTGCATCGGCGTTAAGTTCTTTAGCCCAGCAACCAGACTCTGCGGCGACCATAACGCGTACTTTATTTGTTGGCTTGGCAATGATTGAATCGATTGCTATTTACTGTTTCGTGGTTTCAATGATTTTGATTTTTGCCAATCCATTTTGGAGCCAGGCTGCGGCTACAGCAGCAGGTGTTTAAGCAATGCTCATTGATTGGTTTACGGTTGCTGCCCAAATAATTAACTTTTTGGTATTAATGTGGTTGCTTAGGCATTTCTTATATCATCCTGTTTTAAATGCAATTGATGCGCGAGAAAAACGTATTTCAGATCAATTAGCATTAGCAAGAAAAACGGAATCGACTGCCACGGAACAGCGATTAGAGTTTGAGGATAAGAATAAAAATTTTGAGCAGCAACATGATATTTTGCTAGAAAAAGTAAGGGCAGAAGCACAGGCAACTCGCCAACAATTATTAGCAGATGCACGTACTGAAACGGCAAACATGCGTACACAATGGCAAGAAGCCTTGCTTAAAGAGCAGCATAGTTTAAGTGAAGGGATCGCTACACGTGTGCGGCAAGAAGTTTTAGATATCAGCCGTAAGTTGTTGACTGAATTATCAGATTGTAGTTTGGAAGCACAAATAGTGGGGATGTTTATTCAGCGATTGCAATCATTAGACGATGCTGAACGGGCTGAACTATGTACTCAAGAAGACGCTGCCTGTCCGATTATTATCCGTAGTGCATTTGAACTGCCTGAAGAACAACAAACTTCGCTTACCCAAGTAGTGCACGCGAGCTTGTCGATTGACAATACGGTTCAATTTGAAATTGAACCTGAATTAATTGCAGGTATTGAACTCATTAGTTCGGGCCATAAAATAGCATGGAATATCGCTGATTATTTATCAGCACTTGAGGCAAGTATTAGTCGTTTAATCAATGGCAAACAACCTGAAAATGAGCTGATGAAGGATGCCTGAAGCGAGTTTACATGCGGCACTAAAACAAGCATTTCAGGATGTCAGTGAAGCTAACCAACTATTCAAACCTGAGATGGTCGTTAGTGAAGTGGGTCGTATTAGGAGTGTCAGCGCCGGTGTTGCTAAAGTTACAGGTTTGCCTGGTGTTGGTTTTGAAGAGTTAGTACGCTTTCCTGGTGGACTTTTCGGTATGGTTTTTGATTTGGAACCAACGGAAATTGGTGTGGTATTACTTGGAGATTATTGGCATCTTCAAGCGGGCGATGTCGTTGAGCGTACGGGAAGGGTCATGGATGTCCCTGTAGGTAATGCCTTAATTGGACGGGTTATCAATCCTCTGGGTGAAACGCTTGATGATAAAGGGCCATTTAGCTACAGCATGCGATTGCCAATAGAACGTCAAGCGACCGCTATTATGGATCGTGCTGCCGTCAATGCACCTTTGCAAACCGGTATAAAAGTCATTGATGCCTTAGTGCCTATTGGACGTGGCCAGCGTGAATTGATTTTGGGTGATCGGCAAACGGGTAAAACCACGATTGCTGTCGACACCATCCTCAATCAACATGATCAAAATGTGTTGTGTGTGTATTGTGCGATTGGTCAGCGAGCCTCAGCGGTGGCTAAAGTGGTAGATCAATTGGAAAACCATGGTGCAATGGCATATACAACGGTGGTGGTTACTGAGGGTAATAATCCGCCAGGATTAAGTTATATTGCACCTTATGCGGCGACAAGTATTGCTGAGTTTTTTATGCAACAAGGCAGGGACGTACTGATTGTCTATGATGACCTGACTAATCATGCTCGTGCCTACCGTGAGCTATCATTACTACTACGTCGTCCACCTGGACGAGAAGCATTCCCTGGTGATATTTTCTATATCCATTCACGCTTGTTAGAACGTGCTACGCATTTATCGGTTGCCTTAGGCGGAGGATCGATGACAGCTTTGCCAATTATTGAAACAGAAGCACAGAACATGGCGGCCTATATCCCAACTAATTTAATATCCATTACTGACGGCCAGATTTATCTTTCGCCGAAGTTATTTGAATTGGGGGTATTGCCTGCTGTGGATGTGGGGCGGTCAGTCTCGCGAGTGGGCAGTAAAGTTCAGTTACCGGATTATAGTAAAGTTGCCGGCAGTTTAAAACTTGCTTATGCCCAGTTTGAGGAATTAGAAAACTTTGCCCGTTTTGGTACACGTTTGGATGATAATACTCGAAAAATTTTAGGCCATGGACAACGTATTCGCGCCTGTCTAGAACAGCTCGAACATGAACTGGTGCCTGCTCCTGCGCAAATTAGCTTGTTACAAGCCTTGGTCGATGGCAAGTTTGATGATGTACCTTTAGAAGAAATGCGTAAAGCTGAACAGGATCTTTATATCGCAGCTGGATTTAAACTGTCACCATGAGTGAGAGTGTTGAAACACTGCATCATAGAATTGATGGCGCAGCCGAACTACAAACGGTAGTGCGTACTATGAAAGCATTATCTGCCAGTAATATTGGCCAATATGAAAAAGCCGTACAGGCATTAACGGCCTATGACCAAACTGTTGAATTAGGTTTGATAGCATGTTTACAGCAGCCCGACCTGCAAATTTCAATGGCGGCACGTCAGCATAAACACCAGCAAGTTACTGGTGTCATTGTCTTTGGCTCTGATCAAGGTTTAGTCGGACAGTTTAATGATCTATTGGCAGAATTCGTACAGAAAAGCCTAAAAAATGAGCTAGGAAAGCTACATATCTGGGCGGTGGGTGAGCGTATGGCCGATCAACTCGTAGATGCTGGCTTATCGCTAACGGGTACGTTTAATGTACCTAATTCTATTCATGCCATTACCGCCTTGGTCGAACAACTATTACTCGCCAGTGAATCAGCCTGCTTTCAGGGTGATATCAATCAGTTGTATGTCTTTCACAATGGTGCTAATGGGAAATTAGGCGGCTATACGACTCTAAGCCGCCGCTTATTGCCGCTTGATGAAGTATGGCAACATAGACTACGTTCTTCATTATGGCAAACTAATAACTTGCCCGAAACATTGGGTGACCCGCAACAGACCTTGCAAGCCTTGATTCGTGAATATTTATTTGTCTCGTTATTTCGTGCCTGCGCTGAATCTCTCGCCAGTGAAAATGCTAGCCGCTTGGCAACGATGCAACGAGCGGATAAAAATATCGGTGAAATGTTGGATGAACTCACTCACACTTATCATCAACTACGCCAAGACAATATAGATACTGAATTATTTGATTTAATAGCTGGTTTTACTAGTTAAAATTAAGACTTATAGTCAAGATGGTGAACTTTAATTCAGACTTTTTTCATAAATAAGCTCACTTCATTAGCTATTTGTCGCTCTTCATTTGTTTTAATGACTAACAGTTTAATTTGACTATCATATGTGCTGATCGTTGAAATATCGTCACTTGCATGTTCATTTAACCCCTCATCGATATGAATGCCAAAATGCTCAAGCTGTTGGCAGCAACGCGATCTTATTTCTGCTGAATTTTCACCCACACCTGCCGTAAATACAATGGCATCAACAGGACCCAATAAGGCTAGATAGGCGCCTAGATATTTTTTTATTCGATAACAATACATATTTAAAGCCAACTCGCTAGCAGCGTCACCCTGATTACTTCGTTGTAAAATTTCACGCATATCTTGACTGCCCGTTACAGCTATTAAGCCTGACTGGTGATTGAGTTCATCTCTAACTTGTTCTCGATCCATATTGGTAGATTTTTGCATATACAAGGGGATTGCAGGATCAATATCACCACACCGAGTCCCCATCATCAACCCTGCCAGTGGTGTGAATCCCATCGAGGTGTCGATACATTGTCCTTGCTGAATCGCAGTCGCACTGTCGCCATTTCCTAAATGCAAGGTAATTAAATTAAGCGTTGCTAGTGGCTTTTGTAAATAGTTGGCAGCTTGTTGAGCAACGTATTGATGAGATGTGCCGTGGAAGCCATATTTGCGAATATCATGATCTGTATACCAATACTCCGCAATAGGATAACGATACGCATAATCAGGCATGGATTGGTGAAATGCGGTATCAAAAACAGCGATATGAGGCACGTTCGGAAATAAGTCTATACAGAGACAAATACCTTGTAAATTAATGGGGTTATGCAAAGGGGCCAACACCGATAATTGCTCTATTTTTGCTATAACCGTCGCGTTAATGAGGGTTGGTTTTATAAATTCTTCACCACCATGAACGACACGATGTCCTACTGCCGTAGGGCTTTGACATTTTATGGACCTAATTATTTCAGCAATAACATTGAAACAGGTCGCGTATGATGCATTGGAAAGGGCATTATTAGCTTGATGCAGCTGTTTTTTATCATCAAGCCATTCATAATTATGCTGAACGTGTTGTTGTTCGATGCCTTCAAATACACCTTTAAGTAAAATCTGATTTGTGGCTATCTCCAACAATTTGTACTTCACGGTCGAACTACCGCAATTAATGACTAATATGATGTCATCTTGCGGTACTTCGTTCTCTAAGGAAGTGTTCAACTTAGTCACTATTCTGGTATTGGCCAAGTCCAATTCGAGACATCAGGTTTATCTGTGCCATGTTTATAAGCATATTGGCTACACTCGATTTGCATATCTCGTAATTTATCTTTGGCGTGTGCGCCTATTACTTGCAAACGAGGCACACGATTGATTACATCAATGGCTAAACTAAAGCGGTCAATTTCGTTACGAATTGCTAGCTCCAATGGTGTATTGATACTGCCTTTTTCTTTGTAGCCACGGACATGCAAGTTTTTATGATTAGTACGGCGATAAGCTAAGCGATGAATTAACCATGGATAGCCATGGAAATTGAAAATAATCGGCTTATCTTTGGTAAATAGACTATCAAAATCATAATCAGATAAACCGTGAGGATGTTCACTTTCTGGGCTGAGCTTATATAAGTCAATAACATTGATAAAGCGTATTTTTAGATCTGAGAATTGTTCATGTAATAAACAAATAGCCGCAAGCGCTTCTTGCGTTGGTACATCACCACAGCCAACCATGACAACATCAGGTTCAACACCATCGTCACTACTTGCCCAGTCCCAAATACCAATACCTTTGGTGCAATGCTTGATCGCTGCATCCATATCCAAAAATTGAAAATGTTTTTGTTTATCCGCGACGATGACATTAATATCATTAGTACTACGCAAACAATGATCGGCTACCGATAACAAGCAGTTGATATCGGGCGGTAAATAAATACGGCACACGGTAGGACTTTTATTAACAACTACATCTAGGAAACCTGGATCTTGATGGGTAAAACCATTATGGTCTTGACGCCAAACAGTTGAAGTTATTAATAAATTAAGTGATGAAATAGGTGCTCGCCAAGCGATATCTTCACTAATATCTAGCCACTTAGCATGTTGATTAAACATTGAATCAATCACATGCACAAAGGCCTCATAAGTCGAAAAGAAACCGTGGCGCCCCGTTAATAAATAACCTTCCAACCAACCTTCCAAAGTATGTTCAGATAACATTTCCATTACCCGACCATCCGTGGATAACTCGCCACCATCAGCATCTTCAGGCAGATAATCTGCTAGCCATAATTTTTTGCTCACTTCATAGATAGCATCAAGTTTATTCGAAGTGTTTTCATCAGGGCCAAATACACGGAAATTATGCGAATTTAACTTCATAATATCGCGTAAGAGTTGACCTAAAGGACGTGTATTTTCAACTTCCTGATGTCCCGGATGAGCAACTTCAACGGCATAATCTCTAAAGTCAGGCATTCGTAATGATTTACGTAATAGGCCGCCATTAGCATGAGGATTAGCGCCCATACGTCGAGCGCCTTTGGGTGCTAAAGCTTTCAATTCTGGAATTAAACTGCCTTGGTCATCAAACAGCTCTTCAGGTTTATAACTGCGTAACCAGTCCTCCAATTGCTGTAAATGTTGAGGATTTTCTTTTACGCCGCCTAACGGCACCTGATGAGCTCGCCAAAACCCTTCGACTTTGTGGCCATCCACTGTTTGTGGGCCTGTCCAACCTTTAGGGCTACGTAATATAATCATCGGCCATCGTGGTCTGGTCGGATCATTATTGGTTCTTGCTTGCTGCTGGATTTGACGAATTTCAAGGACGCATTGCTCCATGACCTCAGCCATCTTTTGATGCATTTCTAATGGATCAGAGCCTTCAACAAAATAAGGTTTCCAACCGTAGCCCTTAAATAAGTTTTCTAATTCCTCGTGAGAGATACGAGATAACAAGGTGGGGTTATTTATTTTATAACCATTCAAATGTAGTACGGGTAATACAGCACCATCGCGAATAGGATTTAAAAACTTATTAGAATGCCAAGAGGTGGCTAGCGGTCCCGTTTCAGCTTCACCATCACCGACCACAACGGTTACAACTAAATCAGGGTTATCAAATGCGGCACCAAAAGCATGCGAAATGCTGTAACCCAGCTCGCCACCTTCATGAATTGAACCGGGAGTTTCAGGCGTGCAATGACTACCAATACCTCCTGGAAATGAGAATTCTTTGAAAAAATGTTGCATACCCTGAATATCTTCACTTTTATTAGGGTAAATTTCTGAATAGGCACCTTCAAGATAAACGGGAGCCAATACACCGGGAGCACCATGACCTGGACCGGCTAGAAAAATGGCATTTAAGTCGTATTCATTGATCAGTCGATTCATATGAATATAAGTAAAACTTAAACCGGGACTTGATCCCCAATGGCCCAGCAATCGATTTTTAATATGCTCGGGTTTTAAAGGTTGTTTGAGTAAGGGGTTATCTTGTAAATAGATCATACCCGCGGCGAGATAATTACAAGCTCGCCAATAGGCATTTATATTAGACAGTGCATTTGGAGATAAAGACATTTATTTACCTTCGATAATAAACAAGTAGTTGTAGCTAATAGGTTACATCAATTTTGTGAAAAATGATTAACCATATGTTGATTAAGGTCAATGAGTTTTTCCTGCCTCGGAAAGGCTATCAATAAGCTTGTTGAATTATGTTAAGGTATCAAGGTGTCCTAATAAGCATTAATTGGACGTTTATTAAGAAGGCAAAATGGACTATGCCAGCAATTTTCATTCAATTTCGATGGCCCTTAGGCAGTGTGCTGATACTGATTTTCTTCCTATTGGCGACACTCATTTTCTCTGAAGAAGTCTTAGCTGAGTCATCTCCCACAAGCATACGCGTGGTGATCGATGATAACTATCCGCCTTATAGTATGCGTAAAGCCGACAATTCACTTACGGGTTATTTGGTCGATATCTGGACATTATGGGAAACAAAAACGGGCGTAAGAGTTGAAATTATCGCCCAAAATTGGGATTTAGCTCAAAAAACCATGAACGATGGTGGGGCTGAAGTTATTGATACTATATCTCGCACTCCGCAGCGTGAATTAACCTTAGATTTTTCTAAACCCTACACAGTGATATCGACTGCCATTTATGCGCATGCCGATCACACTGGCATCACAGATATATCTGGATTACAAGGTTTTCAGGTCGGAGTGAAATCGGGTGATGCCTGTATTGATAGCTTAAAAACTGGCGACATTACAAATTTAAAATCCTATGCTAGTTATGAATTATTGTTAAAAGCTGCAATAGCTGGACAAGTACACGTGTTTTGTATGGATGAGCCGCCCGCTAATTATTTGATTTTCGATGCTCACGTTAGTCAACTATTTCACAAGTTATTCATAATCGGTCAAGACAAATTATATCGTGCCGTACATAAAGGTGACATGGTCACTCTGACATTGGTTGAACGTGGTTTTACTGCAATAACACCCGCTGAACTAAAATCATTAGACGATAAGTGGATGGGACAATCCCTGAATGACCCTATCAATATGGACCTAATATATGGCTTGTTGATAACACTAATTAGCATCATATTTTTATTTGGCTTTAACTTATTATTACGCCGAACAGTTAAGCAACGTACTGCAGAGTTATTAGTCGCTAAAAAACAATTAGAGGCAACATTAAATGCGGTGCCTGATTTATGGTTAGAACTAGACGCGAATGGTCGCTGTTTGAATTTTCATTCTCCACGATCATCGTTACTTGATATACCTTATAGATATGATGATAGGTCGCACCGTATAGATATGATGATAGGTCGCACCGTGAAGGATATATGGCCTAGCGATGCTGTTAATGCAGTTATGGACGCTATACATGAAGCTCAGAATGAAGGCCATTCTCACGGTAAGGTTTTTCAGTTAGTGTTAGATACAGGTACTTATTGGTTTGAACTATCCGTTTCACCTAAACTAGCTTCTGTTCAGGCAACGCCGTCTTTTATTATCATTTTGCATGACATCACTGAACATAAAGCTATGCAGTTAAAAGTGGAACGGTTATCTAACTTTTATGCTGCGCTGAGCCAATGTAATCAAGCAATAGTTCGTTGTGATAATGAAGACGAGTTATTTTCGATTATCTGCAATGATGCAGTAACATTCGGTGGTATGTCGATGGCTTGGATTGGTTTGTTGGATGATGCTCGCCAGACGGTGAAGCCGGTCGCCTCATTCGGCGCGGGCGTTGAATATTTGGATAGCCTTGAAATATCGCTGAATCTTAATGAGCCAAGCAGTATAGGCCCAGCAGCAACAGCGATACGTGAAGGTCGTCCAGTCTGGTGTCAAGATTTTCAACATGACGAGATGACCCAGCTATGGCACGAACGTGCAGTGGTTTATGGCTGGCAAGCATCTGCTTCGTTACCGATCTATTGCAAGGGTATTCCTGTTGGTATCTTCATGCTATATGCTGATATAACTGATGCTTTTGATGAGGTAGCGCAGAACTTATTGAGAGAAATGGCAATGGATATCAGCTACGCATTGGATAATTTTTCAAAAGAAGCAGAGCGTATACAAATTGAAACTCAACAGCATCAGCTCGCGTCGGTGGTTGAGCAGAGTGCTAATGGGATACTGATAACAGATGTGGATGCCAATATTGAATATGTTAATCAGGCATTTGTTGATATTTCAGGATACTCACTAGATGACATTAAGGGTAAGAATCCTCGCCTGCTAGAGTCAGGTAAAACAGCGCCTTCAATTGATGAACAGATGTGGGCGCGGATAATGGATGGGAAACCATGGCGAGGTGAATTGATTAATTGTCGCAAGGACGGCACTGAGTACACTATTAGTATCTTTATAACGCCTTTGTTTGATGCACAAGGAAACATAACTAACTATCTTTCCGTAAACGAAAATATCACAGCTAAAATAGAAGCTGAGGCACGTATTCAACATTTAGTGTGTTTTGATCAACTGACTGGATTGCCAAATCGCATTCGACTGAAGGACCGTTTTAACTATTCAATAAGTTTGGCCCAACGTGCAGAACAAAATTTAACCGTCATGTCTTTTGATCTTGACCATTTTAAGAATATAAACGATAGCCTAGGTCATAATGCTGGAGACCAATTACTGATCGAGCTAACACGTCGTTTTAAAACCGTCCTTCGCGAAGAAGATACTTTATCGCGTATGAGTGGTGATGAATTTATTTTATTGTTACCTGATACCGATGAGAAAAGTGCATCTATGGTAGCGGAAAAACTACTCAATCTTATTGCCCAACCATATGACCTTAATGGCAATGAAGTTGTAAGCACCATTTCAATTGGTATTGCACTCTATCCTCATGATGGACAAGATGTTGAAACATTGTCAAAAAATGCTGATACGGCAATGTATCGTGTTAAGAAGTCTGGGCGAAATAGTTTTTGTTTTTTTACTCAAGAAATGCAAGTGCATTCAATGCGCGTTTTGCAAATAACTAACGCACTTCGTCATGCATTAGTGCGAGATGAACTACAGTTATATTATCAGCCTCAGATAGCCATGCAAGATGGCCGTATTATCGGCGCGGAAGCCTTACTTCGTTGGCAACATCCGGAATTTGGAATGATTTCACCGGCTGAATTTATACCTATTGCAGAATCCAGTGGCTTGATCTTAACGATTGGCGAATGGGTATTGCGTACTGCAGTTCAGCAACTTAAGTCTTGGTTGGATAGTGGATTGCCGCCGATGATAATTGCCGTTAACATCTCTTCAGTGCAATTTCGTCATCCAAATTTACCAAAATTAGTGACACAGATCCTTGATGAAGCGCAATTGTTGCCAGAGTATTTAGAGCTAGAGCTGACTGAATCAGTGGCTATGGATGATCCTAAAAGTGCTATCTCGATAATGGATAATTTGCATGGTCGTGGTGTTCGCATGTCAATTGATGACTTTGGTACCGGTTATTCCAGTCTGAATTATCTGAAAAAATTTAAAGTATACAAATTGAAAATTGATCAATCATTTGTGCGAGATATAAGCACAAATGCTGATGACAAAGCGATTGTAACGACGATTATTAATATGGCGTCTAGTTTAGGTATGCAGACCATTGCCGAAGGTGTTGAGACCTCTAGTCAATTGGCATTCCTTCGCTTACAAGGTTGTGATGAAATACAAGGTTATTATTTCAGTCGCCCGCTACCAAAAGAAGATTTTGAAGCTTATGTTCGAAATAAAACGCCATGATGACAGTAAATTATTATTAGCTTTTTACTTTGTTTAGCTAGTTATACTTGGCAATAGTGTCATTTCAGCCTAAAATTACAGGCATGAATTTACTGCAACAAAATTTAACATTCTTTACGGCGGCTTTTGGGCCGCAATTTTTTGTTGTGTCTGGTTTTTATTCATTACTCCTGCTACGACTGCCTTAGGGCAACTCTTATTAGCAAACCCAAAATCAGTTTTGTTACTGATAAAAAAAACCTTACCTATATAACTGTTAGCGTCTGCGTAAATGGAGCAGGAAAAATGAGCGATAAATTAATAATTTTTGATACCACCTTGAGAGACGGCGAGCAGAGTCCAGGTGCATCCATGACCAAGGATGAGAAAGTCCGTATTGCTAAATCATTAGAACGAATGCGTGTCGATATCATTGAAGCCGGATTCCCCATTGCCAGTGTTGGTGATTTTGAAGCCGTACAAGCGGTGGCTAATGCCGTCACTGAAAGTCGGGTCTGTGGCTTAGCACGAGCACTAGATGCTGATATCGATCGGGCTGGTGAAGCGTTAAAGGGTGCTAATGCATCACGTATTCATACTTTCATCGCCACATCGCCTATACATATGAAGATGAAACTTCGTATGGAACCAGAACAAGTTATAGAAAATGCGGTGAAAGCTGTGTTACGTGCCCGTCGTTATACTGATGATGTTGAGTTTTCACCTGAAGATGCTGGCCGAAGTGATCCAGATTTCTTATGCCGAATTTTAGAAGCGGTTATTGATGCTGGGGCGACAACGTTAAATATTCCCGATACGGTCGGCTACAACTTACCGCATCAATTCGGGCAGTTAATTTATGACTTACGATCACGTATTCCAAATGCTGATAAAGCGATATTTTCGGTGCATTGTCATAATGACTTAGGTTTAGCGGTTGCAAACTCATTGTCAGCAGTTTTAAATGGTGCACGTCAGGTTGAATGTACCATTAATGGCTTAGGTGAACGCGCCGGTAATGCAGCGCTTGAAGAAGTGGTTATGGCTGTGCGAACTCGTCAAGATATGTTTAGCTGCGATACGACAATTGATACCACGCAAATTTTAGCGGCCTCACGTTTAGTGTCAGGTATCACGGGCTTTGCTGTTCAACCCAATAAAGCCATTGTGGGAGCTAATGCCTTTGCTCATGAGTCAGGAATTCATCAGGACGGCGTATTAAAAAGTCGTGAGACTTATGAAATCATGCGTGCTGAGGATGTGGGTTGGAATACCAATCGCATGGTCTTAGGTAAACATTCAGGTCGTAATGCTTTCCGTACTCGTTTAGAAGAGTTAGATATCGAATTTGAGTCTGAAACGGATTTAAATGCAGCATTTAGACGTTTTAAAGAATTGGCTGATAAAAAACACGAAATATTTGATGAAGATTTACAAGCCTTGGTCAGTGATACTGTTGCATTAGAAAATGAACGTGTACGTTTAATTTCATTAAAAGTATGCAGTGAAACGGGCGAAACGCCGATTGCATCTATCACCTTGTCGGTTGACGACAAAGAAAGTCAGGTCGAAATGGCGGGCAGTGGCCCTGTAGATGCTGCTTATTGTGCCATTGAAGCTATTGTGCAAAGTCATACCGAATTACAATTGTACTCAGTCAATAACATTACTAGCGGTACCGATTCGCAAGGTGAAGTGAATGTGCGTCTTGAAAAAGGTGGACGGATTGTAAGTGGGCAGGGTGCTGATACTGATATCGTAATTGCATCTGCGAAAGCGTATATCAATGCGTTAAATAAGATCTTGATGCCTGTTGATCGCGCACACCCACAAGTTTAATGTTAGCTCCCGGACAGTTATCTATACTTACAGAGATGGGGCTCCCTGTCTGGGAATTTCGTTCACAAGAAATATCTAATCTAGCAAATACTCATGCTATCGAGCCTATAAACGCTGAGTTTTATGAACCCTTGCCTGTTGTCGATTGTTTGATGGTCGTAGCGGAACAAGATGATAACGATGAAGCAAGGTCCCTATTACATGCGATGTTATTTTCGATTGGCTTAACACCTGGCAATAGTGCCATTGTTTCACCTAATCAACTTGGGCAACTACTGACTACGCCAAGTGACCATAGAGTATTAATCGCATTCGGTGAGCAACTTGTACCACAGGCTTTGAATGCACAGGCAACAGAGCGCGGACATATTTATTCCTCCGCTGATTCAGCGCTTAAAATTATAGTCAGCTTATCGCTCACGGCTTTGTTGAATTCTCCGGAAAAAAAAGCATTAGCATGGCAGGATCTGCAATTGCTTAAAGCAGCTTACCAAGCTGATGATATTTCTTAATGAATGTACGCAATATGCAAGTGCAAGACATCGCTACTGTATTGGACATTGAGCAGGGTGCCAATCAATTTCCTTGGGATAAAAAAAGTTTTGAAGATAGTCTAAAAACGGATCATCAAGCATGGGTCTTTTATGAAAAATCCGACGAGATAGTTGGTTTTGCCATTGTTCAACGTGTGCTTGATGAAGCTCACTTACTTAATATTTGTGTCAAACCTGCAAAGCAAGGGCAAGGTTTAGGAAAAACAATCGTTCAGCATGTGATTGATTACGCTAACAGTTTCTCAGCAGTCATTATTTTATTAGAAGTTCGGCGAAGTAATGAACGTGCACAACAACTTTATTTACAGGCTGGTTTCAATGAAATGTCAGTCCGTAAGGGTTATTATCCAGCTAAAGATGGCCGTGAAGATGCCATTCTGATGGCAATGGATTTAGATTTGATGTCTTTCTTTAAAGAATAAACTAAAGCGCTCAACGTCGAAACAACTTCAAGCGCTTTTCATTATCAGATTTTATTATCGATGTTTAGATGTTTCTAAACCGGCTTCAGCCATGGCCACCGCTCTAAAAATAGCACGTGCTTTATTCATCGTTTCTTGCCATTCCATTTCGGGTACAGAATCGTATACGATGCCCGCTCCGGCTTGAATATGCAGTGTATTATTTTTAATAACAGCGGTACGTATGGCAATCGCAGTATCCATATTACCTGACCATGACAAATAACCGACAGCGCCAGCATAAACGCCGCGTTTTACAGGCTCTAGTTCATCAATAATTTCCATCGCCCTAACCTTAGCTGCACCGCTTACGGTACCGGCTGGAAAAGTGGCACGGAGTGCGTCGATACACGTCATATTGGGTACGACTTGGCCCGTCACATTAGAAACGATGTGCATAACATGAGAATAACGTTCAACTATCATTTTATCGGTGAGTTTAACCGTACCAATTTGACTCACTCGTCCAGCATCATTTCGACCTAAATCAATCAGCATTAGATGTTCAGCAAGCTCTTTAGGATCCGTTAACAAGTCTAGTTCGAATGCTTTATCTTCTTCGGGCGTTTTACCTCGTGGACGAGTACCAGCAATCGGACGAACCGTGACTTCATTGTCTTCCATTCGTACCAAAATTTCAGGCGAAGATCCTACAATGTGGAAATCTTCCAGATTGAGGTAATACATATAAGGTGATGGGTTTAACGTACGTAAAGCACGATATAAATCCATGGGTTGTGCTGAGAAAGGGATAGATAATCGTTGTGACAATACGACTTGCATGATGTCGCCATCGGTAATGTATTGCTTGGCTTTTTCTATAGCATCAATAAAGCCATCATGCGTGAAGCCAGAGATAAAGTCATCTTCATCTACCGTTTTTCCAGCACACGTTGAGCTATATTTTGGCGTCGCGGTACGTAAGTTTAATGTTAACTTATCGAGATTGTCTTGTGCTTGTTTGTATGCGTTATCAGTGCTGGGATCCGCATGGACAATGATAAAAAGTCGACCACTTAAGTTATCAAATACAATTAAGTCATTTGACACCATCAATAAAATGTCAGGACAGCCTAGTGGATCAGGATTAGGACAAGGACCTAAGTGTGGTTCAATATAACGCACCGTATCATAACCAAAATACCCCACTAAACCACCATTGAAACGAGGTAAATCATCTAAATCTGGCACGATATATTGTTGTTTAAACGTTTCTATCCAAGACAGAGGATCGGGTGAGGTTGTTTGTTCAATCACCTTACCCTGATGTTTAACTTCAATGTCTTGTCCCGTAATTCGAACAACTGTTTCACTTGGCAAACCTATAATAGAGTAGCGACCCCATTTTTCTCCACCGTGTACTGATTCCAGTAAATAGGAATAGGGTGCATCAGCTAACTTTAGATAGGTACTTAATGGCGTATCTAAGTCAGCTAATACTTCTCGTACCAGAGGGATTCGGTTATAGCCTTGTTCGGCTAGTTGTTTAAATTTTGCCAGTTTCATTATTTGGTTTTAAACCTAAAATAAGTCTGCAAGTTCTGCAAAGGTATCTATCACTGCATCGGGACTAGCAGTACGAATATCAACGCCGTGATTGTAGCCATAACTTAGGCAAACAATCGAAAACCCAGCGGCGCGTGATGCTTTAACATCACTGATTGAATCGCCAATCATCATCGCATTTTTAGGGTCGATGCCAAAGAACTTTGCACCATGTAATAGGGGTGCAGGATCGGGTTTTTTCAAAGGTAAAGTATCACCACTGATGACAATTTCAAAAAAATCATATAGACCAAGCGTTTTTAAGATTGGTAAAGTAAATTGTTCGTCTTTATTGGTCACACAACCAAGTTTAATGCCCTGACTTTTAAGCCATATTAAACCTTCTTTAACGGCTGGATATAGCTGACTACGTTTACTTGAATTATCAGCATAAAGTGCCATGAAAATAGGTTGCGCTTTTGCGTAAAGCGCTTTATCAGGCACACCATCTAATTGGTCAACTAATGCACGTTCAATGAGGCGAGGCACACCATTTCCTACCCACAGGCGGACTTTGCCTTCACCACGAATAGGCATGTCGAGTGCTTTCATCATTTCATCAACACACCAAGCGAGATCAGGCACGCTATCAACTAGCGTGCCGTCTAGATCAATTAAGACCATTTCTGGTTTAGATAAAGCCATTTAGATTTTCGCTAATGCCAATTCAGCACGCATAGCAGCAACAACGGTTTCATAGTGATGTGGATCACTCTTGTTTGCAGCACCAAATAATGCAGAACCAGCCACAAAAGTACGTGCGCCTGCTTCAGCAATTTCACGAATGTTTTTCACATTCACACCACCATCGATTTCAAGATCGATATCATAACCACTTTCATCAATCATTTTGCGTGCTTCACGTAATTTATCTAATGTGTGCGGAATAAATGATTGGCCACCGAAACCAGGGTTTACCGACATCAATAAAATACGGTCAACTTTGTCTAAGACATGTGCAGCTAAAGATAATGGTGTTGCAGGATTAAATACTAAACCTGCTTTACAGCCTTCAGCTTTAATCAATTGCAAGGTACGATCAATATGTTCAGATGCTTCAGGATGGAAAGTAATAAATGTTGCGCCAGCTTTAGCAAAATCAGGGATGATGCGGTCAACAGGTTTAACCATTAAATGAACGTCAATTTCATGGGTTACGCCATGTTTACGTAGTGCATCACATACTAGAGGACCAATCGTCAGATTTGGGACGTAATGGTTATCCATAACATCAAAATGAACGATATCTGCGCCAGAGGCTAATACGTTATCGACTTCTTCACCCAAACGGGCAAAGTCAGCGGAAAGGATAGATGGAGCAATTTTAAAAATAGCCATAATATTACCTGTTAGTTTAAGTTAATGGTGTGCTTACGGGTTAAAACCAGATACTTTACCGCATGTGATGGCTTTTTTCAGCTTTTGTATATGTATACTGGGCGTTTATTTATTAACTATTAGTTTTTAGGAGTATGAATGTGCTGCGATTTCAAACCATATTACTAAGCCTACTAGTACTTGTTTTTTTGCCATTGTCGGCAATCGCTGCAGATAATGTAGATTCTAAGTTAAATGACACCGCACCAGTAGATGCGGAGCTTGTCACACCAAAAGATGACAATATTATGATACGACAGGTTCAGCCTATCATCGGTTTTGAGCCATTAACGGTTGCTGGGCAGGATATTAATGCTACTTTTCTTGAAGAAACCCTTGGAGAGCCGCATGGCGCTATTGTATTGTTTCACGATCAAGGTGAAGAGCTTGAAAGTCGTGGGATAGTGACCCCTTTACGACATGAGATGTTGCAATATGGTTGGTCAACCTTAAGTCTGAGTCTAGATTATCCTTATACACCTAATATTTTATTAGCTGTCGAGCCTGAAACAGATGCATCTACCGCAACCACTTCCGCAGCAGAGTCTAAAGATGAAGCAACATCAACAGAAATAAAACCTACTACTAATAGCGATGTAGCAAAAACAGATGATGCTAACAAAGACCAGCCGATACCATTACCGCCTATTTTAAATGCGCAACGTATTGAAGCTGCTATCGCATTTTTAAAAGCTAAGGATATAAAACGGATTATATTTTTAGGTCATGGTCGAGGAGGCCTCATCGCGATAAATGAGCTTGCTACTATCCCCACACCTATCTCGGCATTAATATTAGTTGGCACGCCTGCTTTAGCAAACATGGATGATTTCAAAACATTTAATCAGCCCATATTAGATATCTATGGTGATCAAGATTTGGAAGGCGTATCAACCGCGGTTATGGAGAGAAAAGTAGTTATGAAACGCAGTGGCAATATTCGGTATACTTCCCGTGAAATTATTGGGGCTAATCATGTATTTTATGGTTTAGAACCTACGTTGGTCTCTACCGTGCGTGGCTGGTTGTACGCCACCTTTGTTAAACAGGAAAAAAGTGAATAATGCGGCTTTATTATGATGGTTTAGTTGTGCATCAAGCACAGTCGGATGATGGCATTATTGAGGTGGTTGATCTCGGAGATACACGCTCGTTACATTTTGGTACTTTTCCTCGCCAAAGCAGCATGTCATTGCGTACACCACACACGCTAGAACTGAGTTACACCGAAGCGATGATGGCCTGCTTGATCTTAAATTCAAATCCTGAAAAAATATTAGTTGTGGGTTTAGGTGGAGGATCGCTAGTTAAATTTTTACTTCACCATTTCCCCGATTGTGAGATAGATGTTATCGAATACCGCCAAGATGTAATCGATGTGGCTCAGCGCTATTTTGGGGTGCCAAGTGATGATCCCAGATTGACCATACATCACGGCGATGGTTATTTGTTCGTGCAAGAGCGTTATTATCAAGCAGAAAGTAATTATGATCTGTTATTAGTTGACGCCTATGATCATATAGGCATGGCGGCGAGTGTGGGAATACAAGCTTTTTTTGATGCCTGCGCAGGAATATTATCGGAACGCGGAGTGATGAGTATCAACTTATGGGGCAGTGAACATGCATTATTTAATCAAACAATGGCGCGAATCAACCATAGTTTTGAAGGCCGCACGATGATATTACCCGTGAAGAATAAAGGTAATGTTATTGGTTTGGCAACGATACGACCCGTCAACAATGCAGCATTAAAAAAACGTCAACCATCTGTCGAATTGCAGGAGATACAGTTGAATATCAGTCTACCTAAATCATTACAAGCACTGACACGACAAAGTGGGTCGATGATAAGTCGGATGTTTTCATAATGGCAAAAAACGCATTTGCAAAAACATTTTTAACGATCACTTTATTAGTATTAGTGATTTCATCATTCTCCTTATCAGCCAATCCAATCGATAACATAGAATTAGTCGTTTCTCG
>TARA_R110001599_G_scaffold291899_5_pt1 | contig 27897 bp, 25 predicted proteins | sample TARA_R110001599 | Tara Oceans TARA_R110001599 (sample SAMEA4398360) | marine metagenome | biome: Polar Biome; feature: [MES] marine water layer (ENVO:01000295) within the mesopelagic zone...; material: water (ENVO:00002006), including particulate matter (ENVO:01000060) such...
GCACCAGCCTCGACCCATTCAAGGCCGCGCTCGATGGCAAAATCGATGGCCTGGTAATAGCAAAGTTCGAAATGCAGGAACTTGAAGTCGGCGATGCAGCCCCAGTTCCGGCCATAGAGCGTATCGTCGCCGATCAGGTTGAGGGCGCCGGCGACGGGCGTGCCGTCCATTTCCGCGATCACCAGCAATACCCGGTCCGCCATGCGCGCGCCGAGCAGATCGAAGAAGGAGCGTGTCAGGTAGGCCGATCCCCACTTCCGGTCGCTGGTGTCCGTATAGAATTGGTAGAAGGCATCCCAGTGCCGGGGCTCGATGGCGGAGCCGGTGAGTTTGCGGATGGTGAGACCGGATTCCGCGGAGGCCTTGCGTTCCTTGCGGATCGCCTTGCGCTTGCGGGAGGACAGCGCATCGAGGAAATCACCGAAATGCTGGTAGCCGTCATTATGCCAGTGAAACTGCAGGCCGATCCGCTTCAGAAATCCGGCCTCTCCGAGGGCGTTCCACTGCGCTTCGGGCAGGAAGTTCACGTGCAGGGAAGAAACCTCGAACCGCCGCGTGATCTCGATCAGGCCGCCGATCAGGATGCTGTTGACCGCTTCCCGGTCCGCTTCCGGATGGCAGAGCAGGCGCGGCCCGGTCACGGGTGTAAAAGGAACTGCGGAAAGCAGCTTCGGGTAATAGTCGCCGCCGGCCCGCTCATAGGCATCGGCCCAACCCCAGTCGAACACATACTCGCCCTGAGAGTGCCCCTTCAGATAGAGCGGGACGATCCCGGCGATACGGTCCTCGTCATCCGCATAGACCAGATGTTGTGGCAGCCAGCCCGTCTCGGCCTTGACCGAGCCGCTGTCTTCCAGCGCGGACAGGAAGGCATGGCTGAGGAACGGATTGGCCGCACCGGCGCAGGCGTCCCAATCGGCGGGGGCGATCTCATGGATGGAGCGGACGACCGATATGGCCGCCCGCGTTTCCGTACTGTTCTCACCGACAACATTCTCACCGTCTGGCACCGGTCCTCACCTTCCGTTGGTGTTGCTCTTGGAAGATTGTGCGCCGCAACGGTCAGTCAACCGTAATCGGCCGATCAGGCAAGCTCGATGACTGCCTCGACTTCGACGGCAACGCCGAGGGGCAGGGAGCCCGCACCGACAGCAAAGCGGGCGTGTTTGCCCTTGTCGCCGAAGACTTCGACCATCAGGTCGGACGCGCCGTTGACCACCATCGGGTGCTGCGTGAAGTCGTCCGTCGCATTGACGAAACCGCCGACTTTCACCACCCGCGCAACCTTGTCGAGATCACCGCCGCATGCCGCGCGTGCCTGGGCAATGATGTTAAGGGCACAGATCCGGGCGATTTTCTGCGCGTCCTCGGCCGTCATGTCCTTGCCGACCTTGCCGACGCCTTTCAGCTCACCGTTCCAGAACGGGACCTGACCGGAAATATAGAGTGTTTTCCCGGAAATCACGTATGGCACATAGTTGGCCGCAGGCGCGGCGGCGTTGGGAAGTTCGATTCCGAGTTCGGAAAGACGTGCGTCGATTACGCCGGCCATGGCTGACTCCTCTGGATTCTGGAATGATCTTGCGAATTGTCCTGACGGACGGCGCGAAGCATAGACAGTCACACCGGAGGCCGCTACTTTTTCCAAAAAGAGGGGTGCGCCAGAAAATGACGCACCCAGTAATCGGACGATAGAGGCTTCGTCCTTAGGAGCTTCACAGGGTAATCGGGGAGCGGGGATGGGAGAGTACCGCTCCCCGGTTTTCCATCGTTTGGCTGACGATGGAACTCTGGACCTTGAGGACTGAAGCTATGCCCTCACGGGTCCGCTACCAGGGGGGAGCTGCTCTAATATCAGCTCCGAAACTCAATATATAGTAGTTTAGGGTGTGCCGAACCGCAATAAGTATTTTTGCGGGCAATTTCGTGAAATATTTAAAACGATCTCTAATTAATGGTCGGTTACTGAAGTAACCTTCCCCTTATTAAGGATATATCGGCTGAGTCTTTGACTATATTAAATGTTGTTTTCTGATCGTGGGGCGGCCTTGATTTCGGAGAGGCTGGCGAACTCTCTGTAGGCGGAAACGCAGGACGCGTAATAGGTGTCGCTTTCGTAAGCTGCGCTGGATATCGCCCGCTCTACTTCCGCGATCGCATCACCGTCACTTTTCAGAAATTGCTCCGTGCAGACTTTTTGCCGTTTCGCCAGCTCATGCAGGACCGGTTGCGGCGGGGATGGGGCGGCTTTCAGAAAATCCAGGGCTGGCTGAAAGTTCCGGGACCGGGTGAGGGCGATCATCTGGTCCGATCCGGGAGCGAGGGATATCCCGCCGCCGGTACGATTGACGCAGATGATGGGGAAGAATGCGGCCACTCCCGGAAACGCGGTATTCGCGTAGCTGTCGCACTTCCAATAGGATTCCGCGATCCGGGCGAAATGAAAGAAATCGGACACCGAAACCATGCCGGACCTGGTGAGTGGCAGGATCTCGATCGACGGTTTCGCCGGATTGACGGTGTCGTTGGCGACATCGACATAGAATGTGCCGAACTGCATCGCATTCTGGAAATAGCTTTCCCGCAGAACACCCCAGATCTTGCGGCCGATGCCGCCGCCGCGAATGAAGCTGAGCAGGGCCAGGGATGTGGCGCACCGTGGCTGATGAATGTCGGCGACCAGCCGGTCATAGACCGCGTCACGAATTTCCCGGCACCGGCCGAGCGGGTAGGGTTTGCCGCTGAAGTCAGGGAATTGCGGCGCAAGCATGGCGTCGACTTCCCGGCGCAACCGCCCGAGATAGTCCATGAAAGCCGGAACGTCGATGTGGGTCTTGCTCAGGGAGCGTTGCCTGGCGTCAGGGGCCATCGGTTGCTGGGGAAGCAGTTCTGCCGCCATGGGAGTGATCCGTGGGTTTCGGGCGGATTTATTCCGCGCCTGCTTCCAGTCCGGTCTGCAGGGGGCCGGACTCGTTGATATGGCCGGAGATCACCGCTTTCAGGCGGGGCGCGTCACGGTCGGCAAGGGCCTCGACGATCATGAAATGGTCCTTGTTGACCTTTTCAAGCTGGGCAACCGTTCTCCAGCGCGTCACGGGGGCCGCCGGACCGCGTGCCCGCATTTCCATGATCAACTCGACCATGCTCGTATTATCGCACAGCTTGAGCAGCCGCTGATGGAAAGCGAGGTTGGCATCGTTGAGGGAAAGAACGGTGCCGTCGTAGCTTGCCTGCTGAAACACTTCTGCCAGGGCATACAGTTCGGTTACGTCCGCGTCGGTTGCATTCCCGATGATTTCGTCGACGGCGGCGGTTTCCAGCAGGGTGCGGATGGCGCGCAATTCCCGCCGTCTGGTCGCGTCGAGGGCGTAAACCCGGTAACCGCGGTTGGGAATGTGCTCCACCAGACGTTTCGCGACCAATTCGTCGAGAGCCTTTCGGACAGCAATCCTCTTGGCGCCATAGCGCTCTTCCAGATCGATCTGTTTCAGCCATGTCCCGGGGCCGTACGTTCCGATCCTGATATCGGTAAATATCTGTTCGGAAAGGCTTTGAGGGGTCTGCGAGGCGGTCTTGGTGTTTTTTACCATTGATTGCGCAGCGTATCGCTTTTGCTGTTGTTTCGAACAGGGTGGATACCTATTTCCGGCGCCTTCTGCAAGCTATGCCGGTGGTGTTACCAATTTGTGAATAAAATATGGCGTTTAAATTGGCGCCAATATTGACGACTTATTTTTGCGCCCTTATGGTTTTCGGAGATTAGCGCCTCAATGGTGCTCCTACCGGAGATTTCAATGTCCACAGCGTCTTCCGAAAACGCCGCCGAACGCAGGCGGGCTCTCTATGATCGTGGCTTCACGATTTCTTTTGCCTGCCGGGCAGACCCGCGTTTCTCTTATTGCCTGTTCGTTCCCGAGGATCTCGGGGAGGCCGGGGAACCTGACCTGCTGGTCGCGGTTCACGGCACGGGACGGGCGCAGGAGGAATATCGCAACACCTTCGGCGAATTCGGGCGCTACAACAACTGCGTCATTCTTGCCCCGCTGTTCCCGGCGGGTGTGCGCGGCGACGATGAGCGCGACGGTTATAAATACATCCTCGAAGGCGATATTCGCTATGACGAGATCGTCCTCTCGATGGTGAAAGAGGTCGAGGAACGCCTCGCTGTCAGCTTCCCGAAATTCATGATGTTCGGTTTCTCGGGCGGCGGGCATTTCACGCACCGTTTCCTGTACCTGCACCCGGAGCGCCTGAAGGCGGTCTCGATCGGGTCGCCGGGCTCGATCACGCTGCTGGATGACAGCCGCGACTGGTGGGTCGGCATTCGCAACATGAAGGAAATGTTCGGCAAGTCGGTCGATTTCGACGCGCTGCGCAAGGTCGCGGTCCATCTGATCGTCGGCGGTGCCGATACCGAAGGCTGGGAAATCACCCACAAGCCGGGCGGGGCACGCTGGATGGAAGGCTGCAACGATGCGGGCAAGACCCGGATCGAACGCAACACGACGCTGAAGAAATCCCTGGAATCCCATGGCGTGACGGTCAAGCAGGAGATCGTGCCGAATGTCGCGCATTCGATGCGTGGCGTGGCGCTGCATGTGAAGACCTTCTTTCTCGGTGTCCTCAAGGGCAAGCAGGACAAGACGGGGAAAGCGGCATGACCGAGAGTATTGCGCCTCCCTTCATCGAAGTTGAGGGTCCTATCGCCGAGCGTGGCGCCCAGTATGGCCGTGCGGCCGATGCGCGGGTTAAGCGGGGGGCTGAACTCTATAAGGGGTTCCTCGATGCGCGCGGCGTGTCCTGGGGGCAGGTTGTCGACGCGACACGGCTGCTGTCCGAGCGCCTGAAGGATCTCTATCCGGAACAGCATGACGAGCTGGAGGCCATCGCCAAGGGGGCCGGTGTCGATCTTGCCGAGGTCATGCTGATCAACGGCCGCAGCGAGGTGCTGAATGCCGCCGCTGTCGCGCTGAAGGAAGAAGAGAAAAACGAGATCGACGATGGCTGCACGGCCGCCGTCGCCTTGCCGGAGAAAACGGCCGAGGGGCGGTTGATCCACGGGCAGAACTGGGACTGGCGCCCGGAATGCGAGGAGACGGCTGTGATCGTGGCCGTTCGCCGCGAGAACGGGCCGGACCTGCTGACCTATGTCGAGGCGGGCGGTCTTGCCCGTGCCGGCTTCAACGAGATCGGCGTTGCCGTCACCGGGAACAACCTGACCATCGAGGGTGAGGACTGGAGCCGCCCGGGCGTGCCGTTGTCGGTGATCCGGCGGTTGATCCTGGAAGCCCCGACCTACCCCGAGGCGATGAACGCGATTGCCCGGGCGCCGCGTACGGTTTCCAACAACATGATTGTCAGCTGCGCCCAGGATACCGGCGATGCGATCGATCTGGAGACCACGCCGGACGAGATTTTCTGGGTGGCGCCGGAAGACGGTCTGCTAACCCATTCCAACCATTTCGTCAGCCAGGCGGCGCGGGCCAAGGTGGTTGATCGCGGCGTTCTGAGCGGCATGGATTCACTGTACCGGGACCGCCGGGTCCGCGCGCATCTCGCGCGTTGCGGCTCGAAGGTCACGATCGATGATTTCAAGTCCGCCTTCTCGGACAGGTTCGGTCATCCGCGCGCGGTTCTGCGCACGCCGGACCCGACCAGCTCGAACCAGATCTCGGCCACCGTGGCGACCATCATCATGGATGCCGCCGACCGGGTGATGTGGGTCCGGCAGTCGCCGTACCGCAGCGAGGAATACGTGAAATATCACCTTTAAGTCCGTCCAGACCCTCGGACGGATCATAACCGAGCACATAACAGGGAGATGGGTCAGTGAAGTTGCATAAACATCTGATTACCAGTGCCGCTGCCTTGGCACTGGTCGTCGCCGCGGCCGGACAGGCCAAGGCGGAGAAGGTCCTCGACGTGGCCTTCACTCAGGACATCCGGGGTACCAACCCGGGCGTCGACCGTGACGGCAACACCGACACGGTTCACATGCATATTGTCGAGGGACTGGTTGCCTATGCCGCCGATTTCTCGATCAAGCCGATGCTGGCGGACAGCTGGACGGTCAGCGATGACGGTCTGACATATACCTTCAAGCTGCGTCAGGGCGTGAAGTTCCACAACGGTGCGGACATGACTTCCGCTGAAGTGAAATGGTCCTGGGACCGCTTCATGGACAAGGCAACCAAATGGCGTTGCCGCAGCTACTTCATGAACGGCGATGCGCCTGCGGTGACCATGGCGACGCCGGACGCTTCCACGGTCGTCTACACGCTGGATAGCCCGAACGCGACGTTCCTCGGCAATCTGGCCCGCTTTGACTGCGGTAACACTGCCGTGCTGCATCCGGATTCGGTCGATGCCGACGGCAAATGGAAAGCCCCGATCGGTACCGGTCCGTTCAAGTTCGGCGCCATCGAGCCCGGCCGTTATATCGACCTGGTCAAATTCGACGGCTATAGCCCGCGCACCGATGCGCAGGACGGCTATGCCGGCCGCAAGGACGTTCTGGTCGACCGGGTGCGTCTGCATGTTCTGCCGGAAGCCTCCGTCATCAAAACCGCCTACCAGGCCGGTGATCTTGACCTGATCTCCATCGAGGCCGCTGCCATTCCCGAGCTTGAGGCCGTACCGCACACCACGGTCATCAAGGCCGAAACGGCGGTCTGGGATACGCTGCTGATCAATTCCCGCGATCCGCTGCTGAAAGACGTACGCATCCGTCAGGCCATGGCGCATGCCATCGACCGTGATCAGATCATCGCGGTTATCAGCGAAGGCCAGGGCCGGGCGAACCCGTCTCCGGTGCCGCCGGTTTCTTCCTACTTCAGCGATGAGCTGTGGAAGAAGCTGCCCTACGATCTTGACAAGGCGAAAGCCCTGCTTGAAGAGGCCGGGTATAAGGGCGAGCCGATCAGTATCGTCGCCAACAAGCGTGCCGGTGCCTATTACGAGCGTGCCCTGATCGCCCAGAGCATGCTGCGCAAGGCTGGCATCAATACCGAGCTGAAGGTCCTGGAATGGGGCACCCAGCTCGACATGTACAAGACCGGCAAATACCAGATGCAGTCGTTCTCGTACTCGCCGCGCCTTGATCCGGCATTGAGCTTCGAGATGATTTCCGGCACCAAAGCCCGCAAGGTCTGGCAGGATCCGGAAGCCATCGCCCTGGTGAAGAAGGCCATGGTCACTTCCGTTCCCGCGGAACGCCAGAAAATGGTCAATCAGCTGCATGCCATGTTCATCGAGCAGGTCCCGGCCATCGGCCTCGGCCATCGCATGGAATTCTATGCGGTTCGCGACAAGGTGACGGGCTTCAAGGGCTGGGGTGCCGGCAAGATGATCTTCTGGGGCGTGGACGTTAAATAGGTCCTGAAGATCCAACAATGAACGGGTGTGGGTAGCACATGTGGTCTTTTGTCTTAAAACGCAGCCTGATGGCGCTGCCCACGCTGTTCCTTGTCTCGGTGATCGTCTTCACCTTGATCCGGTTGATCCCGGGCGACCCGGCGGAGCTGATGCTCTCCGACCTGGACGACCCGGTGATCGTCGCGCAGATGCGGGCGGATCTGGGGCTCGACAAGCCGATCCCGGTACAGTTCGGAATTTGGCTCAAGAATCTCGCGACAGGAGATTTCGGGGTATCGATCCGCACGCACGAGCCGGTGCTTGATGCATTGCTTGATCGTCTCTCGGTGACGGCCACGGTGGTTTCCATCGCGGTGGTCTTCGCCACCCTGATTGCGATCCCTGCCGGACTGATCGCTGCCAGATTCCAGAATACCGGCATCGATTTCGCCATCGTTCTGGCGGCCATCGTGAAACTTTCCATGCCGAGCTTCTGGGTCGGGTTGATGTTGCTGCTGTTGTTTGGTGTCTATCTGAAATGGCTGCCAACAATCGGCTTCGTCACACTGAGCGAGGATTTCGGCCTTGGCATGATCTATCTGATCCTGCCGGTCAGCTCGCTCGCCCTGACCGAAGTTGCCGTGCTGACCCGGATGATGCGTTCCAGCACGCTGGAAGTGCTGCGTCAGGAATATGTCACCCACGCCCGGGCCAAGGGCCTGTCCGAAGGCGCCGTGATGCTGCGGCACGTCCTGAAGAACGCCGCTGGCCCGACACTCACCATGCTTGGCCTGATTCTGGCCTCGCTGTTGGGCGGCGCGGCGGTGACCGAAACCGTTTTCAGCCTGCCCGGTATCGGCAAGCTGGTGGTCGACAGCATTTACGCCCGCGACTATCCGACATTGCAGGGCGCCCTGCTGCTGATCGCCGGTATCTACGTCGTGGTCAACCTCATCATTGATCTTCTTTACGCCGCGCTTGACCCCAAGGTTCGCTTGCAATGAGACGACTGAAATCGCTGCTTTCGCGCCCCAATGGCCTGATTGGCGGCACGATGATCGGCCTTGTGCTTCTGGCCGCGCTGACCGGTGTGATCTACACACCCTACGATCCGGAGGGCACGGACTTCATGCTGCGCTTCGCGCCGGCATCGGCGGAGCACCTTTTTGGCACCGATATGTTTGGCCGGGACCAGCTTTCCCGCATCCTGGCGGGGGCCAGCGTATCGGTCACCATCAGTGTGCTGACGGTATTGCTGGCCGCATCGGGCGGTGTGGTGATCGGCGCGCTCTGTGGCTTCATTCAGGGGACGTTCGACCGCCTGGTGATGATGGTCATCGAAGCGCTGATGGCCTTTCCCGGTATCCTGCTTGCCCTGTCGCTGATGGTGGTGATCGGCCCGAACAAATATGGCGTGGTGCTGGCCCTGTCGCTGGCCTATCTGCCGTCCGTCACCCGGCTGATCCGAGGCGCCGTGCTTTCGGTGCGGGAAAAGGAATATGTCGAGGCCTCGATCGCGCTTGGCAATGGACCGGTCTACACCCTTGCTCGCCATATCCTGCCGAATTGTATAGCGCCGCTGATCGTGCTGTGCACGACGATGTTCGGCTGGGTACTGCTGGCGGAAAGCGCGCTCAGTTTCCTTGGCCTCGGGGTTCCGCCGCCGGCGCCGACCTGGGGCAACATGCTGGCCGAGGCCCGCGCCCATCTGATGCGTGACCCCTGGCTCGGCATCCTGCCGGGGCTGTGTGTCTCCGTTGCCCTTGTCGGGGTCAATCTGTTCGGGGACGCGCTGCGCGATGAACTCGACCCGCGTGATACCTTCGTGAAACGGGAGCCGAAATGACCGCCGAGACCAATCTGCTCGAGGTCCGCGGACTCGAGGTGACCTTCCCAATCCCCGGCCGTGAGGTGCGGGCCTGCCAGAATGTCGATCTGGCGATCGCACCGGGGCAAATCCATGCCGTGGTTGGCGAGTCGGGCAGTGGCAAGACCATGCTCGCGCGCTCCACCCTGCGGCTGTTGCCGCCGCCGGCGCTGATCACCGCCGGCTCGATCCACTTCGAGGGCCGCGATCTTGTCGAGGCGTCGGAACTGGAGATGCGGAAGGTGCGCGGTGCGCGTATCGGCATGATTTTCCAGGAGCCGCTGGTTTCTCTCAATCCGGCATTGCGGATCGGCCGGCAGATGGCCGAGGCCATGCGCCTGCATACGGACCTTCCGATGGAAGAGATCCGGGCAAAGGCTGTCGAGATGCTGCGGGCCGTGCGCATGCCGGATCCGGAAGGCTGCCTCTCGCGGTACCCGCATGAATTCTCCGGCGGGATGCGTCAGCGCATCATGATCGCATCGGTCATGATGATGCGTCCGGCCCTGTTGCTGGCGGACGAGCCGACCACCGCGCTCGATGCCGTCGTGCAGCGCGAGGTGCTCGACATCATGGCGGATATCGTCAAGGAATTTGGCACCTCCATCATGCTGGTGAGCCATGACCTTGGTGTGGTCGCCCGCTATGCCGACGAGGCGACGGTGATGGAAAAGGGTGTGGTCGTCGAGCAGGGCGCCTCGGGCAAACTGCTCGCGCAGCCATCGCATCCTTACACCCAGAAGCTGTTGAGCTCTCTGCCGAAGCCGCCGACAAGCTCCCGCGCGAGCACGGAGGTACGCCAGCCCCTGCTCAGTGCCCGTGATATCGAAGTGCATTACGAGACGCCCTCCCGCTGGCCTTTCGGTAAACCGCGCCTGCATCGCGCCGTTGCCGGTATGTCCCTCGACATTCATGCGGATGAAATGGTCGGGCTGGTTGGCGAGTCCGGTAGCGGCAAGAGCACGCTTGGCCGTGCCCTGATCCGGCTGAAGGATCCCAGCGCGGGATCGGTCACACTCGACGGACAGGATATTCTGTCGCTTTCGGGCACCGCACTCCGGGATGTCCGCCGCCAGCTTCAGATCATCTTCCAGGACCCGTATTCCTCGCTTAACCCGAGGATGCGTATTGGTGCATTGGTCGGCGAAGGATTGCGCCATATCGACGATATCAGCCCGACCAAGGCGCGTGAGCGGGTGCTCGACATGCTGGATGCGGTCGGTCTCGGACGCGGCTATGCGGACCGGTTTCCGCACGAGATGTCCGGTGGACAGCGTCAGCGCGTCGCCATTGCCCGTGCTCTGGTATCCCGGCCGCGCCTGGTGGTGGCGGACGAGCCGGTCTCCGCGCTCGATATCACCATTCAGGCTCAGATCCTCGACCTGCTGCGCGATCTGAAAAACCGGTTCGACTTCGCCTGCCTCTTCATCAGCCATGATCTCGGCGTGGTCGAGAGCATCTGTGACCGGGTGCTGGTGATGTACAAGGGACGGGTGATGGAGGAGGCGGGGGCCGCAGCTCTCTTCGCACGGCCGAGCCACCCCTATACCTGCCGCTTGATGAATGCGGCGCCGATGCTGGAAGCGGGGCAGGACGGCTACGGCCTGAAGGACATAGAGCGTCTGCCCCCGGCCGATCTCGGAGCATTCTTCGACGCTGATATCCATGCGGATGCCTATCAGCTTCGCGCTGTCGGCCCGGGGCACAAGGTCGCTTTCCAAGGCTGATCCTTTATAGCCCGAGGGGGCTGGCTGACGTCAGGCACTCAAATGGCCGCCACGGTTTCCGTGGCGGCCATTTTTATTGAGCACTTTGATATCCCTCCATCCCCCGGTCGTGCCGGAGAATGGAGGGGGTTAGCCTTTAGCTGCAGCCGGACGTCCCGCCGCAGGTGTCGCATTTCAGGCAGGTGCCGTTGCGGACCAGGGTGAAGTTGCCGCATTCGCCGCAGCTTTCGCCCTCATAGCCCTTGATGCGGGCCTCACGGATCCGGTTCAGCTTGGCGTCGGTCGCGTCCATCACGCTTTCGGAGACGGTGACCGATGCGCTCTTCTGCACCGTTGTCGTCACGGTCGCCGCATGCGCGGCCGTCGTTGCCATGACCGGCTGGGCATTGTCCGTTCCGGTGGCCTTCATCTGGTTCGATTGACCACCCTGCAACACCACCAGATTCTTGCGGACATAACCGCGGCTGGTGATGGTGCCGACCTGCTCCATGAGCTGGGCCTTGGCTTTGTCGACGGCGTTCTCGTCGTCGCCGCCACCCATCGCATCCGGCATCAGGTCGCTGGTGTCGACATGGCTGAGATCGTGGCGGTCGAGATAGGAGATCGCCAGCTCCCGGAAGATGTAGTCGAGGATCGATGTCGCCATCTTGATGGCGTCGTTGCCGGTCACCATGCCCTGCGGCTCGAACCGCGTGAAGGTGAAGGCGTCGACATATTCCTCAAGCGGCACGCCATATTGCAGGCCGATGGAAACAGCGATGGCGAAGTTGTTCATCAGCGAGCGGAAGGCGGCGCCTTCCTTGTGCATGTCGATGAAGATCTCGCCCAGCTTGCCTTCCTCGTACTCGCCGGTCCGGAGATACACCTTGTGGCCGCCGACATTGGCTTTCTGGGTGTAGCCCTTGCGGCGATGCGGCAGACGCTGGCGTTCCGCTGCCCGCTCGATGATGCGCTCGACGATCCGCTCGGCGACAACCGGCGCCTTGGCGGCGATCGGTGCTTCCAGCAGATCTTCCATTTCGTCCTCGTCCTCATCGTCAACGAGGGAGGAGGAGAGCGGCTGGCTCAGTTTGGAGCCGTCGCGATAGAGCGCGTTGGCCTTGATGCCGAGCTTCCAGGAGAGGATGTAGGCGTCGGAGCAATCCTGGATCGTCGCCGCGTTCGGCATGTTGATGGTCTTGGAGATCGCACCGGTGATGAACGGCTGGGAGGCCGCCATCATGCGGATATGGCTTTCGGTGGAAAGGAACCGCTTGCCGGTCCGGCCGCACGGATTGGCGCAATCGAACACCGGCAGATGCTCGTCCTTCAGATACGGTGCGCCTTCCAGCGTCATCGCACCGCAGACATAGGTGTTGGCTTCCTCAACCTGCTTCTTGCTGAAGCCGAGGGAGAGCAGCATGTCGAAGGAGAGGTCGTTCAGCTGCGCATCGGTGAAGCCGAGCGTGTCGCGGCAGAAACCCTCGCCGAGGGTCCACTTGTTGAAAGCGAACTTGATGTCGAAGGCGCTGGCCACCGCATCCTGGATCACCTTCACCTGGGCATCGCCGAAGCCTTTTGCCTTCAGGCTTTCCGGATTGATACCCGTTGCGCCTTCGAGCGTGCCGTGGCCGACGGCATAGCGGATGATCTCTTCGATCTGCGCTTCCGAGTAACCAAGGTTGCTCAGGGCTTCCGGAACGATCCGGTTGATGATCTTGAAATACCCGCCGCCGGCCAGCTTCTTGAACTTCACCAGGGCGAAGTCAGGCTCGATGCCGGTAGTGTCGCAATCCATGACCAGACCGATGGTGCCGGTCGGTGCGATCACCGTGGTCTGGGCATTGCGGTAGCCGTGCTGCTGGCCGAGTTCCAGAGCCGCGTCCCAGGCCGCGATGGCCGCCGCGTTCAGCTCACGGTTCGGGCTGTTCAGGGCGTTCAGCGGTACGGGCGGGATCGACAGATCCTCATAACCCTCGTCCTCGCCATAGGCGGCGCGGCGATGGTTGCGGATAACCCGCAGCATGTGTTCGGCGTTCGGCTTGTATTCCGGGAACGTGCCCAGCTCGCCCGCCATTTCGGCGGAGGTCTTGTAGGCAATGCCGGTCATCAGAGCACTGATGCCACCGCACAGCTCACGGCCTTCGTCGCTGTCATAGGAAAAGCCGCTGGCCATCAGCAGGCCGCCGATATTGGCGAAGCCGAGGCCGAGGGTACGGAAGTCGTAAGACAGTTTGGCGATTTCCTTGGACGGGAACTGCGCCATCAGCACGGAGATTTCCAGCGTGATGGTCCAGATCCGGGTGGCGTGCTCGAACGCGTCGATGTCGAAGCTGCCATCCTCATGCCGGAACTGCATCAGGTTCATCGATGCGAGGTTACAGGCCGTATCGTCGAGGAACATGTACTCGGAGCACGGGTTGGATGCATTGATCCGTCCCGAAGCCGGGCAGGTGTGCCATTCGTTGATCGTGGTGTCGTACTGGATGCCCGGATCGGCGCAGGCCCAGGCCGCGTTGGAGACCTTGTCCCACAGTTCGGCGGCATTGACGGATTCGGCGACCTTGCCGTCGGTACGGCGGATCAGGTCCCAGTTCTTGCCCTCGGCAACCGCTTCCAGGAAGTCATTGCTGACCCGGATGGAGTTGTTCGAGTTCTGCCCGGAGACGGTGAGGTAGGCTTCGCTGTCCCAGTCGGTGTCGTAGGTCGGGAAGTCGATTTCGGTGAAGCCCTGCTCGGCGAACTGGATGACCCGCTGGATGTAGTTTTCCGGGATCATCGCCTTGCGGCCGCCAATGATGGCTTTCTTCAGGGCACGGTTCTGCTTCGGGTCGAAGCGGGCGGAACCCTCGACGCCGTCGGCCTCGCGGCAGGCGGCCATGACTTCTTTCAGATGCTTCTGGGCCAGCTTGGAGCCGGAGACCAGGGCCGCGACCTTCTGCTCTTCCCGAACCTTCCAGTCGATATATTTCTCGATGTCCGGATGGTCGATGTCGACGGTGACCATCTTCGCCGCACGGCGGGTGGTGCCGCCGGACTTGATCGCGCCGGCAGCCCGGTCGCCGATCTTCAGAAAGCTCATCAGGCCGGAGGACTTGCCGCCACCGGACAGGGACTCGCCCTCGCCGCGCAGGCGGGAGAAGTTGGAGCCGGTGCCGGAGCCATATTTGAAGAGCCGCGCTTCACGGACCCAGAGGTCCATGATGCCGCCGTCATTCACCAGATCGTCGCTGACGCCCTGGATGAAGCAGGCATGGGGCTGGGGATGCTCGTATGCCGACTTGGAGCGGGTCAGTTTGCCGGTCTTGTAGTCGACATAATGGTGGCCCTGTGCGGGACCGTCGACGCCATAAGCCCAGTGCAGGCCGGTATTGAACCATTGGGGGGAGTTCGGGGCAGCCATCTGCCGGCAAAGCATATGGCACATTTCTTCGTAATAGGTCTTGGCATCGGCTTCGGTGTCGAAGTAGCCGCCTTTCCAGCCCCAGTATGTCCAGGTGCCGGCCAGCCGGTTGAAAACCTGCTTGGCGCTGCTTTCGCCGACCGTGCGCTCATCTTCCGGAAGGGCCGCGATGGCGTCCTTGTCCGGGGTCATGCGCCACAGCCATGAAGGAACGTCGTTCTCTTCGAACGGCTTCAGGCGTGCCGGGATGCCCGCCTTGCGGAAATATTTCTGTGCGAGGATGTCGCAAGCCACCTGCGACCAATCGGCCGGGACTTCAATATCTGCATTCTGGAAGACCACAGACCCATCCGGGTTGCGGATTTCGCTGCTGGTTTTCCGAAATTCAATACCTGCGTAGGGACCCGTCTTGGAATCCGTAAACCGGCGCTCGATTCTCATACCTGGAACCCCCCGTTCCGTTCAGTCAATGGCTTTAACGCGGAGGCCACAAGATCTTGTGGCCGAAGGTTGAGACGATACTGGATTTGGCGCCCTGGAAGCAATGATTAATGAACCGAAAGGGCAGAAAAAATGAATGCAGGATCGTTACGCGCAGAATTCCGGGAAATTTGACTGATGGCGCGCACGGATCAAATAAAAAGGAAGTAAAATAGAAATAAATTCACCAATTCATTTAGGAGAATTAAGGGTGAGGGAACAGTTGCGGAGTGCGTATCACAAACCGGCGAGCTGAAGTCTTGATCGTATGACCAAGATTCAAATTTCTATTAGAGGGCCCGTGCCAAGCCGTCGACGCAAATAATGCCGTTTTCGGTTTTCCGAAGCAACATATTTTGTGCGCGGAAGTGTCATTAAATCTACATCTGGTGTTTTTTGGCGCTCCGGCACGGTGAGAGCCTTGTTCGGCTATATGCTGCGGGAAGCAGCTCTTGCCCGGCGGTCCGGATCTGTGGCTCACTCACGGGCTGGCGGTTCCGCCAGATCAATAAACCTAGGGGGATTGCGATGGACCTGACGCTCTGGCTTGCATTCACGGCGGCTTCGTCCGTCATGCTCGCGATCCCCGGCCCGACGGTCATGCTGGTCGCGAGCTATGCGATGACGCGTGGGCGGGATACCGGCTGGGCGACTGTTCCGGGAGTGGCGCTCGGCGATCTGTTGGCAATGACGGTTTCCCTGCTTGGCGCCGGTGCGGTTCTGGCGGCGTCCGCGGAGCTCTTTACACTGCTGAAACTGGCCGGGGCAGGGTATCTCGTCTGGCTTGGCATCCAGCTTTGGCGAAGCAAGCCCGAACTGGCGGCCCTGCCTGGCGGCGATCAGCGCCGGGACAAGGTCCGGATGTTCAGCAACGCCTTTGTGGTGACGGCGCTCAATCCCAAGGGAATCGTTTTCTTCGTGGCCTTCGTGCCGCAATTCATCGATCCGGCACGTCCTGTCGTTGCGCAATGCGCGGTGCTGATTGCGACCTTCGTGATCCTGGGCGCACTTAACGCGGCATTCTGGGCTGTGACGGCGGGGACCATGCGGCACCGGTTTTCCAGTCCGCGAGCACTTCGTCTCGTCAACCGCCTTGGCGGAAGCGCCATGATCGGCGCGGGGCTTCTGACGGCTCTGGCGCGCCGCGCCGGCTGAGACTAAATAATAAACGCATAAGAATCAGGGAGTGGACGAATGGCGATCATCAGACACAAGGGCGAGTATGTGGCGCTCGACGCGGCGGCACTCGAACGCTGGAAAGGTGTCCCTCCAGCGGTTGCCGGGGATTGTCTGAACCGGACGGCAAGCATGGCGGGCCGGGTCTCTCCCCTACATCCGGATATGCGCATTATCGGGCATGCCCGCACCATTCGGGTTATGGCCGGCGACAATGCCTGCGTTCATGCGGCGATCCCGCTGATGCGGCCGGGGGAGATCATCGTGATCGATGCCGGGGGCAATCCGGATGTGGCAATCATCGGGGAAATTCTGGTGACGGCGGCAAAGCACAAGGGCGTGGCCGGGTTTGTCATTGACGGTGCCGCGCGGGATGTGGCCGAGCTCCGGTCGGGCGATGTGCCGGTTTTTGCCTCTGCCTCGGTTCCGGCCGGCCCGCACAAAGGCTTCGGCGGCTCGATCGACGGCCCGATCTCCTGCGGCGGTGTCCCGGTTCATACCGGTGATCTTATCCTCGGCGACGCGGACGGGGTCACCGTCGTGCCGCTTGCGCAGGCGGCCGCGATTCTGGAGGCCGGAGAGGCGCATGTCCGCAAGGAGACTGACATGCTGGCACAACTCGCGGCGGGCAAGACCACGGCGGAGATGCTCGGGATCGAAATCCCGGAGGTCAACGCGGAATAAGGTTTTGCGCGTCCGACTGGACGGCGCGGCGCGGGAATGACATATTCCGCCAACGTCTTGATGCAGGTGACAGGGTGGTTCGTCGATGAACATCGGCACGTCAATTTATACATGGCTCAACGGCCGCGAGATCGGTCAGGACCAGTTCGGTAATCGCTATTACGAGCACAAGTCCGCACCGGCCGCTGGCTACAAGCGGAAACGCTGGGTGATTTATAACGGTATCGTCGAAGCCTCGAAGGTGCCGGCGGAATGGCATGCCTGGTTGCATTACACGGCCGAGGCGCCGCTGCCGGCCGATAACGATTTCGAGTGGCAGAAAGAGCATCTGCCGAACCTGACGGGCACCCGCTACGCCTATCGTCCGCCGGGGCATGTTCTCGAAGGCGGCAAGCGTGATGCTGCTACCGGGGACTATGAAGCCTGGACTCCGAACTGACGGTTTCCGGCCGTGAGAAGGGAGTGCTTTGGCGCTGTCTGATTCAACCTGTTGAGGTCTCATGAAGCGGAATACGATCGAAACGGTTATCGGCGCCGTAGTGCTGGTTGTTGCCGGCATATTCATGGCATTCGCCTATGTCTCTGCCGACCTTAATACGCGCGGCGGCTATACCGTGACGGCGAACTTCAACAAGGTCGCCGGGCTTGCCGTTGGCGGTGACGTCCGGATGAGCGGGATCAAGATTGGCTCCATCGTCAGCCAGGAGCTTGACCCGAAATCCTTCCTGGCGAAGGTGACGATGAATATCCGCGACGATATCGAACTGCCGGCCGATAGCGCGGCGGCGATCTCGAATGAAAGCCTGCTCGGCGGGAGTTTCCTTGAGATCATTCCGGGGGGCGATCCGGATATCATCAAGAATGGCGGGGCAATCGAATATACGCAGGACCCCGTGGATATCGTTCAGCTTCTCGGCAAGTTCATATTTTCGGCCAGTTCTTCCGCCAAGAAAGAATAGTCAGGCGAAACAGGTCGGGATCCATCCCATGAAACTGTCTAAGAGTGTGTCCATCTGGGCGGCGGGTTTACTCCTGATCGCCCAGTCTGGCGGTGCCGGTGCTCAGACCGCGGCGCCAGATCCGGGCTGGATCGAGCTTCCCGTGGCCGTCATGCAGGGGCTGGACAAGATCACGGCGCGGATCTCCACCTTCGAGGCGCAGGTGGGGGAGACGGCCAGCTTCGGGACGTTTTCCATTACGCCGCGTGCGTGCCGCAAGCGTCCGCCGACCGAAACACCGGAAAACGCCGCCTTTCTCGAAATCGACGAGCAAAAGCCCGACGAAGAGCAGATCCGCCTGTTCACGGGCTGGATGTTCTCTTCAAGCCCGGCGCTGAACGCGGTGGAACATCCGGTCTATGATGTCTGGCTTCTCGATTGCAAAAGCTCTTCAACGAATGGCCAGTCATCCGGCGCCGAATAGAATTCGGCCGGGAGCTTGAGTGCCTCCGCGAGCTGGTCGCGATAGCTCTGACGCGGAATTTCGATCGCTCCGAACTGCGCCAGATGCTCGGTGATGAATTGGCTGTCCAGCAGCATGAAGCCGGACGCCTTGAGCCGGGCCACCAGATGGACAAGCGCCACTTTGCTTGCGTTCGGCTCCCGGCTGAACATGCTCTCGCCAAAGAACGCGGCTCCCAGGGAAACTCCATATAGCCCGCCGACGAGCTTTCCGTCGCGCCAGCATTCAACGCTGTGCCCGTAGCCCATCTCGTATAACGACATGTAGAGCCCGAAGATCTCTTCGTTGATCCAGGTATCGGGACGCTCGTCCCGGGTTTCCGCGCATCCTTCCAGGACGCCACGGAAATCCGTATCGCAGCGGACATCGAAACGCCGCCGCTTTACCTCCTTGCGGAGGCTGCGCGATATATGAAAATCGGCAAGGGGCAGGACGCCCCGTTTTTCCGGATCAACAAAGAAGGTGCGGGCATCGTCGTGTCTTTCCGCCATCGGAAAGACACCGATGGCATAGGCCTGCAGCAACAGTTCGGGCCGCAATTGCGACATCGTGCCGGCGCCTCCTCTACGCTCTGACGAGCGAGGGGCCGAACCGGTCAGACCGGTTCAGCGAGGAAAGTTTTCTCAAGCCAGTGTATGTCGTATTCGCCGTTGATGAAATCAGGTGCCTGGGAAAGATCCTGATGCAGAGGCACGGTGGTCTCGACATTGCTGATGACGATCTCGTCCAAAGCCCGGCGTAGCCGCAACAAACACTCGTTCCGGTTCGCACCGTGAACGATCAGCTTGGCGACCAGGCTGTCATAGTAAGGCGGTATCTGATAGCCGGCATAGAGCGCCGAATCGACCCTGACCCCGAGGCCTCCCGGTGCGTGATAGTCGGTCACGCGGCCGGGTGACGGCATAAAGGTGCGAGGGTTTTCCGCATTGATCCGGCACTCGATCGAATGGCCGTTCAGCACGACATCGTCCTGGGTGAAGGACAGGGGCGCGCCGGATGCGATCTGGATCTGCTCGCGCACAAGATCGATACCGGTGATCATTTCGGTGATCGGATGTTCGACCTGCAGACGGGTATTCATCTCGATGAAGAAGAACTCGCCATCCTCGTACAGGAATTCCAGCGTACCGAGGCTGCGGTAATTCATCTTCGCGGTGGCGCTGGCGGCAATGGCGCCGATCTTCGCGCGTGCTTCCGCATTCAGGGCAGGCGAGGGGGCTTCTTCCAGGACCTTCTGGTGGCGCCGTTGCAGGGAGCAGTCGCGCTCGCCCAGATGCACCACGTGGCCATGGCCGTCACCGACGATCTGAACCTCGATATGGCGCGGTTTGGAGAGATAGCGCTCCATATAGACTTCGTCATTGCCGAACGCCGCCGCCGCTTCCCGGCGGGCCATGTTGTAGGCGTCGCTGACCTCGTCCCTGTTCTGGGCGATCTTCATACCGCGCCCGCCACCGCCGGCGGTGGCCTTGATCAGGACCGGAAAGCCGATCTCTTCGGCTGCCGCTATGGCGCCCTCGACCGAGGTGACCGGTCCGTCAGAGCCGGGCACGCAAGGAATGCCCAGCGCCTTCACCGTCCGCTTGGCGATGATCTTGTCGCCCATGTCACGGATATGCTGCGGCGAGGGGCCGATGAAGACGAAGCCGTGCGCTTCGACGATTTCGGCGAAATCCGCGTTTTCGGACAGAAAACCGACACCGGGATGGATGGCGTCGGCGCCGGTCACGGTCGCGGCGGTAAGGATGGCCGGGATGTTGAGATAGCTGTCCTTCGCGGCAGGCGGGCCGATACAGACACTCTCATCGGCCAGGCGCACATGCATCGCGTCCGCGTCGGCGGTCGAATGCACGGCAACGGTCCGTATGCCCATTTCCCGGCAGGCCCGGTGAATGCGCAGGGCCACGTCGCCGCGATTGGCGATTAGGACTTTCTCGAACATTTCGGCTCCAGCCCGCTACTCGATAACGATCAGCGGCTGGCCGAACTCGATCGGCTGCCCGTTCTGAACCAGTATGTCCTTCACCGTTCCGGCGCGGGGCGCGGGAATCGGGTTCATGACCTTCATGGCTTCGATAATCATCAGGGTCTGGCCTTCGGTGACCCTGGTGCCGACCGAAACGAACGGGGCCGAGTCGGGATCGGGGCCGAGATAGGCAGTGCCGACCATCGGGGAATTCACGGCGCCTGCAATATCAGCCGGCGCTGCGTCCGCAGAGGGCGCGATCGGTGCCGAAACCGGTGCCGCCGCTACACTGGCAACCTGTTGCACTGCGGGGCGGGCCACGCGGATCCGCCAATCGTCCGTCGCGTATTCGAGTTCGCCGAGGCCGGTCTCTTCCAGGAGGGCGGCGAGCTTTCTTACGAGTTTGCTGTCAATGTCGTGCGACAAAGGGGTCTCCGGGTTCGTTCAGGTGCGATCGAGTATCCGCGCCATACCATCAAGGGCCAGGACATAGCCCTGGGTTCCAAGGCCGACGATGATTCCTTCGGCAACGGATGAAATATAAGAGGTGTGGCGGAAGGCTTCGCGCCGGTGAATGTTCGAAATATGCACTTCGATCACCGGCAGGTCGGCCACGCGTAAAGCGTCGTGAATGGCGACGGAGGTGTGCGTATAAGCACCGGCATTGATGATAATCCCCGACGCGCTGCCGCGCGCCTGCTGGATGATCGTTACCATTTCGCCTTCGAAGTTCGATTGCCGGAAATCGGTCGCCAGCCCGAGTGTCGCCGCATGGTCGGCACACATGGCATCGACATCATCCAATGTCTCGGCCCCATAGAGCTCAGGCTCCCGGGTTCCAAGCATGTTCAGATTTGGACCGTTCAGGATAAGAATTTCCGGGCGTTCAGACACTATGCTCGCCTGCATCTCAGTTTCGAGGGTTATATCACGCGGTCCGGGTGACGCAATCGGAACCGGCCCCGCGAATCATCTAATATAACTGATCCGAGGAGTACATGGTGAGAATGGAGCTGCCTTTTTTCAGGCAGGTGCCGTCACTCGCATACGTGCCTTCATGGGATTGCGTGTTCTGGCGGGCATTGTCCGGGATGGTGTCGGTGACTTTTGTGCAGCCGAGAATGGTATCCAGATCGCCGGAAGGACCAGTCATAGGAAGAAACAGCCGCTGGACAATGACATGGCGTTTGTCGTGCAAGGTCTGTGGCGCCACGGTATGGACAAGAAATCCGGATTCCAGGCACTGGTTGAGACGCTCTTTCAAGAGAGCGGCGGTTCTGGCGGACAGGAAATCCTTCAGGGAACGGCCTCTGAGGCCCTGGCCGTAAAGTGTGTTCACCGCTTCACCGACGAGGTGATAGCGATAACAGTCGTGATCCGGCTCCCGCTGGCAAATCCAGACAAATGGAAGTGCCGGTCCAAGCTCAAGCGGTTCAATCGACTTGCGCGCCGGATAGGCATCGCCGGTGCGCCACGCGAACCATCGTTCCACCAATTTCCCTAATGTCGGGTCTTCGATGTTTTCGATTATCTGGCTCATTGCCTGAACTCTTTCCAAGAGCTTGGACGCGGTCCAAAGCGCGAATGCGCGAACCTCGATGGGAATCCGGATATCATGCCGCAATGGTTGAGGCAATAAACTGCGTGTGGAAGAGAGTTATTCTGAAACCTGGACGTCCTGACAACCACCTTTACGGAGTGGTTGTCATATTTTGAGCCATTTTTGTCAATTTTTCCAATAATTGAATTAACGTGTCTTTCTCTTCCGGGGTGAGGATTGAGGCAAGATGCTCTTCCCTTTCGAGTGCGATCGGCACGATTTGGTTGTAAATTGTCTGGCCGCTTTCGGAGAGAGATAATATTGCCCGGCGCCGATCATCAGGGTGAACCTGTTTCCGGATATGCCCCCCTTCCAGCAATTTTGCCGCGGCGCGGCTGACCTGAACCTTATCCATCGCGGCTCGCTGCCGGATATCGTTCGACGTCATGGGGCCATCACTGCCGAGAATGGCCACGAGCCGCCATTCGGGGATGCTGATATCGAATTCCGATGCATACAGCTTCTGGATGCTGCGCGAGACCAGTGATGAAAGCAGCGCCAGCCGATAGGGCAGAAAATTATCGAGAGCAAAGCCCTGTTTGGCTGGCATCGCATTGCCGGAGGTATCGACGTCGGTGTCTTGACTCTGCACGCGCAATCCTTAATTAGTTTCATATGTAACTAAATGTGATCTGCCCTGACGTTCCGTTCTCGCCGCTGCACTGTCAAGCGGGAGCCGAAGCCGGAGGCAGACCGGAGGAGACGTTCATGGCATCGGAAACACTTCCCCCAATTCCAGGCGGCACCATCGACAATCCGATGGCGACCGATGGTTTCGAGTTTGTTGAATATACAGCGCCGGACCCGGAAAACCTGAAGACGCTGTTCCGGACTCTCGGCTTTACAGCTGTTGCCAGGCACCGGTCCAAGGACGTGACGCTTTTCCGGCAGGGCGGCGTGAACTTCATCGTCAACGGGGAGCCGGACAGTTTCGCCCAGTCTTTCGCCCGGGTGCATGGCCCGTCCTGTTGCGCCATTGCGTTCCGCGTTAAGAATGCGGCGGCGGCGTATGACCGTGCCCTGAAACTCGGCGCCCGGCCGTTCGAAGGCAAGGTCGGGCCGATGGAACTCAATATTCCGGCGATCCACGGTATCGGCGACAGCCTGATCTATCTGGTTGACCGGTATGGCGGGCCGACCATCTATGACGTGGATTTCGTGCCACTGGATGGTGTGGAGCAGGTGCCTGCCGGAGCCGGTTTTACGATGGTCGATCACCTGACCCACAACGTGCATCGCGGGCGGATGGATGTATGGGCCAACTTTTACGAGAAGCTCTTCAATTTTCGCGAGATCCGGTATTTCGATATTGAGGGCAAGTTGACCGGCCTCAGGTCCAAGGCGATGACCAGCCCGTGCGGCAAGATCCGGATCCCGATCAACGAATCCGCCGACGACAAATCGCAGATCGAGGAATATCTCAACGCCTATAAGGGCGAGGGCATCCAGCATATCGCGATGGCAACCGACGATATTTTCGCCAGTGTCGAAGCGCTCAAGGCGGCAGGCTCCAGGTTCATGGCTCCTCCGCCCGACACATATTATGAAATGCTGGACGAAAGGCTGCCCGGGCATGGCGAGAATGTCGCGGACCTGAAGCAGCACGGTATTCTTATCGATGGTGCGCCAACCGAGGATGGCGGCCTGCTGCTGCAGATCTTCACCGAGACGGTGATCGGACCGATTTTCTTCGAGCTGATCCAGCGCAAGGGAGATGAAGGTTTCGGCGAGGGCAATTTCAAGGCGCTTTTCGAATCCATTGAACAGGACCAGGTCAAGCGCGGGGTTCTCGACGCCTGACAGAAGGCGCTTGACCGGACGGTGAATTCGCTCTTCGCTTCTATATGCAGCCCGCCGGCCGATGCTGGCGGGCTGTCGCATATTTGAACGGAGTATTCATGGTTCCGCTGTTGCAGTTCCGGGCACTCCGCGGTGCCGGCAGGTCCGGGGGCGTTTTATGACAGGCGCTACCGGACATGCCGTGCGCAGCGGTGCCGCGCGGGTTTTCTTTATTCTGTGCGCGTTTCTGACACTGGTGCAGATCAACCGCCTTGGTGGCGGTGTGATCGCCAATGCTCTGATTGAGCAGCGCGGCATTTCCCCGGCAGAGATCGGTGTGGTCATCGGCATCATGTCGCTTGCGGCGGCTTTCGTGCAGATCCCGATGGGGGTGCTGTTCGATCGCTATGGTGCGCGCCTCACCACGTCGGCACTGAGCCTGATCGCCGTGTGCGGTATGGTGCTCTTCGCGGTCTCTGATAACGCGGCGGGATTGGTTGGAGGGCGGGTGCTTCTCGGCTTCGGTCATGCAGGTGCCGTGACAACCGTTTATCTGATCGTGCTTGGCTGGGTCACCCCGGACCGTGTGGCCACGGTTTCAGCGCGGCTTATCGCTCTTTCCGGGGCGACAAGCGGCCTGCTCGCAACGGCCCCGCTCGCCATCATGCTGCAGCAAGCCGGGTTCACGGTGACGTTCCTGCTTCTCGCCTCGGCGATCCTCCTGGTGACGATCCTGATCTTTCTCTGGGGCCAGGATCACCCGCCCGGTGTCGCCCGCCCGGAACGGCCGCCGGAAAGTCTCGGCCAGGCTTTTTCGGCAATCCTGACAATGCTGCGTGATCGCGATCTTCGCGGGACCCTGATCATGGCAAGCTGTTTTGCCGCGCCCTTTGCCACCGTTGGCGGCCTCTGGGCCGGACCATACCTCAAGGAGGTTCACGGCCTTGGGCAAACCGAGGCCGGCTATGCGCTGCTCGCCATGGTTCTGGCGCAGAATGCCGGGACCCTGGGCTTCGGTCCGCTGGACCGGATTCTGAACTCCCGCAAGCGTGTGGTGCTGGGCAGTTGTGTGCTCATGGTGCTTTTGCTCGGCGTCATGACGGTGATCCCGCAGCCGCCGCTCTGGGGCGCCATGTTGCTGCTGATTGCCTTCGGCTTTGTCTCACCGTTCTTCGTTGTTCTGGCCGCGCATTGCCGGGGGTTCGTGCCAAATCATCTGGCGGGCCGGGCGATTACCGCCATGAGCCTTGTCGGCGTCGGCACGATCTTCTTCGCGCAATGGATCACAGGGCTGGTCGTGGATATTGCCGGTGGCGGCTCCGACCTGGCGTACAGGCTGGTCTTTGCCTGTGTCGCCGGGTTGATCGTGGTTGCAGCTGCATTCTACAGCCGGGTCCGGGATATTCCGCCGTCCGATCCTGCAAGCGGTCCTTAACCCGGCTCCTCCAGCCTAGCTTTTACGGGCGGCTTCGATCTGCTCGACCAGTGTGTCGAGGCTGACGGCGCCGGGCAGCAGCTCCTCGCCGACGATAAAGGCCGGTGTTCCATTCACGCCGAGAGACCGGGCAAGTACAACGGCTTCCTGGATGGTGCTCTGCGTCTCGGCGGACGCCATATCGGCCTTCAGTTTATCCAGGTCGAGGCCGACTTCACGTGCTGTCTGAAGCACAACGGCATCGCTGAGCCGTCCGCGATAGGCCATGAGCGCGATGTGAAATTCCTGGTAGGCGCCCTGATTCCGGGCCGCGATGGAGGCCTGTGCCGCGGTAACCGATGCCGGGCCGAGGATCGGGAACTCCTTCATGACCCAGCGGACATTCGGATCCTGTTTCAGCAGTTGCATCACCGGGTCGACCATGCGTTTGCAGTAACCGCACTGGTAGTCGAAAAACTCGACGACTGTGACATCGCCATCCGGATTTCCGATCACCGGGTCTTTCGGGTTACCCACGATCTGGTCCTGAAGCTTTGTGAGCGCGTCGCGCTGGCTTTCCTTCTGTGCCAGTTCCTGGCGCGCTTGCATGGCGTTCAGGGATTCAACGATCACTTCCGGATGCGCCATGATGTAATCGCGGATGGCGCTGTCGAGCGCCGACTTCTGGTCCGCTGAAAAGGGCTCCGCGGCAACAGCCGGCTGGCTGGCCGGGAAAACCGTCAGGCTGGCGGCAAGGGCCAGCGCCGGTATCAACGCTCTGCGGAATGTCGTGAGGGTCGTCCTGGCGGTCATCGTGCGTACCTTTCCGGTCATGCTTTCTTCATTGACGCATGTGAGTGCGCAAATGTGATGCGGCCCGCCAGCGCTGACAAGCCACGTTATCGTTATTGCGTATTGAGCATGGGAAGGTTGGAGCTAGTTTTTCTTCTTCCGCTCCCGGTCGCGCGGAGTCGAAAGTTCCTCGATGTCGGAGGCCCGCAGCCAGGCTTCCGTATGCGGCTTGAGCTTCTGCTTTGCCCGGTTTGCCTGCAGCGCCGCGTCATGTTCCTGGCCAGCGCGGAAGGCTTCTTCGGCAAGGGCAAGGGCGGACATGCCATGTTCTCCGTTTCGTCCATAGGCAATGGCAAGCTGCCGCCATGCAAAGGTCGAATTCGGAATGAGTTGCACGACATGCTCGAGATGCGTCTGTGCCTCCTGATCCTTTTCCGGCGTATCGAGGGCGAGCAGGACCCGTGACAGCTCCAGCTCGATCCTGGGAGCGTCGGGCAATGCCTCATGCGCCTTTCGATAGGCGACTTCCGCCTCGGCCGGTTTGGCGTCTTCGAACTGGATCTGGCCCTTCAGCTCGTAGAAATACGGATCGTCCGGATAGTCCGCCAGCAAATCGTCGACCAGGCTGACGGCTTTCTCGGCATCCGGCAGCCGGTAGGTGGCCACGGCGCGGGCATAGCGGGCTTCCACCGATGTGTCCGTGTCGGGATAGGCCTTGAATGTGCGGGCCGGGGAGCGGATGAAACCATGCAGCTTGGCGACCATGCGGCGATGCTTTTGCTGCAGGTCCTCCGGCAGTTTTTCGTCGCTGTAGCGGGAGTTTTTAACCTGCTCCTCGACAAAGGCAATCCGGTCCCGGGTCAGCGGGTGGGTGCTGGCATAGGGCGAACGGCTGCGGCCGCTCAGCAATTCCTGACCGCTCAGAGTCGAGAGGAATTCCAGCATGCCCCTGGAGGATTCGCGATTGCTTTCGAGGAACCGGATACCGGCCTGGTCGGCGGAGGATTCCTGTGCCCGGCTATATTGCAGCAACGAGCCTTGAACGGCAGCCTGGCTGCCCTGGATAATTGCAGTCGCGGCATCGCCGCGGCCGGTTGCCAGGGCGGCGCCGGCTCCAAGGATAATACCGAGCAGGGCGTTCTGGCTGGCATTGCGGAGGATCTCTCCGCTCCGCGCCAGATGACCGCCGGCAATATGGCCGGTTTCGTGCGCGATCACGCCGAGCAGCTGTTCCGGTGTCTCCGTCGCCATCAGCAGGCCGGTATGGAAGAAGATGTTCTGACCGCCGGCGACGAAGGCATTCAGCGTATCGTCATTGATGAAATAGAGATCGATGGCCGAAGGTGACAGGCCTGCGCTCTGGAAGACCGGGGTTGCAAGTTCGCGGATATAAAGTTCGATCTCCGTATCGGTAATATAGGATCGCGCATCCGCGGGCCGGGACCATCCGGCAAGAATGGTCAGCGCAAAAACGAACATAATTAGATGCTTGCCAACTAGGGCTTTGCACTTCATGGATTTGGGTCCGAGCCTATTGGTACCGTGCATGGTCTTGTAATGTGCGCGAGTCCGGGGCTGCATTCAATAGCCAGCGGCGATTTGAGAGGACGTTATGTTTAAGAGGACCGTGCCCGTGGCATTGGCGCTTTGCGCCGGATTGCTTGCGGGCTGTGCGAGCGACGAGGCCATCGAGGTTACTGAAGGTTTCTTCGGATCCGTCGCCGTGGATGAGCCGCGGGCAGCCGTTATCGCCCAGGATGTACTGGTCCAGGGCGGCACTGCCGCCGACGCCGCCGTCTCCGCCTATTTCACCCTGGCCGTGACATTGCCGTCTTCCGCCGGACTTGGGGCGGGTGGTTCCTGTATTGCTTTCGATCCGGAGAGCAAGCGTTTCGAACGCCTCTCATTCCTGCCTCAGGCCGTGTCGGATGAGCAGAATGCAATTGCCGCCCCGCTTGGCCCGCGCGCGATATTCGCCCTGCATGCCCGTTATGGCCGCCTGCCGATCACACAGCTGATCGGCGTGTCGGAGCAGCTTGCCCGGTTTGGCGAGCCCGTCTCCCGCCGCCTCGCGGAGGATCTGGTGCGTGACGGATCCGTATTACGGCCGTCGGGGCCGGGACGTCCGAATGTCCTCGCGCCGAATGGCGCGGTATTGCAGGCGGGAAGCTCCCTGGTACAGCTGGATCTCGCCTCCACTTTTGGCCGGTTGCGGG
>TARA_R110001599_G_scaffold43925_7_pt1 | contig 27880 bp, 23 predicted proteins | sample TARA_R110001599 | Tara Oceans TARA_R110001599 (sample SAMEA4398360) | marine metagenome | biome: Polar Biome; feature: [MES] marine water layer (ENVO:01000295) within the mesopelagic zone...; material: water (ENVO:00002006), including particulate matter (ENVO:01000060) such as......
ATTACACAATGGGTGAAGGAGAAGATAGAGGAAAGGCAGATCCCAAATCCATCGCTTTCGATATGTCTGCAGGCCGTAGTTATACCCTTAAAGCTTACAAAGATTATTTGATCGCCTCCTATAACCCAGGATACGATTCTATGAACAAAGAAAAATATAAAATGGAAGGGAAATACCCCAATGCCCTTTTTATTATGAACCATCATGGGGAAACCATACAAAGCTTAGCCTTGCCCGATAAATTAGATCACCGTCAATTTTTGGTGCGCGACGGAAAGCTATGGTGGTTATCCAAATTAAATACTGAAAAGGAAGACGATTTTATACAAATCTATAAAGTTGAAATAATCAACAAAAAATAGGCGCCCCATTATTGAGTCGCCTATTGAATTAATCTCAAATTTATCTCCAATTACAGGGCCATGTCGTAACCTCCAAATCTTCGAAGATTGTAGGTAACCGTAAGCATAAAGAACTGTCTTAAAACCTGAGTTCTAACATCCTCAATATAGACATCTGTTACATTTCTACTAATGCTTGCATTCTGATTGAACAAATCGAAAACGGTAAGTTTCAGTTCGGTTTTATTACTAGGCGGAATTCTATAGCCTATATCCATATTTGTCAATAGGATACTTCGATCAAATTCATCACCCAAGCCAGTATATAGCTGATGGTTTACACTCGTACCTACGAAAACTCCTCCAACAAAATTCCAAAACAGGTCAGCCTTGGTACTCTGCGTATAATAATTATTCTCCAAACTCTCTTGCAAACTACTCCTAACCCAATTAAATGTTCCTCTGGAGGACAGATTAAAATCAATACTTTCACTAATATTACTACTTAGATTAATCCCCTGTCTGTAGGAGGTGTTTTTATTGTTATTCAATTGCCCATTGATAATACCTGGCCTGTTCCGCGTACTAAAGCTAGAATTAATGCTTAAGTTACTTTTCATGAATTTTAGTGGAAATCCATAACTTCCATAAATTCGGAAAACATAATAATTATCAAGGTTTACAGGTTTTGTAAATTGCCCTCCTTGGGCCAAGGTCACCTCATTCTGAATCAGGGTGTCCTGAGTAGCAATAAAAGTCTCATTACCTATATAATCATTCCTGATATTTCCATAAAGGAAAAACATCCAAGAGCGATTGGTCTCAGGATTAATAATCCTATACCTGGTAAAGAGCCTATGGCTGTATTCTTGATTTAGCTCTGGATTACCAGTTGAAAGTTGCAATGGATTGGCATTGCTGATAACATCCTGCAATTGTCCAATAGAAGGTGCATCTGTATCGGTATTGTAATCAATTCTAATATTACTGAATTCTCCTGTTTGGTAATTGATTACCGCCCTAGGAAGAAAATTGGAAAATGTTCGCTGAGTATTTTCAAAGCCTGGAAACAACCTGTCACTGTCAATATAAGCAGCCTCATAATTTAGGTTGGTGAAGAAAGAAAGCTTTTCTGTTTTAAAACTATAACCAGCTCCACCCCTATGTGTGATATAACTATTTTCAAACCTATTGGTCAAGGTGCTGTCAATCTCTATCAAACCTGTTTCCGCTTCCTTAATTTCAACATCTTGGTTGGTATCAGAATTATTGTTTGAAACTCGGTATCCAAATCGAAGCCTAGATTTTTCACTTAAAGGTTCATAAAAATTCAAACCTGCATTATAATAAAAGCTATTGTACTTGTTTTGTTTGAATTGGATTAAAGAATCAACATTGGAATCCTGGAAATTCGTAGTTACAGCCACTAAGTCTGAATTACTATCACTGTTGTATTTACTTGTATAAATATAGGTGGAGAATGCTCTACCTTTTTTATCAAATTTATACCTGTAATTCAAAGAATTCGAAAAACTCATGGATTCGCGAGAAGAAGTGGTTTCATTTTGATTCCGATTAATGAAGGTATTCTCATCATAGAGATTGTATGAATCCCTAAGATTTACAGAATTTCTAAAATCCAAACCTATTCTGGGTCTCAAAACCAAAGCATGCTTTTCGTTGATTTCATAATCTATCCTTGCACTAAACCTATGACTTTGCGTTTTTGTATGGTAATTTCTGTCCTCATTGTACAATTGAAGGCTATCATCCGGCAAAATATATTCTCTGGATGAAGTTCTATTCAATACATTGTCTCTGTCATTGAAAAGATAGTTCCCGGAAACTTTAAGTTTCTCATCCAGGTACTCATCAGAAAAGTTGGCTCCAAGAGCATTGGTATTTGTTATCCCTGGTAATTCTCCTACAGTTAGACCGTCACTAGATCCTCCACTACTGCTTTCAAGACTACCCAACTCATCTCCTCCAAAATTCTGCTGGTTGATATTATTACTCAATCCTAAAACGGAAAGTCTTCTGGCTCCATTGAAGAAATTCATATTTCCTCCACCAATATAATTATTGTCTGTACCGTAGCCTCCGTAAAACTTACCAAACCTACCCGCACGCATATCCGGTTTCGTAATGATATTTATTGTTTTAATGGTCTCCCCATCATCGAAGCCTGTTAACTTAGACTCTTCACTCCCTTGGTCCAAAAACTCAATCTTTAATACAACTTGAGCTGGAAGATTTTTCAAAGCTGCAGCAGGGTTATCACCAAAGAAAGGCCTTCCATCGACCAAGACTTCCTTTACTTCCTCCCCTTGAACCTCAATGACTCCGTTTTGGATCACCACACCGGGCATCTTTCGAACCAACTCATCTGCATCAGCTTGTGGTCTGGTTTTAAAAGCATTGGCATTGAATGCTACCGTATCTCCCCTGACCTCTCCAGTAAGTGCATCAGCGGACAATTCGAACGCTTCTAGCTCTTGGCCATCACTAACAATCTCAAAAACTCCCAAATCACTGCTTTCAGGAGATTTGATTTCTTTTTGAAATACTTGATAACCGATAAAAGAAAGTTCTATCAGAAAGTCTTTAACTATAGGCCTATCAATTTTAAATTTACCATCAAAATCTGTATAGCTGGACTTCAAGGTTTCTCCGTCCATATTTTTCAAAAATACATAAGCACCAAACAAAGGCTCTTTGGTTTGGCTATCTATGATGGTCCCGGTAAATTGCTGTTGTGCAAAAACACCTGAGGTGAAAATCATGAAAAGAAATAGGACAATTATGGGTGATTTGATCGACATGAAAGAAATAATTATGGAAATAACAATTGGCTTGAATTAAAATCAATGGCAAATTGAGCACGAATCAATAACTTTCAAATGACAATTATGCCAAGGTGAGTATGACAGGTTTGTAAGGCAAATTACCCAGATAATTAAAGGACTCGTTTTGCAGAGAAAATCAAAATTCATGGGTAGGAGACCTCAAAATCTCCCAATTTGAAATAAATCAAACTTTATTTCAGAAAATAGGTAAAATTTGTTTCTGAGAATTAGGCCTTTAAAGCATTCGAGGGAAAATTCTTTGAAATGGGATTTGCATTAAAAAAAAAGACCTGCTACATTTGTGTCACTAAAAAAGAGCAAGTCTTTTTAAAACTTATGATTGGCCGATGGTGTAACTGGCAACACGTCTGGTTTTGGTCCAGAAGAGTCCAGGTTCGAGCCCTGGTCGGCCAACAGTCCTAGTCCCAAGTTGATTTATTCAATTTGGGACTTTTTTTGTCAAAAAAACCAAAAAACAGCCCCCTCACTTTTCTCAGGAATATTAATACTTTTCAAATAAGTGGAAAAAACCATCAATTTCCAGGGCTTAAAATACAAGCCTACTGATGTTATTCCTGTGTTCTGGAACAGTTTGCTTATATTAGGCAACAGGAAAATTAAAGCTTAATAAAAAAGTTGTTCTTTACCGGATCTTTCCATAAAGCAGTGCTAAATAGAAAATTGACCATTTTTTCATTGCCAAATTCTTAACACTCCAAACATTCACAATTTCATAATGTCGATAAAAATAAAAAAAACAATAGATTTGTAATTACTGAAATTAGCTATCCATTACCGTTTAATTTACGCTTATAGATTTCGGAATTAAGCCTTCAATAGCATCTAACTTTTCAATTGTACTTTATTCCCACAATATAAATTCATTTCAAAACCATGTTTACAATAATACCAATGCTACGTTCAGGCATTTTGTCTGCCCTATTTTTAATACAACTCTCCAGCTTTTACTCTGTACTTGCCCAGGAAACTGTTACGGGCTATGTATTCGAAGACCGCAATAACAATGCGATCAAGGAAAGAAATGAAAAAGGCATCAAAGGCGTAGCGGTTACCAATGGCAAAGAGGTAAGTCTGAGCAATGAAGATGGAAGCTATAGCCTACCCGCAAATGATGACATGATCGTTTCAGTTATTAAGCCTGCAGGCTATGCTGTGCCAGTAGACGCCAACAATCAGCCTCAATTTTTTTACATCCACAAGCCCAATGGGTCACCGGATACTGGTGAAAAAAGGATTCTTCCCACGGGCAAACTACCCAAATCAGTAGATTTCCCATTGATTGCGCAGGAAGAAGACCCGAATTTCTCGGTACTCTTATTTGGAGATCCTCAGGCAGATGACCTCACCAATGCTGGCTATTTTGAAAAAGCCATAATTTCTGAGCTTATCGGGGGCAAAGGAGCTGCCTTTGGCATAAGCCTGGGTGACCTTGGTGCTAGAAATTTATTTGACAACTACATCCAATCACTTGGAAAAATAGGAATTCCATGGTACAATTTGCTGGGAAACCACGACACCAACAGCTATAAGGAAGACAAACTCTCAGATGAAACCTATGAGGCCAGCTTTGGCCCTACCAATTACGCACTTAATTATGCCAATGCCCACTTTATCATATTGGATGATGTAATCACCCCCAACCCTTCCGGACAAGGCAGCTATATAGGCGGTTTTAGAAATGACATACTGGAATTTGTGAAAAACGATCTAAAACATGTTTCAAAAGACAAGCTTATCGTATTGGCTTTTCATATTCCCATTTATGAGTTTGAAAAAGGACCGGATCAATTCAGGGAAGGAGACCGACAAAAACTCTTTAATTTGTTAAAGGGCTATCAATACACCCTCTCTCTTTCTGGGCACACCCATTCCCAAAATCACCATTTCTTCACCACCGAAGAAGGTTGGCCCAACGCAGGTATTCATCACCATTACAACCCCGGAGCCACTTCAGGCGGTATTTATATTGGCCCCAAAGACAGCTATGGCACCCCTTCAGGCATAATGCGTGACGGCACACCCAAAGGCTATGCCTTTCTTAATATAACTGACAATACCTACAGCTATGAATATGTTCCTTCTGGAGAAAACGACTGGAAAATGAGTATTCATATGCCCAAAATTGTACCGCAAGCAAAAAAATACAGAGGGGAGATTACCGTAAACTTTTTCCAGGGAACACCTAGAGACAGTGTGAAATACAGGGTGGACGAAGGCGAATGGACAGCTTTAAAACTTGTACCCGAATACGACAAATTTTTGTTGGATATCCTACATGAATGGGACCATGCAGAAGAACTTCCATGGGGAATAAGACCATCCACTGCTTTGATCTCTTCCCATATATGGAGTGGCAGAATTCCTTCCGATCTCCCCTTAGGAGAACATACCGTGGAAGTTCTTGCCAAGGACTGGCTAGGAAGAACCTACGCGGCAAAAAAATCATTTAAAATCGTACCTGATAATCAGTAAATTCCATGTAGTGATGGAGTGATCAGTGATGTGGTGATCGAGTGAGATGGTGGTGGGATGAGAAGGTGATCGTTTACCGGGGCCTGAGCTTGTCGAATGACCGGGGCCTGAGCTTGTCGAATGACCGGCGCCTGAGCTTGTCGAAGGCAAAGGTGTTTTGTCGGTATGGTTGTCAATAAATCACAACAATACCAACAAGACCTTTACTCTCTTTTCAATTCTCTATTCGGCTTTCAATGGGTAAAGGTTATAAACTAAGCTTAAACCCTCCATTGATCACAAAACCATCCACGGGGGCATAAATATCTCTGAACTGAGGATCGCTAATGTTACCTGTGTAAATCGTATCAAACCTGGTCTGACGGGTATCCAACATGTTTTCAAAATTCAGGAAGAGGGAAAAATACTTTCCGATTTTCTTTTCAGACATAATGCCCATGATCCAATAGGATTTCCCAGTACTGCCATCTGAAAGCTTTTGGGGACTGAAATAGTAAGCTTCCAGCCCGATCCAGAAATTCCCATGTTTTTCATACATCAATACATTGTTCAGCCTGTGTTTGGCCACCAAAGGGTATTCGCTTTCTTCATTGTCATAATGTTCATTAACATCAGCATGGGTATACCCTACGAAAAGCTTAAAATCATGGTAACTCCATTTCATATTGGCTTCCAAACCTTGGGTATTGATGTACCCTTTGGGCTGGGTGAATGCATACATGCCGTTATTGTTTGACTGCAATAGCATAGGGTCATTGATCTGTGTATAAAACAGTAGGGCATTTGTACTTAGGCTTAAATCACCTGTTACGGGCCATTTGTAATTGACATCCAAATTAATCCCTGTAGAACGTTCTGCACTGGTTTCCGAAAAGTCTATAGGTAGAATATTTCGGAAGTGCAGCCTTTCTGTATCTTCGGTAAACTGGGTGGGTGTTTTATACCCAAGTCCCCCTCCTGTCCTGAAAGTAATTCTTTCATTGGGTTCGAACAGCAATGAAAAGCGGGGAAGTAGATAGGCTCCATATTGACTTTGGTAATCGCCTCTCAATCCAGTTTCCAGGGTCCATTGTGCAGCCATGTTCCAGGTATTTTGGACGAAAGCTCCTGTAGTCGTATTGGAAAATCCCAGGTCATTGTCCGGATCGCCCCGTCTTTGATCAAAGTTTTCGGTCCATAGGTTAGCCCCTACAATCCATTCCATCTTATCGCCGAAGGTGACATAATTCAGTTCTGAAAAGGAGGACACTTGCTTCCCACTAAAGACATAGCTGGGTATAGCTATGGACCTATCGAAAAAACTAATACTGTTTTTCAGTTGAATGCGGGAATGGTCAGAAAAACGATGGGTAGCATCAAACTGTGTAGACAAGCGATCCGTTTCATTGGACTCAAAATATCCGGACTCCGTTTTGCCGGCGACATAATCCATATTGCCTCCCAGCCTATCCTCAGTAGTAAAGTTAAAGCCAAGGTTAATTTCCGTAGCTTCATCGAGGTACCAAAACATCCGAGGGTTGATGGTATACCGTTCAAATTCAGGAATAGCTGTAAGTCCTATGCCTGCTGGATCATAGGCTGTCCCCTTATTATAAGAAGCAAATACGGTGGTTCCAATCTTACCGTACCTTTCCGAATAGAAACCACTAAGATCCAAGCCTAAAGCAGAGGTCCCGTTCACCATAAAATTAAGCTCTCGGTCCTCACCGGGAGTTTTAGAAATTAGGTTTACCAAGCCTGCAATGGCTCCTCCACCATAGAGTGTAGAAGAAGCGCCTTTGATTACTTCTACTTGTTTGAGATCAAGAGGGGCAATCTGCATCAGACTTAGACCACCCGAATAACCGGAATACAGTGGAAGTCCATCTCTAAGTAATTGGGTGTACTTCCCATCAAGTCCCTGAATCCTAATGCTCGAGTTGTAACTGGTTGCTGAAGTCTGTTGGGTCTGTATCCCTGTGCTTTCGTTCAGTAGCATACGTATATCACCCGGTTTCATATTTCCTTTTTCCGCAAGTTCCTCCCCCGCGATAACCTCTACTCTTGTAGGAATATCTTCTATGGTTCTGCTACTCCTTGTGGATGAGATGACCACCTCTTCCATTTCCTCATGCCCATGTTCCATAAATAGCGTCAGCTCTTCTTGCTGATTGATGGGAAAGGATTTTTCCAATTTTATGGATTCATAACCTAAGTGCGTTATTAGGATTGTGTAAGTACCATTCGGGATTTCATCTATAGAAACTTCTCCCTTTATATCACTGGATGCCCCTTTCTCCAATTGTGGAAAGTAAACAGACACCCCAAATAGGGCTTCCTTTGATTCCTCATCCTTGATCGTAGCGGTAAATGTATTTTGTGCCAAAGCAGTGCCATAAAGGCAAAGCAATAACAGTATGGTGACAATGTGTTTCACTGTAATTAATTAATAGTTAATTGATTGAAAAATTATGGTGGGCATTTAAACCGAAAATAAGCAATGACCAATCCATCTAGCTTATTTTAGCTTCAACCTTCCTTCTATATTGATTTTCAAGTAAAACTTTATTAGCCAAGGGTGTAAGCCCTTGGGAAAACCACGAGAATAAAATAATTTTGGCCATTTTGTTGCGCTATTTTCTGCAACAATAATGACAAAATCTTTACCAATAGAAGTCAGTATTCTGGTTTAAATTACCTCAATTTAGTATAGGTAGATTAAGCCTTTGGTGGCTTGAAAAAGGTTTTAACTAAAATAAAAGGCTTGAATTCTGGTCTATTTCCAGAAATGGTTTCATTTACCTCCTGAAAAGTTAAGGGAGGGAATTCAACTTGCTGAAATACAACGCCCGGACAATGGCCACAGGTAAAGAATGGGGAACATAATCCCGAGCTGGGAAAAGCCCCTTGTACAGGGTCATCCGCACAAGCATGACGAACATCATCCGCGCAGCTTTCCGATGGTGGGCAACAAGGCAGTATGGATAGAGAAAGCACAATAGGTATCATTACGGCTATGAATAACCTCATGATAAAAAAGTGCCTTATGTTTATTTGTTCCATTTTCTGGCTACCTATTGTTCGAAAATAAAATTTCCGTATTAGTTAATTTGCTAAGCAAAGTTATGGAATTCTTTTTCCATTAACTCGGATTATGTAATAGGATTCGTAATCAGGGATGTAACCGCAAGAAAATCAGGCTATTTTGAAGTGGTTCCCCACGTAACAGAAGACCTATTGCATAATTCCATCTAACTTAATTTAATAAGGTGGTTTTATTTACGTTGAAGACCAACATTCTGGGACATGATAGCTGTTTTTGCTCATTTTCTCTGTTCATTTTTGGCTTGACCCAAAAACGAACCAAAAAAGTCAAGGCTGTCAAATCTTATTTCAAATGATGGAAAAGAATTGTAGAATAGACTTCATATACGGCGCCATCATTTGATTTTTGAAGCAGCATTACAGGCTAAAAAAGAGTGGATCTCTTTGAGGAGCTAACTCTTTTTCTTAACGCCCTCCATACTGCTCCAAAAACCATAAGCTTTGAAGGCCGGAAAAAGCCTGACACTTTATACTCTCCAAGTGTATCCGATTGTAGACAAGGAATACGGTATTTATTAACAAATACTAATGCTGCCTTTCAAAGGTTTAAATTATAATTGTTTCGACTTTATTTTACTGCATCAATTTTAACCCGAAATATGCAAAAGACAATCTATTACGTGCTGAAATCGCTTTAAAATCAGCCACTTGGTTGCTGTTTGGAGGTTTCAACTTTGAGACGAAAAGCTTAAACCTCCAAACAGCTTTATTTATATAAAACAGGAAAAAAGAGATGCTTAGGTTCTTATTTCTCTTCTCATAAATAGGTAATAAGAAAAGGCAAAGCAAAGTAAAGTAGCTGCTATCAGCCCTGTTAACTGTGGCCAAACAATCAGCAGGCTATCTCTGATTGAAAGTGGTGAAGGAATGGCCCCAGCCATTTGTTCCATAGTAACAGGCCCCAAACTCCTAACAGAAGGCATTAACAAGGTAGTGGTAGCATCTGCATATAGTTGACTTGGTGCAAGTCGAAGAAAATTCAATATCATTTCATTGAGGTGCATTACTTGCATTTGAGACAATTCACCAGAACCTGAGGTTAGCATGGTAACCACCATATTGATAACTATCTGATAGAATACCGTGAAAAACAACCATATGCCAATAGCTGTAAGTGCAGAAGTTGATGCCTGTTTAAAGACAATGGAAAGTAAAATAGAAAGTCCTAGCCAAAAGCCTACATAAACAGTACAGAGCAGCATAAAACATAGAATTCTTACCAGCTCTTCAACTTCTATCATTACCCCAGTAATGAGCATTGCTCCTCCAATCATCAATAAAGAGAGTGAGAGCAACAAGGTTCCTACCAGAAGCAGGGAGCTGACAAATTTGGACAAAAGCAAATTGTCACGGTAAACGGGCTGAGCCATAATCCGTGTCAATGTACCGTTTTGTTGTTCCGAATTAATGGCATCAAAGCCAAGGCTGATTCCCAATAAGGGGCCTAAAAAATTAAGAAAAACATGAAACGGTGGCAATGTCCCTTCTGTAGTTGTCAGTATTTTAAGGTACAAGAAAAGGCTTTCCATATCTTTGACCTTTGCCACGGTGTCTTTAATATTGTTCATGGCCACCGCAGTTGCCCCCCAAAAGGTAAGCACGATAAGTACCAATAAAATAATAAACCTCCAACTGCGAATATGACCAGCGACCTCCTTTCTCACCAATATCCAAAAGGGGTTCCGCCGATTTTCATCGCGCATAGAAGCATTCTTATCCAACGCATTTATGATTCCTTTCATTGATTTATAGTCTCCTTTATATTTTTTTCAAAATACTTTTGATAAATATCCTCTAGTCCATATTCTTTCTTTTGGACCCCTGTGATAGGATATCCTTTTTCCACCAAAAACCGGACAATATCAGGTGTAATATCCTCACTTCCTGAGATCCAAACATCATGGGAATCAACGGAAATTTCCTCAATAGAAGGTAACTGAAGTAACTCTGTTTCATCTTTCCATGGCAGGTCAATGGGGTTTTTGAAGGTTACATTTACCTCAAAGGATTTACCAGAAAAAAGGCGGTTAGAAAGCGAAGCGATATCCCCTTCGATCAGAAGTTCACCTTTCACAAAAATCCCAACCCTATCACAAACCTGCTGCACCTGATGAAGGTGATGGGATGAAAGCAGAACTGTAAGTCCTTTTTCCCTACTTAACCGTAAAATAAGAGACAAAAACTCTTTAACCCCACGCGGGTCAATACCTAAAGTAGGTTCGTCCAATACCACAACCTGAGGTTTTTTGATAAGCACTTCTGCCAAACCTAAGCGTTGCTTCATTCCTCTTGAATAGGCTGCTGTTTTTTTATGAATGGCATCTTCTGGCAAGCCGACCATTTCCATTACGGCTATGGCGTCTTTTTCGACTTCACTGCGTGGAATCCCATTCAATTCCCCGATATACATCAGGTTTTCCAAGGCAGACATATTATCGTAAAACCCAACATTGTCTGGCATATAGCCCACGACTTTTTTTACAGCTATGGGATCATTGGTGGAATTAACCCCACAAACATGAGCCGTTCCAGCACTGGGCTCCGTAAGCCCCATCATCATCAGAATAGTGGTCGTCTTTCCTGCCCCATTTGGGCCCAACAGGCCAAATATTTCGCCTTTATTTATGGTGAGATCCAATTCATTAACCGCAGTGAAAGTGCCATATTTTTTCGTAAGGCCTTTCAACGCTATTACCTGCTTATCCATGACCTTTTTATCTTCTTCCGAACTTTCGAATCAGTACATAAACAAATCCTACGGCGATCAATATTATCAAAATACCGATACCTCCAGACAATAGGGATGTTTTTACTGTCACCCGATAGGTTGCCGTACTTGTGCTTTCTGAGTTTTTGGCAGTGAACTTACTTACATAATCTCCTGCCAAAGTTTTATTAGGAACTGATAAAGTAGCAATCACATCTGCACTTTTTCCAGGCTCAAGCTCTTCCAATTCGGAGGGAGAAAAGCTTACCTCCCATTTTGATGGAGTATTTGCAGTAAGTGAAATTTCATTTAAAGGAAGTGAACCTCTATTGATTACTTTTAAGTGAATTTCAGTATTTTTTCCTTCAGTAATTTCACCACTTAAACGGCCTGAAGGGGTAGTAAGCTCTAAATCATAGGCGCCTTCCACAACTGCCTCAAGCTCCAGCTCCATCGAATCTTTTCCGGATTTTGCGAATACAGGGAAGCTATACTTTTTGGGAGCTGCATCATGGGCAGGCTTCACCTCAACATTGAGACTTTCCGATTTACCAGGTTCCAAATTAATTGAGGTGACTTGGCTTCCTCTGGCCTTAAATACCAACCTCCAGCCTTTAGGGGCTTCAGCATTGAGTTCATATACCTTTACCTTGTCAGAGTTATTTTTTAGGGTTGTCTGAAAACGAAAGGTCTCATTAACAGGGGCTTCTATATTGAATAAGCGTGCTGTAAACGAGGATTCAGAATTTGAATCTTGTGCTGAAACCGCAATTGGATTAAGGTGAAACAAAAGGACTAATAACAATGGAAAAAACCATCCCTTGCCCCTTCTGAGGCCTTTTTTTTGTATATAAACGGCTGACATAATAATAAATAAGTGAAGTTTATAAATTAAATTAATAAAGTAAAATCTCTGTCTATTTATCGTATGATAGCTATTTTGATAGCGGGTTCAATTATAAAATCGAAGAAAAAAAAATACAAGCAATTAACTTTTTTTAACAATTCCATACACGGAAAATTCTTCTCCCCAATTACCCCCAAATTTCAGAAAAATGTCTTGGTGATTTTTAGGGTTTTCACCTTACCATTGTTTAAATTTAAGGCGATGACAGAGAAAAATAATCTTTTGAATTCTAAATTTAACCTACTCAACCATAACTGGGAAAGACTGGTTTTAATAGGTTTTTGCACCCTTTTTTCTATCCTTTTCATTAATCTTTATACCCCATTCAGAATAGATCAGTGGGAAGCTGATCAAGGCCTGTCCCAATTTATCAGACTTTCAGGGTTTGGAATTATAGGTGGAGTGGTAATTGGTCTTTCACAACTCGTCATTAGGCCTTTATTATTAAAAGGAGAACATAAAGTGGTTCACTTTATCCTCTGGACAATGGCTGAAATTCTGATATTATCATTAGTTTTTTATGGACTTTATGGCAGCCATGGCTCCAACTTTTTTTCTGAATATTTTATTAGCCTGAAATATACTTTTCTGGGGCTATTGATCCCCTATACATTGGCTTTATGTTTCATCTTCATTTTTAACAAACAACAGGAAAGCCAAAAACAAGGGGAACCTGACACCTCTATCAATAAGATAATAAGCTTAAAAGATGAATACGGAAACAACAGGTTATCTTTAAAATCATCCGATATACTATTTATCGAAGCGGCAGATAACTATTCAATTATTTATTACAGGGATAGTGACACCATCAAAAAAGAGATGCTTCGGAATTCTTTAAAAGCCCTCTCTGAACAACTTAAAGACTACCCAATAAAAAGGTGCCATAGATCTTATCTGGTCAATGTACAAAATGTGAAATTGGCAAAAAAAGCTTCAGGTAAAGTCAGCCTGCACTTGGAAGGCAGCGTGTCAATCGTCCCTGTATCACGCAAATTCACCCCTGAGTTCGATCACTTATTGCACTAATCCCTTTCACTCACCCCTAAATAGAGGCTTAAAACCCTATTTTTCATACTGCATCTGAAAGGCTCATACCTTTGTTTCATTATGTATAACCAAAAACATCCTATCATGAAAAATTTAAGTGCAGTATTACTCTTATTATTCACCGTATCATTTTTTAATACGGAGGTGATGGCCTTTGAAATACCTTCTAAATATGAAGGCACATGGGCATACGAATGCTATGACGCTCCATACCCTTATCACGAAGGCACTGTGCATATCGCTTATAAGGACAAAGCAACCACGGTAAAGATTACTTTTAAAAACGGTCAATCCGTTGCAGGAAAAAATGTAAATGTAAAAGATGGAAAATTATCCTTTGAGGTAAATGTGGAAGGAAATGTGGTAAAAACTATACTGGAACAGAAAGGCGATAAAGTAACTGGTAAGGCCAATTCACCTGAGGGCGTTATGAACCTGGTGATTCAGAAAAAGGCGGAAAAATAAACGTTTCGAGAATTTACTTTTTCTTAGAAAAAAACAAGCCCAAAGTCTATAAGCTTTGGGCTGTTCCTATTTTTAAAAAGAAAATCCAATTATAATTCATGATTTTAATAAACACAGGCCTAGCTACTTACAGTTTTGTTTTCCTTTACAGTCTATCCTTTTTGTCCACTAGCGATTTTAACCAAATTTTGTTATCTTTATTAGTTAAGCTCGGTTTATGCAAAAAGATGGAAAAGTCAAAAGATAAAGTCAAAGAACCCTTTTCTGCCTATGGAAGCTACTCCTATGCAGACTACCTCTCCTGGCAATTGGATGAGATGGTGGAATTGATTCGGGGAAAAGTATTCAGGCAGGCGGCAGCAGCCCCTCGTAGAATCCATGAAGAACTTACGGTAGCCTTGGTTACGAGAATTCATGGATATTTAAAAGGAGGAAGCTGTAAGGTGTATACCGCCCCCTTTGATGTGCGACTTCCGGTTTCTTCCAGAAAGCACAAGGATATCGATACTGTAGTGCAGCCGGACCTCTGTGTGGTCTGCAATTCGGAAAAGCTGGACGAATTAGGCTGTGTGGGTGCCCCGGACTTGGTCATAGAAATTCTCTCCCCTGGAAATAATAAAAAAGAACTGCAATTGAAATATGAGGTGTATGAGGCCTCCGGAGTCAAAGAATATTGGGTGATCCATCCTGATGAACGCACCTTGTTGATCTATACCCTGGAAACCGGAAATTACCGTCCTTCTCGGTTGTACACCATGGGAGATAGGGTCAAGTCGGAGGTTCTCCTCGGATTTGAATTGGATTTGGATGAGGTGTTTGGGGAATTGTAAGTTCAAACGATAACAATAAGATCTCTTTATAACTGAGGAATATAAATTAGAACTATATAATTGTTAATTGAGGATTACATACAATTACAAACTTTATCTACCGATTAATTCGTTCAAATCTTGTTATCTTTATTAAGCAACTTCGATTTGTGTGAAAGATGGAAAAGTCAAAAGATAAAGTCAAAGAGCCCTTTTCTGCATATGGAAGCTATTCCTATGCAGATTATCTTTCTTGGCAACTGGATGAGATGGTAGAGCTGATCCGCGGAAAAGTATTCAGGCAGGCGGCTGCAGCGCCTAGAAGGATACACCAAGAAGTTTCTATGGTGCTTTCAAATACGCTTTATCAATTTTTAAAAGGGAAAACCTGCAAAGTATATGTAGCCCCATTTGATGTGCGCCTTCCGGTCTCTTCCAGAAAGCACAAGGATATCGATACCGTAGTGCAGCCAGACCTATGTGTAGTCTGCGATCGGGAAAAACTGGATGAATTGGGTTGTGTGGGTGCTCCGGACCTGATTATAGAGATCCTCTCACCCGGTAACAATAAAAAGGAGCTGCAACTGAAATATGAGGTTTACGAGTCCTCCGGAGTGAAGGAATATTGGGTAATCCACCCTGACGAGCGTACCCTGTTAATCTATAACCTGGAAGGAGGAAAATACCAACCTTCCCGCCTATTTACCATGGGAGACCGGGTGAAATCACAGGCGCTTGCTGGGTTTGAGTTAGATTTGGATGAAGTGTTTGGGGAATTGTAAGTTCAACTTATTGGCTTTCCATTGACCATCAAAAAAGCATTGCCATTTTAACCCCTTCCTCCATAAACCAAATCACTGTCACATTAATGCTCATTCTATAACTCACTATAAATACGATGGGTATCCATTGTTTTTATAAATTCAATTGTAGCCTTAAAGGTTTAATGCTATTATTGTGGTTAAAACACATAAGAATTAACCCAAAATGAACAAATATATCCTTGTTTTTGCCCTTCTCAGCAATTTATCCTTTACTATTTCCTGCTCAGAGCGCCAAAAAGACAATCAGACCATTGAGGACAGTCCAAATAATTTTTTGCAGGACAAAAAGTTTTTAGAGAAATTTGATCCAAATCTTGTGGAGCTAAGTACGGCTGACGAGCAGGCCAAAATCCTGGTATCCCCTAAGTACCAGGGCAAAGTTTTCACCTCTACCGCAGCTGGGGAAAATGGAGAAAGTTTTGGATGGATAAACTATAAAGCATTTGAAGGCCCGTTAGACAAACATATGAATGCCTATGGAGGCGAAAGTCGCCTATGGCTTGGGCCGGAAGGAAACAAGTACTCCCTATATTTTGAGCCGGGAAAAAAAATGGTGTTTGAGAACTGGCACACCCCTGCAGCCATTGACCATGAACCCTGGGAAAAAACCAAGGCTGGCCCGAGGGAAATAGCCATGACCAAATCAACCTCCATTACCAACTATCAGGGAACCGAGTTTAGGTTACAGCTACAACGTACCGTTGCGCTTCTGGAAAAGGAGGAAATCTTAAAAAACACTGCTTTGACAGCCGATGTTTCTGCCATCAAAATGATAGGCTATACCACCATCAATTCCATTCAAAACACTGGCGATTTCCCATGGACCCCAGAAACCGGAGCCCCCTGCCTTTGGGTTTTGGACATGTTTAGGCCTAGCGCAAAAACCACCATTGTATTGCCTCTCAAGCCAAATGACAGCAAAGAAGGACTTACCACCAACTATTTCGGTGAAATTCCAGAGGAAAGAATTGCCATCACAGAAAATTACTTATTCTTAAAGGCCGATGGCTTAAGCAGAGGCAAAGTGGGAGTATCCCCCGAAAGAGGCCTCCCTATGGCTGCCAGCTATGACCATCTCAACAAATTATTGACCATCACTACCTTCAATATTTCGTCTGAATTGCCCTACCTTAATCAGGAGTGGAACACCGATGCTGATCCTTTCAAAGGGGATGCGGTCAATGCTTATAATGATGGCCCCTTGGAAGATGGTAGCCAGATGGGTCCCTTTTACGAATTAGAGAGTGTTTCTCCAGGAGCTTTTCTTTCTCCCGGCCAAAGAATGGAGCATTTCCACAACGTATACCACTTTACCGGAAACGAAAAGGAATTAAATGAAATCACCCAGCAATTATTGGGGATTTCTATTGCAGAGATAAATGGGGTGTTTGGTAATGATTAATTGTTAATTGTTAATTGTTAATTGTTAATTGTTTTTAAGGTATATACTTCAAGAATCTATTACCGGTGTTTGGGTTTGTTTAAGCACCAGTACCTGACCCTGTCGAAGATCCGGTGGCTGAGCTTGTAGAAATTCCGTTGGCTGAGCTTGTCGAAGTCATCGGAATTTTTAACCGAGAATCCATTTGTTTATTCACTTCGGTGTTCAGGCTAAGCCTGACACGAAAGTGAAATGAAAAGTCAGGGTTCAAATGTAACCTTGTATATATGAATGTGTATTTCTCCTAAATCAATGCATTTGGTCAATGCAATAGTTTAATTCTAACTGTCTGAAGAAGCCTGGAGGGCTTCAACCCGAAATATGCAATAGACAATCAATTACGTGCTGAAATCGCTTTAAAATCAGCCACTTCGTTGCTGTTTTCAATTTCACCATAGCGGTGCTATGCTAAAATCTCCAAACAGCCTGATTTTCTTGCGATTGCAACACTCATCACGAATTCTATTACATAATCCGGGTTCAACAATAATAACCATGGGTGAAACCCGTGGACTGTAGGAATGCTTCTACTTGATTTTGGCGGTATTGTTGCTTTTTTTTCTGCAACAATGCTGACAAAATCATATCGCAACCAGCTAATGGCCAACTCTTTTAAAAATCTACGATCTTATTTATACAATAATATTTAACCATTTAACAAAAAGACAGGATTTAATAAAAGGTCAACATCCTTCTGCTCACTGGTTTTTTATATATTTATCAAACGGGAATTCCCCCTTAAAAAAACAATTCTTAACAAAAACCCTATCCACAGATGATAAAAGCCAAGTCAACCCTGCTCCTTCTTTTATTTTCGTTACTGTTTACTATTGGCTGTAAGGAAAAAGCGCCTGTGGCAAAACGAGTAATCATGCTGGGCATTGATGGCTTTTCTCTGGAAGGTTACCAAAAAGCAAAGACACCAAATATTGATGCTTTATTTGCTGATGGGGTGATTTCCACAAGTACCAGGACAGTGATGCCCTCTGTTACCATGCCCAACTGGACTAGTCACCTCACCGGCGGTGGACCAGAGCAACATGGTGTATTTGGCAACAACTGGGAGAAAGAAGACCATACAATTGCTCCCCAAGAAATGGATGAAGACGGCTATTACCCCTCTATTTTTAAAATTGTAAAGGACAATGTCCCCAATATAAAGACCGCTTTCTATTTCAATTGGAAAAGCCTTATCAAACCGTTCAATAAGAAATACCTCGACGAGCAAAAGTTTGAAGAAGACGATCACTACGATCAAAATTATCAGGCAGCCTTTGATTTTCTCGTCAGTAATCAGGATGTACCTTCCCTGATTTTCCTTTATTCTGTACATGTAGATCATGCAGGGCATGGACACGAGTGGATGTCACCGGAATTTATTACGGCCATTGAGGAAATTGATGTAGAAATTGGGGAGTTTGTAAAGCAGCTGAAGGCGGAAGGGTTATATGAAGACAGCAACTTTTTACTCTTCACTGATCATGGTGGAATTGGCACAAGTCATGGCGGTACATCGGTTCAGGAAATGATTGTCCCATGGATGATCAAAGGTCCCGGAATTAATAAAGGTGTAGCCTTAAATTCTCCCAATTCAAATGCCAACACTTCCGCGGTAGTGGCCAGGTTATTTGGGATTAGGGATACCCCTGAATCCTGGATTGGAAAGGTTCCTTCAGGAATATTTGAGGAGGACTGATTCTTTTTCCTATCAGAATTATGAAGAATCTTTAAAAGTTGACAATAGAAACACAGTCAAGGAATGTTTGATCTTATTGTAGTTGGAGCTGGTGTTTTGGGCGCTTTTCATGCCTATCATGCCCTAAAGAAGGGATTGAAGGTAGCCCTGATCGAAAAGGACAATGCTCCACAAGGCGCTACTGTACGCAATTTTGGGCAGGTTATTCCTTCAGGAATGAATGAAAAGTGGCAAACTTATGGAAGAGAAAGTCTGGCTATCTATAAAGAAATTCACAGCACAATTGACTTAACTGTCAGAAACCAAGGAACAGTCTATCTTGCTTCTGATGCAGAAGAAATGCAGTTGATTGAGGAGCTTGCTTCGATCAATTATTCTAGAAGTTATCCCTCCATTTTGCTTTCCAAGCCAACTTGTTTGGGAAATTTCCCAGGGCTAAGGAGTGATTATGTCAAAGGTGGTTTGTTTTTCCCAGAAGAAATCACTGTAGAGCCACGGCTTATGATTCACCGGCTTCTGAACTTTATGCATGCAAAAATGGGGCTCACTTATCTCCCTTCCACAACAGTGATCGCTTGCGAAAACAATGGGCCATTTGTAAGGAGCACAACCACCGGTGGTCAAAAGTTAAAGTCTTCAAAAGTTCTTATCTGTAGTGGAAGCGAATTTAAAACATTGTATCCCGCTATTTTTGCAGGAAGCGATATGGAAATTTCTAAATTGCAGATGATGCAAACCAAACCCCAAGCAAAGTCCTATCAACTGCCAGGCTCCCTATTGACCGGAGGATCTATACGAAGGTATGAAGCCTTTCAGGAATGTCCTTCCTATGCTTCTATAAAAAAGAAGGAGGCCAATGATACGCTTGAGAAAAAATGGGGCATACATATTCTTTTTAAGCAGGCAATGGATGGTTCTGTCATTCTGGGAGATTCTCATCAATATACGGACGCCAGAAATAGTGATAAACTGGGATTTGATTTAGACATGGAGATTGATCAATTTATGCTTCAAGAGGCCAAGGCCATAATAGACCTACCCACCTATGATATAGCTTATCGCTGGTATGGAACCTACGCTCAATGTAAAAATGGGGAGCTATATGAAAAAACAATCGATGAAAACATTCATATTGTCACCGGAATAGGTGGAAAAGGAATGACAGGTAGTCCTGCATTTGCTAAAGAAAACATTGAAAAACTATTTAATTTATAAAAATGACAAACATTAAGCTAGTGGTACTTGACATGGCGGGAACTACCGTGGATGAGGACAATGTAGTTTACAAAACCGTTCAAAAAGTAATCAATGACAAGGGATTTAACGTTTCATTGGAGGAAGTTTTGGCACATGGGGCAGGTAAGGAAAAGCATCAGGCCATAACTGATGTATTGAAAGCATGTACCAATTCCACTGATATTGCAAGCATTGCCTCTGAAGCATTTGCCAATTTTAAACCAACCCTAAAACTAACTTATGAGCAGTTGGAGGTGAAAACTTTTCCTGGGGTAAAAGAAATGATGAAAGGTCTGAGGAGTAAAGGTGTGTTTGTGGTGCTTAATACAGGTTATGACCGCAAAACAGCCTTATCGCTACTTTTGAAATTAGGCTGGGAAACAGGAAAGGACATCGATGGGCTGGTCACCGCTGACGATGTATTGAATGGGCGACCCCAACCAGACATGATTTACAAAGCCATGAAGATATGTGGCATTACAGAGTCTCAAGAGGTACTGAAAGCAGGAGATTCTACCATTGATATTGAAGAAGGTAAAAATGCAAATTGTGGTTTGACGATTGGTGTATTGACTGGAGCGCAAAATGAGAAGCAACTAAAAACGGCTCATCCAGATTATATCTTGCCAAGTTTGGCATCCCTACCAGAGGTTTTAGCAGTTAAGGGCGCATAAGTTATTTTATACCTTTATGCAATTACTACTAAAGGAAAGCCAGAGAATTCAATTGTGAGATCTCTGGCTTTCTTATTAAACCCGCTTTATCCATAAGGAATTGTAATGAGAACTGAAACTGCAAGAAAATCAGGCTGTTTGGAGATTTAATCATAGCATCGCTATGGTGAAATCGAAAACAGCAGCGTAGCGACTGATTTTGAGGTAGATTCAGGTCGTAATAGATAGGCTAATGCATAATGTGGGTTAAAATAGAAATAGGCTACAATACCATCAGCATCTCAATCTAAGATTACTTTTTAATGTCTTGGGATTTTATTTGATGAGAAAGTCTTTGCTACTTTTTCCTTTCTTTAAAAGAAAAAGAAGCTTCAACAAGACATACACATAGTTTGTTGCGTATAGTGTTTGAATCAATTATTGAAAGCTCTTTAAACCAACATTCTATATTATGAAAAAAATTACCTATGACTCATTTTTAAGTAAAATGACAGCAAACAAAAAAGCGCCATCAACTAAAGGTGCATGGGCACTTTTCTTCTTGCCTCTATTATTGGCAGGTTGCCTCAACACAGTTGAAACGGAACCGGAAATCATCACTGAGCCACCCATTTCTTCACTCATTTCAACAGATACCATTAAGTCTGGGGATTACAAAACCTTCACCATAGGCGCCAATTCTGCGACGGTATATGAATCGGTAAACGAGTTGAAAAGTGATATAGGACTTGAATATATAAACATTGTCTCCAACATATATGAAGGAGTAGCTGAATTGGAAGACAAATTGCCACTGTATCACTATATTTTTATGGATGAAAAAATAGGTACCTCTTCCGGTGTTCAGTTAGGGATAAAAAACAATAGCATAGAAACCATCTATTTAAGTAGTGGTCAGGCACTTGATAAATGGCCTCAAGAACTGTCTCAGTCCGCCATCAGGAAAGGAGATGATATAGCTGTGTTGTATGACAAGCTCAAAACAATCAGCGAAAATGAGAAGTATAAAAGTAAATTTGAAGCCATTAATTTACTTACAAAAGACCTCTCTAAAACCTATGATAGTGAAATGGAAAAATCACCTCAGTGGTATTTTGGATACACATTGGAAAAAAACAAAATGGATGTAGTAAAACTAAATTTCGAAGAAGGTGTTCTGGAAAGTATAATAATCAGTCATTACCAGTCCTACTAAGGATAATCTGAATCGATTGAACCCGAAATATGCAATAGAATACTTGATTCAGGAATATATTCAATATAAAAACAACCTAGGTTAGAAAGCTTCTTAAAGCCATAAACCTAGGTTATTTTCATTTTAAAAGAATGGGGACTCAAGAAGTTGGTTGAGAAATATTTTGCTTGTGAACAACTGGGTTGGCATACATTGCCAAAAAGTTATGTACCGCAACTTCGTTTTCCATATCTATGCCTTTGTGCATTCTTTCTTTAAATGCTTCCATTTCCTCGTTGGTATAATGCGCTGCATATTTACTGGTATTGTTCATAATGTCCAGTGCAATATAGTTGGTAGGCCATAACTGGTAATTGTGTACAATCACCCGATCCAATTCTTCTGCAAGTAATTGCAATTGTTTATTTATAGGACCTTCGGTACCTAGCACCTCGTCTATTTCTTCATCGAGTACTTTTCCTACGGAAATATGAATGCGTTTCTTTTGCCCCATAATCCCGCTTACCAGTGTTTTGAAATCTTCATTTTTCTGCTTCACATAAATCTCTTCCCTTGCCTTGGCAAGTAATTCAGGCATTTTAAGTACGTCTGTTGGGTCGTTTTCGTAAGAAATGGATACAGGAACTATTTTCAATTGCTTAAAATAGTCTTTCAAAGGTGTATCCTCACTGGCCAAGGCCAGCATTTTCAACATGCCTTTTTGTGTCAGGTCCATGCCATCTTTGGTTCTGCCTTCCCTCTGAGCAATCCAAACAGACCTGTTTTCTTTCAGCAATGCTTCCCTTATGTATTCAGAATTCAACTTAGAATTTTCAAACATGGCCTTAGGACTAAGTCCTCTAAAAACCACAAAATTACGTGTAATCCTTGATAATGCCTTCAAAAAAGGCTTTTTCACAAGATTATCCCCTATTGCAGAAGTTGTCATCACTAACCCATGTTCGTACAAGGTAGCATTCAGCAAAGAGGTGTCAAGTATAATATCCCGATGGTTTGAAATAAACAGATAGGCTGTATTGGGTTTCAGGTTTTCAAATCCTGAAGTAGATAGTCCATCAGAACTAACTTTTAAAATTTTAAGTACAGCATCGTATATAATTTTTGTTTGAAAGTCTCTGATTGAGTGAATATCGGAAAACATTTCGGCCCATTCTGCCTCTGATCTGTCAGGAAAAGTGAAATTCATTATTGCCTTCATCATGGGATGTTGGCCATATTCTTTCAATGCCTGATTGACTTCATTATCATAAAAAGGTCTTATCGGATCAAATTTAGACATATATCATTATTTTCTAGAGCGCAAATTACTAAAAATGACTCAAAGGTTGGTTCCTTTTGTCAAACAATAGTAGTTGAACGTAAAAAAGCCCCGAAAAGGGGCTTTTTTTCTGTATAATCCTTTGAATCTTGAGACTGTTTGTTCTAAAACAGGTTACTTACAATTCTTTTACTTTGATGTTTTTCCAGGAAATCTTCAGACCTCCACCACTGTGAATCTGAAGTGCCAACTGCCCTTCACCTTCACCAATTTTTTCGTCAGAATAATCTATCATTTCTACGCCATTAAGCCAAGTAGTTACATGGTCATCAACAACACGAATTTTAATATCATTCCACTCACCAAATTTTAGGTTTTTGTCTTTTTCAGGATCTGGTTTGATCAACCAACCACGACCATAAGACTCATATACTCCTCCTGTATCGTCACCTGGAGGTGCCACTTCTACTTGCCAACCGGAAACCTTGGTTCCTTCAAAGTTTGAGCGAAAGAAGATACCACTGTTACCATCCTGATCTTGCTTGAATTGTGCGGTCAATTCAAAGTTTTTATAATTTTTCTCAGTACCAAGATAGCCATACTCCCCGTCAGGGCCACTCTCGGAGACCAAAATACCATCTTCAACATACCATTTTTCAGTACCATATACTGTCCATCCTGTAAGGTCTTTGCCATTAAACAGGTCGGTGCCATCAGATGCGCATGACATTACAAGGACTGCTGCCAACATTAGGCCGCTTGTTTTAATAAGTGTTTTCATCATTGGTTTTAGATATTAAACTTAAATTATACTAATTTCATATTTACAGGATCCCATTTAATAAATTTGTCCTGGAAATAACTGTCATTACACAATAAAGCTGGTGCCGCAGCACGAAAAGCAAATATAGGGTTTTCTACCACTTCTCCATTCTCCCTGATGGCACGGAAAAAATTCCCAAAATGATCATAATGCGCTCCTTTATAACCAGGCTCCACTTTATAAACCATTTCATTGGGTGGTAAAATTTTCTTACGATCGGGAGCATCTCCTCTCATCTTTGCTTGTGCTTCCATAAATGGATCATTACTGGACACTTTCTGGTTGGTCTTTACAACCACTTCATCCCATTTCACATCCATAGACCCTTTACTACCTACAATTTTCAAGTAGGTAGAACCACTGGTACCATCCACAAAATTACATCTTAAAGACAAGTTAAAACCAGGGTGTTGTTGACTGTCTGGATATTGGAACATTCCCAATAAAACATCTGGCACTTCTCTTCCATCCTTCCAATACCTTAATCCCCCCATGGCTGATACTTTATCTGGTCCCAAAGAGTTGGTAATAAAATGAAGGCTGGTAAATAAATGAACAAATAAATCTCCAGACATCCCAGTACCATAATCAAGGTAATTTCTCCATCTAAAAAACCGTAGTGGATCAAATGGTCTATCTGTGGTATTGGAAATATACCTTTCCCAGTCCACCGTCTTGGTATTACCATCCTCAGGTACATTGTACTGCCAAGCGCCTTCAGGAGAATGTCTGGCCCAAAAACCCTCGGCATAGTTGATGTCTCCGATAGCGCCTTCAGCCAACAATTCTTTGGCCTTCTCATTCCCCAGGCTTGATATCCCTTGACTACCTACCATCATCACTTTACCCGATTTCTTCCAGGCATCAATGACATCCTTACCCTCATCCACACTATGAACCATCGGTTTTTCGCAGTAAACATGCTTGCCGGCGTTCATGGCATCAATGCTGATCTTCTTGTGCCAATGATCTGGTGTTCCTATTAGAACTGCATCTATATCTTTCCTTTTCAGGATCTCTTTATAATCTTTGGTTAAAAACAGGTGTTGTCCCCACTTTTCTTTAGCCGAATCCAATCTACCATCATACAAATCACAAACAGCCACTATACTTACATTGTCATGTTGAAGTGCGGTATTCATATCTTGGGATCCCATGATACCTGCTCCAATTAAGGCAATATTCAATTCCTTGTCTGCTGGACTTTCGAAATTTCTTTTCATTTGGGAAATTGCCTTTGGCTCTTCTCCTGCAAATGCCACCGGAACCATTGCCGAAGCTGCTCCGGCCATTCCCATTTTCTTTAAAAATTTCCTTCTATTATTGTTCATGCTAATGCTATTGATCTTCCAAATAAAGGATTAAATATAAGAAAATATTAAATCATATTTTTAAGCAACACAATAAACTTAATACATTTTTTTACTTAATTACAAAAACACCATAAGCTCCATAACAAAAAATAAAGGCCTCCTTAAAAATTTAAAGAGGCCTTATCACCTAAATTGAGTTTGTTAAGCTTATTTTTTCCCATTAATTATCCACTTTATTGGTTAGGATTATTTTGTTGTGGATACCTGTTTTGGTTTCCGTTGGGATTGTTATAGTTAGGGTTGTTGTAATTGGGATTGTTCTCATCCATGTATCTTTGCGCTGGCCACTGTGGGGTCAATTCCATTTCCTCAAGATTAGTCAAGGCATCGTTTTCAAAAGTAACCAATAAGTAGAATCTATCTCCATTATTGACTCTATACACTTTTTTGTCCACGCTTATTTGACTGATTACCGCATCCTTGTTTTGTCTAAGGAATTTGCTTTCAGACATGCCCAACTGATAAGGGATTCTTGGTTGGATAAGGGCACAAGAACTCATAATAAATACCAAACTTAAAATACTTAATGTCTTTTTCATAGCTAATAACTGTTATGCTTACAAAGCATCGAAAATATAAGGAATTATCTATGGAAATGATATCAATAATATTGCCAGAATTTTTTCGCTTTGATTATAAAGGGATTAGGAAGGAGTGAAAAATATATTTTGCGGATGTACTGAAAATAGTTACCTTTGTACCAAGCGGCACGACCAGCTCCCGCTGAATCCCCCAGGTCCGGAAGGAAGCAAGGGTAGGCGGTCGTAGCGGTGCGATGCCGCTTATTTTTTTGTCCTTTTCCTACTCAAGCCCCTTCTTTTTGTTAATTTTGGTTTAAATTTACCGGGACATATCAACAAACCTAAAAACAAGCATGAAATTCTTTATCGATACTGCGAATCTCAACGAAATAAAAGAAGCCTATGACCTAGGTGTATTAGATGGGGTGACTACGAATCCTTCCTTAATGGCTAATGAAGGTATCAGTGGTGACGAAAATGTCATCAACCATTACAAGGCCATCTGTAACATAGTGGATGCCAATGTAAGTGCAGAAGTGATTGCTACAGATTTTGAAGGAATCATCAAAGAAGGTAAGGAACTTGCAAAACTTGACGACAAAATCGTAGTAAAAGTACCTATGATCAAAGATGGCATCAAAGCTATCAAATATTTCTCAAGTGAAGGAATCCGCACCAATTGTACTTTGGTCTTTTCAGCAGGTCAAGCCATTCTTGCAGCCAAAGCAGGAGCTTCTTACCTCTCTCCTTTTATTGGCCGACTTGATGACATCTCTTTTGATGGATTAGACCTTATCGCTCAAATCGTTCATATCTACCAAAATTATGGTTATGAAACTGAAGTCCTTGCGGCCTCTGTTAGACACACCATGCACTTGGTTAAATGTGCTGAACTTGGAGCTGATGTGGTAACTTGCCCACTTAAAGTGATCACAGGTTTATTGAATCACCCACTTACTGACAAAGGATTGGCTCAATTCTTGGCTGACCATGCCAAAGCAAACAAATAATATTCAAAGGGGCAGGTTTGAGGACCTGCTCCTTTTTGAAAACTATTGCCAGGCTATAAGGTTACAATAAAAAAACTACCGGACATGTACATCATCAAAGTGAAAGGGAAAGCAAAAATCCCTGATTATATACAGATCAGAGATGAAAATTTTGTACTTGTGGCTTACTTCAGGGCAGATAGACCACTTAAAAAAATTGAAAAATTCGGGCTTGGAGGCAAAGAAGAAGCGCTTGAAAAACTCATCAAAGAACTTCCCTTCGGTAAACTAAAAAAGTTAGATCTCTGATATGGTTTTTTCCAACGATCCTGTAGTTAAGGTTGAGAACGCATGTGTTTTTCAAGGTATCAATACCATTTTGAAAAATGTAAACTTCAACATTGAAAAAGGGGAATTTGTATTTTTAATTGGGCGTACAGGAAGTGGGAAAAGTTCACTTTTAAAAACCCTGTATGCTGATTTACCATTGGTTATGGGCAAGGCATCCGTTGCAGGCTATCCCATTGAGGAAATCAAGAAGAAAGAAATCCCCTTTTTAAGAAGAAAATTAGGAATAGTATTTCAGGATTTCCAGCTCTTTCCCGACAGAAGCGTGGCAGAAAACCTCTATTTCGTATTGCGCGCCACAGGCTGGAAAGACAAACTCAAAATGAAAAACCGAATGATAGAGGTTTTGATGGGTGTCGGCTTGGGAGGTGCTGCTACTAAAATGCCTCACCAACTTTCAGGTGGTGAGCAACAGCGTGTGGTTATTGCCAGGGCACTATTAAATGAACCCTCTATTCTTCTTGCAGATGAACCCACAGGAAACCTGGACCCAGATGTTTCAGATGGGATTTTCAAACTTTTTCAGGAAATCAATAAAAGAGGCACAGCCATTCTGATGGCAACCCATAATTATGAACTGCTAAAAAAATACCCTTACCGTATATTGAAGTGTGAAAATACCGAGGTTTTAGATAGCAAAAACGCCCCTATTTCCTTATCAGGAAGTGGATTGTAAAATAAGAAGCCGGATTTTATTTCTTATCAGCCCCTCAACCCCCGACTTGAACCCATAAAAGTTTAAAAAGCAAGTTTAACCCGAAATATGCAATAGACATTCTATTACGTGCTGAAATAGCTTT
>TARA_R110001599_G_scaffold77724_1_pt1 | contig 27834 bp, 46 predicted proteins | sample TARA_R110001599 | Tara Oceans TARA_R110001599 (sample SAMEA4398360) | marine metagenome | biome: Polar Biome; feature: [MES] marine water layer (ENVO:01000295) within the mesopelagic zone...; material: water (ENVO:00002006), including particulate matter (ENVO:01000060) such as......
TCGCTGCCACTGTCCACGGTGTCCATCCGCTTACGGGTTTCAACGTACTCATTCAATTCCCTTTCATGTTCTGCTTCGGCCTCGTCTGACTTTCCGCGCAAGTAAGCCGCGCCAAGCGCGACAACGATAGCTCCAGCGGCGTACAGCCAAAGCTTAAACCGCCCTATTAACGCCAGCCCGAAGCCCATGCGCGAAGCCTTTCTTTAAGTATAAACATTGCCATCGCTCCAAACACAAAACACCCCACCAGCACAATGATCTGCGCTGTGCCATCGAGCGCCTGTAGAGCTGCTACAGCGCCACCCGCAGCAGACACGCCTTGGACTACAGTAGTCTGCACCGTGCGGCTGTGTGCAGGGTGTGCGCGCTGGGCCGATGCAACCATAGGCGCTTGCACAACGGGAGGGGCTTTCGCCAACCAGTCACGCACAACAAATGTCGGGCATGCTTTGTTAGCCACTTCATTGTGACCAATGGTCTTAACGATTGGATGCTCTGCCTTGAGGCGATCCATTAGTTCACGCAGTGCGCGATCCTGATCTTCAGTGAAGTTGTCTTCGAACTGGTCAGACACGTTGCCGCCATGCCCACCAAACAGAGAGATGCCAACGGAACCTGTGTTGTGACCCTTGGCGTGTGCGCCCGTGCGCTCCAGTGGGCGGCCTTCAGTGACGGTGCCGTCGCGATCAATAAGGTAGTGATACCCGATGTCTGACCATCCGCGATCCTCTACGTGCCAGCGACGAACCTCGTCAGTTTTCTGCTGCGCGCTCTTGCCTTCCCACCAGTTGGGTCGGGTCGCGGTACAATGAATAATGATAGTGTCGATGTGTCTCATTTTCTTAGCGCCTCTTCGATACCATCTAGCTTTGTGAACACAGCTTTGAAACTCTCTTGCAGTTGCTTGAACTCTCGGTCATGGGCCTCTTTGTTCGCCGCCGCTGTTGCTTTCAGCACCTCGATGTCGGTGTGGTGCGCCTGTAATTTGCTGTGCAGCATGTAAACAAACGCGACCACTGGCACGACGATGTATTTTAAGAAGAGGTCAAGGGTTTCCATTGTCAATTTCCTATGGTGCTACAGGCCAAGTCACTGTGTTAGGGAAGCCAGCCTGCTGTGGCACATCCAACAGAGCCTGACGGTATGTTGCCCACGCAGCCTGTGTGTCAGCATCCAGTGCAGCCCAACGGAGGGCATTGCCAGCAACAGCATCTACTTCTGTAAGGCGACCATCCCGATCAGCACGAACTTCTGCGGCGAGTTCTGCATCTAGCTCTGCCTGAGTAGGAGCAACGTAGGCTGTAAAGTCTGTTCCAATCAGGGCCATCACGTCATCGTTGTTGATGGTCATGTCAGTATCAGCAGGGTCTACTGTGTAGGGAATCCAGCCGTAGTCTGGGTGGTTAATCTCTACGTCCATACGGAGGTTGTCAGACTGTAGTGATGCCGCATTGCGGACTTCTGTGATTGTGATAGTCATTATGAAATCCTCACGAATACGGTTACAGGGTTTTCATTTTCCACTGAGCTACTTTCACCCATAGTTCTCCAAGTACCCGTGAGAGCCGAACTGCTCGTACTACCATTGTACATAGAACCAGAGGCGGTGTTGTAGCGAAGAGCAGTGTCAGCACTATTAGAAGAAATAGCTGCGGGGCGCAGAGTACTACCTGCTATAGTGTTTCCTGCAATGAACTGAGCTTGGTCGGCAGTACTACCAAGCCGACGACCAAATATATAAGTCCCAACGTCACCGTAGGTTGTGCTGCCACCAATAGCACTATCGAAGTTATCGTCGCCCCTGATTACACTAACCATCTTAGACCACCATCAGGCCAGCAGGTTGTACCGCTGCCAGTTCCTCTGGAGTTGTAGCTGCATCAATGTCAGCATGGGTAGGGGCATCACGCAGGGCTTGCTTGTCAGCAGTGATCTGTGTCGTGTCAGCACCAGTCTCTAGTGCTTTCATGAACGCAGTGTCGAGTGCTTCTAGTGGCTCAATACGAGCTTGACGTATCTTGTCACGCCAGATGTCCTTAGCTGCTGCCATGTCTACAGAGATAATCCCTGCGTCAGCATCAGCTTCCCAAGCACCACGGAAGGTACGTTCTGCTGGGAGTGTGTAGTCTGCGGCGTCATAGGATGTTGCGCCGATCTTGATGAAAGTCTGTGTCATTTGGTTTATTCCTTTAGTCACTGAGAGATAAATGCAGCAGAGCAAAAACCATAATCAAAAGTAGTAAATCCACGTAGTTTAGATTGTAATCTTATTGATGAGGTAGCGGTTAAGTTCTTTGGCGATAGATTATAAGCATCGGTGCTTGTTGTACTACTCTCACCATTAGAGCCTCCCGATAAGAAACAATAATTCACATTGGGGAACGAGTTATCAAAAGAGACGGTTGTTATTCCAGTACCGTTATCTGTTATTGAACTTACCCCAGAGGAAGCATAAATTGACTGAGTGCTTACCTGCTTAAATTGAATTGTTGATTGAACTGTTTTTTGAGAAACGCCACCCGTAGTCTGTAAATTATCAACCTTTAAGGTACTCATGCTGCAAGCCTCCAAGCATTGCGAAACGACCTGTCACTTGGCACGTCTTCTGTTTTGACAATCTTAAACATCGGTCTGTTGTATTCTACCGACCAGATGTGGCGAGGGATGTCCTTCATTACGAGATACTCGATGGCCTCTTCCTCAGTGAGGGGGCCAATACGAGGTGCAGTCCACTGTGCTGCGTGTTTCTCTAGGTCATGCTTAAAGGTGTCGTGGCGACCCTCTGCGATGGCCTGTTGCTCATCGTCCTGCAATGCCCAGTAAACGGAGATAGGTGGCAGTAGCCCAGCCTTGGCTTCTTCTAGCCAGTTGTCACTAGGGACAAGCACCATTGCGGGTTGCTCTGGCTGCTCTGGGTCTTCAAAGATTACTCTGTAATTGCTCATCGTATCACCAGAACATATACATAGGTTGTATCTCTGAAGTCAGTGGCCCCGTTGCTCTCCTTGAAAACTTCAACAATAATACTTGAAGTTGAACCAGTGCCATCAATTCTTGTGCCAGATGCAGACCCTATATCCAAGTTTGAGTCAGAGGTAGCTGCAAAGTTTGCATCAGAAATACTAGACTGAAAGTTGACCGTGCCACGACCTGTCCCTAAATCCGTAATACTGCTAACATTGCCATTAGCACGAATAGCTACAGTCCCAGTACCGTTGAAGTTTACCCAAGCCTTAGCAGTATAAAACGTAGCACCACCAGACGTGGCTTCTTCGAGTGTGTTTACCTTTAGTGTACTCATGTTAAACCACCGTCCATGTTTCGCCAGCGCCCACCGTGACGGTGACACCACTATCAATCGTGATTGGGCCAGCACTCATTGCGTTCTTGCCGTTTGTGATTGTGTAGTTCGTGGTCACGTTCTGGCCGTTCTCGTAGAAGATTTCATCGTTGCCGCCACCTGCTGCACCCGCTGCGATACCTGTCAGAGCAGAGCCATCACCAATGAACGAGGTCGCTGTCATGGTGCTGATAGTGCTGATTGCTCCAGTATCTTGTATCTGTGCAACCGTAGCGTTGGCGTCGTTGCGGAACTGGAAATCGTCAGCAGTGCGGAAAAGAGTGTCGCCATTTTCGTAGTAATAGAGACGAGCTTTCCCATCGCTGGAATAGTGATATGTAGCCGTGGGGAGGGTCAATCTGCCCGTGAGTGTAGTAGCTGCAAACGTAGGGCTGGTATTGGCTTGCACGGCACTATCGGCAAGTGTACCTTGTGCTGCCGTTGCAAGGCCCGTAAGAGCAGCGCCATCCCCAGCGAAGGCTGTAGCTGTGACTGTGCCGTCTACATCAAGCGCAGTGGAAGGATTATTCGTGCCGATACCTACACGACCGTTCGTATCAATCCGCATACGCTCAATGTCTGAACCACCCTTAGCCTCTGTAAACTTTAGGCCAGTAACGCCGCCAGAATTTATTGCGCCAATTCGATAACCGTAGTTACCAAAACCGCTGTTTACTGAACTGCTGTAAACTCCATCCGTCGCCAAAAGGATTGCGGAGTCCTCTGGCCCAGCGTCGCCGTCATTGTCTCTATCGCCATTAACAACCAACAGCGCCTGATCGCCGCCGCCGATTACGGTACGGATAGTAGTGTTGGTTCCGCCGATTACGTCTAGTCCGCCAAACGTAGGGCTGTCGTTAGGTTGCACTGAAGTGTCAGCCAACACACCCTGTGCTGCCGTAGCGAAGTCGCCTGTGTTAGCCGCAGCCGCCGTGCCGATTGCAGACGTCTCGACCTTGTCCGTGTTCAGGTTCGTAAAATTTAAGTCAACCTCGTCGTGCGTCAGCGGCGAACCTTTGCCCGCGCGTGTAACAATCGTCGCCATGTGCCGCCTCCTATATTAGTCTAGCGTTACATCAACGTCGCCGACTGGGAAGCGCAGGACGTCGCCCGTGTCGATGGCTTTGGCCGTCGTAAGCGCCGCGTAGGCGATCTGTGCGCCGCCAGAAGCAGCGTCAAACACCGCAACGTGGCTGATGGTGCCCCACGACCCCGTAGCAACGTCAAACTCAACAGAGCCGCTGTTTGTCGCTGTATCGCCCGTCACGGTGAACGTCACGGCCTTGCGCGTGTATCCGTTGCCGCTAATCTCCGTGCCGCCGCCTTCGCCGGGGTTGGACGTAAACAGGCCCAGATACCAGTTGGTCGGGCGCGTGACGCTGTCCGCGTTGAACGCAAACTTCAAGACAATCGTCTCGTAGGTGTTAGAAAATGACATATCAGTCCCTCAGTTGGTTGCGTAATTTTAACACGCCAAAGCCCGCTTGGATAGGCGCGCCTCAAGCGTCAACGATGCGGGCAATGCCCGCTTGCATTGCCTCTTCGGAAAAGGCATTGGAATACAATCGCATCGTGCCCCTTTTATGAACCTCGCTAGATCCCATTACAGCGAGCCGCCCTAAATCCAGCGCGACAAAAACGTAAAAATCAGGCCGCTGGCGTTTGATCTTAAAGGCGTAAGACTGGCGTTTAATTCCGCGCCCTCTTGAGGCCGCCTTAACCTCTACCGCAAGAAGCCTTCCAGACGCAGACATAACAACTAGATCGACTGAAGCGTTGACGTGGTAGACGTCAGCGCCAGCGATCTGCAGGTGGTACGCAGCGAGAAACTCGCCAGCGCGACCCGTTTGGTGCGCCAACAAGCGAAGTCACCCCAGTGGCCGTGCGCGCATTCGTATGGACGAAGAACCAACAGCCGCGCGATCCGACTGCACTTTCAACGTATCAATCCCCTTCTGATAAAGACTGCCCCAAACGCCAATTCGCTGATCGTCGCTCAGATAAGGCGCGGCCTGCAAAAGCGCGCCGTGCAGGTAGATGTCCGGCGCCTCTGTCAGCAGCCAATTCGTGGCATTGCTGGCAGACAGCGCGGGCACCTTCGCATAATACGTCAGCTCACCGTCGTATGTGGCGTCGGGAGCGGGCACCACTTGGAACTCTTCGCCGATCATTGTGAAGAACGCCGGGCGCCTGCTTCCCGGATAGATGTGCGCCTCCTCGGCGGCCTGATCTGGCGTCACATACTCCAGCGTCGTGATTGGGTCCGTGTTGAGCTGGAAGCGGATATTCTGCAGCCAGTCGGCGGGCACAGCGGAATAGCCACTGTCGATCTGAGCGGTGGCGCGCTTCACCATTCGGAAGTCGCGCACCTCGCGCTGGATCTGGGCCTCGGACAGCGAGATAAACGTCGGGATCACCGACGTCAGGTCGTCGCGCAGCAGCCAGTCTGCGATTGCGCTTTTAAGCTCTGTGTAGTTCGTGATCATAGCCTGCCGCCTCTAACTCGGAACGCCCGATTGTCGGGGTCGTTCATCCACTTCTTCAGCGCCGCCGGGTCGTCCGCAATGCCGCGCTTCTTGAGGTCATAATACACGCCAAGGGGGATTGACGCTACACGCGCCACGTCGCCGAACTTTTCCTTCGTATCCACGTCTGCGTAGCTGCGGGCGTTCTCAGCGACTATGCCCGCCACGTTCTGCACGGTCTCGATGGCGAACTCGCCGTTGTTCTTGACGTGCCAATATCTGGTGATGCCCGTGGTCGGATCTTGATCGAAAATTCGTTTCTGCATTTCTGTCTCCCAAAAGAGAGGGGCCGCCGAAGCGGCCCCTCAATTGGCTTACGACGTTGTGAGGTCGTAGATGGCGCCGTGCGCCTTCTCCTGAGATACCTTCAGACCGAACTCAGCGATCAGCATGCCTTTTTCGGCGTCGCCAGTCTTGGCCAAGTCAACCTGCTGGATTGGGCGCAGGTAGCATACGGATGCGTACTCTGGATCCAATACGAAAGCTGACGCCGCGCCTTGGAAGCGATTAGGAACCACAGTCATGGTCCCAAAATCAGACATATACACGTCGGCTGCGCCAACGATTGTTGTCGGACCTTCGGATGGTGCCATGTAGCGCTGTGCCGCGATACCCGCAAAGCCGGACACGACCTGCTTGTTGTGGCCGCCGACCATCAGGACGGATGGGTTGCCACCGGCGTCCCACGTCTTCTGCATAACGTCCTTCAGCATCGCCTCAGTGAAGTCGCGTGCTGTACCGGCTGTGCGTGCGTCTGTACCGTCGCCAGTTGCTGCAGTCGCGTCGCCAGCTTCGTTGATGTTGGATGCGATCCAAGATGGCAAACCAGCAGTCTCTGGAGCTGTACCTGTGCCGCCAGCAACGCGAGCGTTGTTCGCGAGCAGGACGGCTTCGACGTCGCGCTTGATTTCCTTGCCGCGCTTGGCGACTTGGTATGCGACTTCGTCTGCACGACCAGCAGTGTCCACAGCGTTCAGGTTGTCAGCGATGACATAAGAACGACGGCGAATCTGCGTGTAGTTGCCGAGGCGAGTTGTGGCCGCAGTGGCGTCGAAGGACGCAACGTCGTCACCGGAGATGACCGGCGTGGTGGACGTGGATGCCAGCTCGTCTGTCTGCCACTCGAAGAACGTGTTGGACACGCTTTCGGAGCCAACGTTCGACTGGAACGGAGTTTCCTCAGGGGAGATGGAAGCGATGGTGTTAGCCAGCTCTTCGCGAATACCTTTGGCGTCAAAGGTGGTGAATGTATTTGCTACGATAGCCATGAGATTTATCCTCTATAATAGGCCTTTGATGACAGCCGCTGCGTCTTGCACGCGGCCAGATTTAGCTAGGCGTTGTTGCGCCTTTTGTTGAGCGCCGCGTCGTTGCGGTTGTGTGCCCCTGCTTCCCGGTTTCATCGTCTTTGGCCCAGACTTGCGAGCGGCTTTCGCCTTGTTCACATTTGTCTCTCCGCGACTGTAAAGCATGGCCGAACGGGCCAATGAGATAAGCTGCGCGGATTGGATGCCATCGACGTCCGGCTCCGAAAAACCTTGGCCTAGTAGAAACTCGCGGATTTCCGTTGCCTCTTTCTGTGCAACAGATTGGTCCTTCCACGCCGGGATGAGGTCGGGCAGACGTGTCTGCTCCGCCGCCAGTTGGCGCTGCGTTTCTTCTTGCAAACGTCTCGCATTGATCGTGTTGAGGCGCTGTTGCTCTTCCTGCACAGCTTCAAGTTGCTGTTGCCGCTCAGATTGCAGGCGCTTCCACTGTCGCTCAAGTTTGATCGCTTCCGTGGGGTTCTCTTCGTAGAGCTTGTCCCAGTTTGGCTCGTTTGCCGTAAGCTGCTGTAATTGCTGGTGAAGTGCCGGCAAAAGCTGCTCGTATTGTTGGCGCTCTGCGGCCAGCTCATTATCCATAGCTTCAACCGATTTTCGGCGTTCTGCTAATTCTTGAGCCTTCCGCGTATAATCCTGTTGCCGCGAATACCCATTCAGAAGCTCGTCTCTGGTGACCTCAATTTCTTCACCATTAACCTTCACTCGGAAGGTGGGGTTCTCTGGAGGTTCGTCGCCGTCATCTTCTTCAAAGTAGTCTACGTCATCAGGTTCCTCGGCAGCTTCGACCTCTACGGCCTCTTCCACTTCGGTATCGTCAAAGTCTTCTGCTTCGACGGGCGCATCAGCGACCTCGACATTGTCCTCGTTAGAGGGTGTCATCATGGCGCGGATTGCATCTTGTGCCCCTCGCAGGTCGGTCCCAAAAGGGTTGCCGTTGTCTGCCATCGGTTGTCTCCATTATGTCATTTGCTCTTTTGCTGTGCAATGGCCCCGTCATCTACGAGGCTTCGGAGCTTTGCCCGGATCATTTCAATGCCAGAAAGTTGAGCGTGGAGCTGTTCAAGCTCCTTGGTTTCTCCCACTTTTACTGAGCGGAAGCTGCCAAAGATGGCATCCTCCATCTCGACGAGGAAGCGGGTCAAATCCTCGTCGTCTTGTAGGCGCGACGCCGCGCGGGCGTCGGCCAATACCTGCGGATCACTCCTCATCGCGAACTGCCTCGCGGATCAGATCGTTCTGGGCCTTGAGTGTTTCGCGATCAATGGCAGTGCTGCGCTTGATTTCTTCAGCCTTGATCTGGGAACCGTATCGAGCCTTCAGCTCTTCCGCCTTCACGTAGAGATCCATCTCCATTTCGTCGCGTTTGCGGTCGTCTTCCATTGTCATTTCTTCGCGCTTCAGGGCCAGTTCTGCGGCCTTCTTCTGCATGTCCGCTTGGATTTGCTGGATCTGCACAGAAATAAGCTGCTCGTTAATGTCTGGCTCTTCAGGCTCAGGCGGTGGCGGCTGGAAGTTCTGCGGGTCGCTCCAGAACTTGTTTGTGTCCTTGAAGCCCGCCAGCTTCGTCATTTCGGCCAGCGTGTGGTAGAGCTGCTGCATGGATGTAAGCGGATTGACTGGCCCCATAGTGGCCATTGCCTCTTTCTGCATTTCACCAATCTGGCGCAGCATCACCATGCGCTCTGTGTCCGAACCACGGCCCAGTGCGACGTTTACAGTGACGTCCATTGTGGCGTCCCACCACTTTGGGTCAATCGGCACGAACTCATTGCGCAGGCGGACCATGCGCGCCTGATCTTGGTGCTTGCACACCAGACGCAAGATGCCACGGAACAAATTGCGCATGCCAGTTTCAGCAAAAATGCGGGCGATCATCTCAATATGCTGCGCCGCAGCATTTACCGTCGCATTCACTGCGCTGGCGGTAGATGATTGAAGCGCGTCGGCGTCCAGACCGGCAGCGGCCTTCGAAATACCTGTGCGCGTCTGCTTCACTTCGTCCATGTACTGCAGGACGGGGAAAGCCGCCTGACCGACGAATGGCATTGTGATCGGCTGGACCTGACCAGCGGCGCGCTGACGAATGATTGCGCCCACCTCTGTATTCATGACGTCCTGCATGTTGACCTGACCCTCGGTCACGGCCAAGCGCGGGTGGATGGACATAGCCAAGCTGTCAAGCGTGTTGCGCATAATCACAGACTTGATGCGCTGGATGTCCATGACCACGTCGGCGCTGCTTATGCCGAAAAATTCATGTGGCTCTGGATCTGGGCAGAACGACGCGAAGGGTACGAAATCGCACGGCTCGTCCTGCAGGATCTCCTTGCCAGTGCCCGCGACGCAGACTTTGCGCAATTCAGCGATGCCGTCACCGTCGCGGTCCACGCGGATGTAAGCCTCGATATACGTGACCTTGCGCATTGCGTCGTCGGTGCGGTCGTTGCGCTGCGATGTGAGCGCCGGGTTGCGCGTGTAGCGCTCGACGTTCATGTCCAGCGTGTCGCTGTCGGACGCCATGCCCGAAACGAGATCCTCGTCGTAGCCCATCGCGACCAGATCGGACACAGTCACAACGCGGCGGTGGCCCACAAATTCAGCGTCCTCGATACTCTTCGCGCGGCGGTCAATCAGGAACTCTTCTGGCGGCACAGCCTCGCAGCGCACGCGACCAGTGGTCGTGCGGTGTGTTGCGCGGACGTCGTGCAGCAATGGCGGCTGGATGCCCATCATCGACATTTCTTCCGTCATTTCCATCGCGGCGTAGCTGGTCGTAATGTCGAGAGACACGTCGGGATCGGCGGAGAGCGCGGCCAGAGCAGCATCATCCAGCCCGGTCATGTCCGACGTCGTGGTGTCCACAGCGTCGTCCCAGTAATACTTGATTATGCCGTTCTTGCGCGTCAGGGCGTCCTTAAACGCCGAGTGCAGCTCCAGAAAGCCATTGTTGTCTTTGTTGAATATGTAGTTCACGTAGTCCGTGGCCTGCGCAGCGGTTTCCACGTCCTCAGCGTTCGTCGGCATGAACTCCACAGTGTGTTCGGATGATGTAAAAATACGCATCAGCGACGGCATTATGGCCTGCACCGTGTCGCGCACGTCCATGCTGACGACTTGGCTGCGCCCGTCCTCTTCGTCCCCAAACGGCTCGCCGCGATAGTATTCCGTCGCCTTCGCGCGGATCGGGGAGATCGTGTTGTCGATAAAATCAACAGCGTCGTCGATCTGACCCGCGACAATGCCCTGCAGCTCCGTCTCGTCCATGTAGTCCGGGTTGATTAGCTCGTTGACCTCGTCGGTCAGGTCGTTGATCTCGGTGTCCATCACCACTTCTCCTTATTGGCCCAGTAGGCCGCTGACATTTTGCCCTTCGCGATGTTTTTCGCGTGGCGCTTTTTTTCAGCTTTAGCTTCCGCCTCTTCCTCGTAATCAGTAGACGATGTGGGCGCGCGATGTCCGAGGCCGTTTTTCTTCAGTTCCATTTTTGATCCAATATGTATTGATCCAACAGTCCGCGCTGCTCCGCGTCAGGCATTCCATCCGCACGATATGTCCATGGAGGCATAAGGCCAGCCTTCTGGTCTGCAAAAGTTGTGTCATCCACCGACGCTGTGCGGTTCTGCGCGCCAAACGGGCCAGAGTTGAGCCAGCTATTCTGGCCGCGCGTCTCGGATGTCATGGCCCCAACGGCGTCTGGGCTATACATTCTGGAATGCTCAAGAAATGCACGCTCCTCACCTTGGCGGCGGAAGAAAGGGTTGCCGGGCGCGAAATGCCCGAAGGCATCGTGGACGGCGCGGAACGCATCATTCGCGACTGCGTCTTGTTTGTCTCCGACCCTGCCAACGCCGACTAGGAGGGGGTTCTCCCTTGGGTCAAACGCACTTCCGCTACCAAACCCAAAATCTGTTGGATAAACGTAGAGGCGGCCATTTTCGACTAAGTCTTGATAGCCCAAAGCCGGGGACGCCGCGTATGGATCGTCCATGCCTTCACGCAAAAATCTAAAGTCGATGCCTCGATTTTGCAGCGCCTTATATTGGTCCATCGTCTCCGAGATCATCGCGTCATATGCTCGGATCACTTCGGGATTTGTCGGGTCGTTTTTCATTTGGTCATATGCAGCAGCGATCAGGCGAGCGCGTTCCTCGCTGAACGCAGGATATTGAGAAAACCCTTCATCGTTAATTCCCCGCGCACTCATATAGTCGCGCGCCGCCGCTTCAAGGTCGTTGATCGGGCGAGCATCAAAACTATCGCCGCTTGGCATTTTCACACTGGATGGGCGGCCTGTGGGTGCCTCATACCCCGGAGAGCGCCTAAGCATATCCCCAACCATATAAGCCTGACCCGCAGCTTGACCCGCAGTCGTCGGCGCAAATGACGCGCCCAAATACGCCTCCTGCAAAGCCTGTGCGCCTTTCATACCAGCTCTGCCAGCAACCACCACGGGCGCCACCACGCCCGCCGTCTCGGACAACATCCCGCCAAGATCGCCGACGCGCTGCATCGGGGTGCGATTAGGGGCCAGCATGCTGCTAGATTTCTGCGATGCGCGGTCAAGCGTAGCGGACGGCGTCATTTCTGCCGCAAAGCCTAAAAGGCCGCGCAGCTCAGGCGGGACGTAGTAGCCTACATCGCGGCCAAACTGATCCATTGCAGCGCCGCGCTGCTGGCGCGCTTCGTTCGAAAAGAAATCCAGAATGCCCATTACTTGCCTCGCTTCGTCGCTGTCTTAGCCGACTGCTTAAACGCCTTGGCGCTGGGCGCGCCCTTGCTGCCCGCCTTGCGCATCTTTTCGCCAGATCCTGACGCGATGCGCTTACGCTTGGCGGCGATGTTGCTGTATAGACCGCGCTTGGCCGGCATTATTTGCGGCCCTTGCCCATGCACATGCCGGCGGCGCGGCACTTGGACACCGTGGGGCATCCCTTGCACGGCTTGAAGCCGCCCTTTGAGTATTGTGTCATTGCCATTGTGAGGTCTCCTTATTGCCCCAGATACCTAAAAATCTCTTAGGTATCCTGCGTAAGCGTCGCGCACGGTCGCGGGGTTAAAGTTCTCGCGCATGTAATCGAGCGTGTTGCCTGTGCCGTAGAAGTCTGCATACGACATCGCGCCTTCGGGCAAAGGCCCGCCGGACATTGCGTACTGTTGGCGCTCAAGCTCTGCGGTAGCACCGGCGTCGCCTGAATTAGCCAAAAGGACTAGCTGGAGAGGCCCAGCGTTTGCATAGTCAACCGCTGGCATCCCCATGGCTCCGGGCATATTATACATAGGCGCATCAGGGACCGCAGGCGGTGTGTAGGCAGCAGGCGGTGTGTAGGCAGCAGGCGGTGTGTAGGCAGCCGCTGCGGGCGATGTCGGCATTGATGGGCGCATCTGTGGGCGGACAGAGCCAAGGCGCTCCTGATAGCCCATTGGGCGCACTCCGGCGCGATTTAGGATTGATCCCAGCAGACCGCCATACATGCCGCCTTGGAACGTAGGGCCGGACTGACCGAAACCGCCGCCGTCAATCATGTCGCGCGCAAAACCGCCAACACCGGTCCGCATGTCAGGCTCTCCGCGATCACGTGAGCCAGAGGGGCGCGCAACAGCGTTGGCCGCTGCGGAAAGCATTCCGCCGCCCTCAAAGCGCGCGCCAGACTGGCCGCGTCCACCGCCGTCAAACATATCGCGCAGGGCGCCCACGCGGCTGCCCTCGGCATTGTTGTAGCCGTAGCCACCCAATCCGGGTTCAGTGCGTTCGCTCTGGCCGCCCAAAATGCGGCGCAGTAAGCCGGTGCGCTCTGTCTCTGCCATAGGTTGTCTCCATTAGATTTAATGCAACCATAGCATTACATCCAGATCATTGAAAGGCCACCGCAGGAACGGGAGGAGATCCTGCGGTGGCCGCCTCAACATACCCAATGGAGGCGCGGCGGGGAGAAATCGCCGCACGTTCAGACTACGTGATTGCAGAGCATAAAAAAAGGCCCGCCATGCGCTTGGGAGAGCAGGCGGGCCAGTTAAGCAGGGAGGTGTTGGTACGGTCAGGCTAGCGGATTTTTTTCAAGATGAACAGCGAAAATTGCGTTTTTACGCTGTAATGCCTGAAAGAATTATTTTCAAACCTTTCAGGCATTACACAACGCCACGGATGTTGCGCTTCAAGGGCTTCGCCCATCCACCGGACGCAGCAACGCCGTACGCCATCGTCGTGTGATCGGACGCCAGTGTCAGGCACACAGCGTCGGCGCGGTCGGGCGATTTCATGCCGCGACGCTTCATGTCGTCCTTGCTTTCCACTTTGATCTTTCCGTTCGACTGGAACGTATAACGAGGGGCCGCCAGCTCGCCAAACAGCTTATCGTCGCGCGGTAGCTTCACATCCATGCCCTCCAGCCACTCCTTGGCCTTGAACCACAGCTCCGCGCGCAAATTCAAATACGTTGCGGTCGCGCCAGCACGCTCGGACACGTTCAAGCCACGCGCAGGCAAACCCAGCTCACGCAGGCGGTCCAGAACACCCGCGCCCAGACCAATGCTATCCACGATGATCTCGACTGGGCGCTTGGACGGGGGCGTGGTGTCGAAGTCCGACTTAACAGCCCCCACAAGCTGCATCAGATCCAAACCCTGCCACGTGCGAACTGGGTGGATCACCGGCCCCTGACGCTTGCATAAAACGCTGCTGTCGTTACCGTGTCGCGCCACGTCCAAACCCCAGATAGCATTCGTGTCCTCATGGATCGTAATATCGTTGGCCATTGCGCGCTCGATCAGGTCAACGGGGATCACCGTGTCGTCCTCAGACGGCGGGAAGTTGCCCAGAACACGCACGTGGTACGCAGGGCTGCCCTCACCGTAGCGATCCTGCATTTCACCGATAAAATCCTCGCTCACACGCGGGCTATCCACGCAGGACACGTGCATCGTGTGCCACTTACCCTTCAGGCGGTGGTGCGTCTCGTAAAACAAACCGCTGTTACGTGTCGGGTTGCCGGTGAGGATCGTCGTGGCGCTGTGGCCAGACATAGATCCCGCAGCACTCTCAAACACAGCCTCCGGGACACCGCTGGCCTCGTCCGCGATCAGCAATACGTGCGGAGAGTGTACACCGGCGAGAGCCTCTGGCTGCTCGGAGCGTGACGTTCTGCACGAAATAAACGTGTCCGCTCGGTTCGCCTTCAGCTCTATGCGATCCGCCTTCACCTCCAGTAAATCATTCAGCGGAGGCTTGAGTCGCTTAATCAGGCGCTTCACCTCGGCGAATAGGGCGTCAAAGAGCTGCGCGCTGGTCGGGGCAGTCAGAACAGCCTTAGACGGCGTGCGCCAGAGAATGTGCCAGACAGCCGCCATGGCCACAGCCGTCGATTTGCCCACACCGTGGCCAGAACGAACGCTGATGCGCCGCTTCTTAGGGTCCGCAACAGCGTTGAGGAACTCAACCTGCCACTCGTCAGGCTCAATGCCCAGCGCTTCCTTGGCGAACAGCACGGGATCGTTGCCGTATCGCCGCGCTAGAGCCAAAAATGGGTTGTCGTCCTTGCGAGATCCGGGGCCGGGTTCAGGCATCTGCATGTGGGTTCTCCTCTTCTGGCTGCGATTTTACAAAAATTTCGGGGGTCGGTGAAGCATTTTGACGGGGGGCATGGGGGTGGGCGGCTTGGTGTGTGGGGGGCAGGCCCATGCAACACCCCCGGCGCGCGGACAGAGGGGGGGGGTATTTGCGGGGGCTGACATACTGCGCTGCGGCACAACTTAGAGGCGAGTTGCTGCGCTGCAGCACAACCTAGAGGTATAGTTATTCGCATAATGGTACATATGACAAATAAACGCGGCGCATAAGCCCTTGAAAACGCTGCATTCGATAACCGTAGGTTGTATTCTGCGCTGCAGCGTGCCCGCGTTATGTCAAATCCCACGCCGCAGCGCAGCATCGAAAAACGCACCCGCACACAGGCGGGAAGCGCGCAGCGATGTGCGATTTCGCGCTTCACGCATCATCGTCACCCTCGCTGTCGTAGCCATCGCTGACGTCCTCATAATTGCCATCAATCGTGTGCATCTCCGCTTCCTGCGCGATCAACGCTGCCGCTTGTGCGTGCAGATCCTCTACCTTCACGGTCACGTTCACATCGCGCTGGCGCACGTCGTATTCCGCCAGACGCTTCGACGCGATCCACTTGTCCGTGTCGATCTGCAGGCGCGCTAAGTTGGCCGTCTCAGGCGTTGCGAGCTGCGCTGTATCCACAGCGCGCGCGGCGTAGGCATGGCCGCTGTCTCGGAGCGCCTCCTGATACCGCTCATGACGCCCCGGCACGCTCTTGATCCACGCCTGCCACACACGCCATCCGCAACCAAACTCGGCAATGATTGAGCGCACCGTTTGGCCGTCTAGGATCTTGTCAAACATCGCCTCCTCGCCGATCTTCTCCAGCTCAGTGACCTTCTGCCTAGTCAGCTTACCCATTTTCCCCCTCCATTTCTGCTGCCAACGCAGCGTAGCCGCATATATCGATCCAGTTGTCTGGATGCGCCTTCCCGGTCGTGCGTGACACTTTGAGCAAGATCATCATCGCAGCCACGTCCTGCGCCTGCAGACCTGCCTCACCGCGCTCTGGCAGCACGCCAGACAGATACGTCTGCCACAGCCTTGCTATCCTTGAGTGGCTTTCTGATGCACTGCCATACGTGTCGTGACGGTCCCCGTCGATAAGCTCTCCAGCTATCTGAAGCACTGTGTTTCTGTTCATCTAATCACTCCATATGTGTTGAATATCTGATCCACGACATCACGTCGCGTTGGCTTCGCTGTACGTCTGACGAAGTATGCGGTCTGCCTGACGTGGTGCCGGTCCTGTGCAGGCTCACTGTTCCTCTGATACAGGACGACGTATCCCTCGTCGCTCAGAAGCCGCATGACGCTTCCAAGCATTCCGCAGCCATCGAGGGACGGACCCACGTGGTATCTCGCGTCCTCGCCCTTTTGCATCGCCAGAAACGTGTCCTTCGTTTGCTCTGGATACCACTTCCGCAATATCTTAAAATGGGATTTCGTCATCCAATTCCCTCTCCAACTCTGTGCGCGACTTAACGCGCGTCACCTTCGCGCTTGGGAAGCTGTCCAGCGCAGCCGCGATGAAATCCTCGCTGAAGTCTCTGGCGATGATACGCGCGGCGTTGTCAGCGCTATACACAACCCAGTCAGGGTTGTCGCGCTTTATGCCCACCACGTCAGCGTCGGGCCCGCATATGCACACCGTGCGGCGCCCCTCGATGTCCACGACGAAGCCGGTTCGCCCATCAATGGGGCGATGACCAGCGTCCATCGCTGCCTTCTCCATGACACCCCAAGCAGTCATCAGGCGCGAGGCAATCTCATGCACCTTCACCGCGTTCCCGCCGATCATTTCGGCGTGCAGATCATCATATACCTGCGCAAACCGCGCTGAGAGCGCCGGGGGCGCCAGCTTGGGCAGCCTATTGCCCCACTTCGCCTTCGCGTTGTCCGCAACGCGCTGTAGAGGCGCTATGGCGCCCATCACAGCCGCAGAATACGTCGGCGTGTCACTCTTGGGCAGATCCAGCTTCTTGCTGTCCTCGATCTGCTTCTTCGTCGGCTTGCGCCCTTTTTTAATCACCATAGCGGGAACCTCTCCTCCAGATCGCCAATCTCCATATTCATCATATCACACCTCGCCACAAACCCGTTGTCTCCATCCGCTTCACCCGCTCGGACGATCCACGCCCGGCTCTCAAAATGCTCTGGCGTGCAAAAGCCTAACAGCCAGCCTCTGCTGAGATCTGGCGTCACCTGTGCAAACGCCAGCACGTCTGCAGCCGCACTCTGTCGGTGCCACGACGCCAGCGTCATGCTGACGGTCCACTCTAGGCGCGGAGGATGCTTGCGCCTTTTCGTCTTCACCTCCACGGTTCGCTGGTCCTCCGTCTCAATGTCGTGCGTGTATTCGCTGACAATGCCACAGCCGATGCCCATGCTCTCGATGTGCTCCATCACGATCATCTCGCCTATCGCCCCCGCGCGATTACCTGACCCCGACACCAAGCTGTTGTTCAGCACGCCCATCTGCCGTGCGAGATCATCCGCAGCTTCCAGCATGTAGCCGTTGACCTCTACTTCAATCACCATGCGGATGCGTTCCCTCTTAATTCGTTAAACGTAGAAGCGGTGGCGATCACCGCTCCATGGCCGTAGCGTAAGCGAAGGGCCGTGGTGCGGGGAGCGTCCACCCAAATAACATAGAGCGCGGCTGCTTGTAGCCGCTCTATTTGGTGGTCCCCCATCACGTGGGTTGACAGGTTCCGCACCTGTGTGTAAATTTGCCGTAGCAAATTCAGCCAAACGGGGTGCGGAGACATATTTGCAACACCACACGAACCGCTCTTCGGGGCGGTTTTTTTGTGCCCACGCCACACCGCTCCCACGCATCCATTCCCCTTGTTTATATGACGATCCGCACCTCCGCACCACGTAGTGCGGTGAAGTGCGGAAGTGCGGAATGGGGTGCTATTCATCGCCATTCTCCAGTATTCGCGGCATAACCATGTTGCGCAGTTTCCCGGCGGGTCTTTCGGGCCAATCGCTGGGTCTGTAGCCGTGCAGGTAGGCTGTGGCGAGGCGCCCGATGCGCACCGCCATTGCCCTCTGCCCCAGCTCGTATTTTCTGTACGTGCGCTCGTCTGTCTCCAGCACTTTGGCCATTTGGCTCTGGCTGAGGCGCAGCAGCCCGCGTGCGTTGCGCAGTTCTTCGGCTGTCATACCCTCACCCCCCGCGCTTGCGGCCTGATCGAGACGCTGGGTGCAAACGTCCGCACGCAGGAGGCCCACGTTTCTCCCCCGTACTCTCGCTCCAGATCGCGCGAGATTGCGCTAAATTCCAGCAGCGCCCCCCCGCACTCCATCTGGCTGTCGAATTGGGCCATGAATGTCTCACCACCCACGTGCATCAGCATTATTGTGATAAGCGGGGTCATTCCTCGTTCTCCTCAAAATAGACGTCCTTCAGCATGGCGGCTAGAAATTCGGCTACCGTTACGCCATGCCGCTCGCTGCTTTTCAGCAGCCACAGCGCCTCCTCATCCGAGATATTGTGGCCCACGTCGTTCACAGACCCCAGACGGATGCCCTTGAATTGCACGTCCGTGCATTTCCGCAGGAACGATGCGTTATGCCAGCTTGCCATTGATTTCCTCCATCTTCCTGTGCGCCCGCATGATTGCGCTCTCTCGCCGCTCCAATTCTTCTGACACCCACGACGGGCGCACCCCGTGGCCGTACTGGTCGAGCAGCTCCTTGTGGGCCTTGCGGTTTAGCACCAAGATGCGGCGCTGCGTTTCGGTTTCCATTTTGCTCATTTCGTCACCTCGTATTTTTGGTTGACGTAGCGGACGTCGCCCCGTCGGATTAGGTTAGCCATGCGCCGGCGCGTGTCGTCGATTGTCGTCTTCAGCTCCGCCGTCATGCTCACCATAGTCGCGCCGGGGCGTCTTTGCATAAGCCGCAGCAGCGTGTCAGCACGCGCATCGCTGTCATTCTCGGCGCCGATAAAGCGCTTCGGCACAGCGGCGACGTGGCCCTCAGACGCTGCCATTTCGCGCCAGCGCTTTCCAAGCTCAATCTCGATTTCCTCTCTAGTTGGCATCCTCGTCCTCCTCTGCGATAAAGTCGTTTGCGTTGATTGCGTAGAGAACGAACGACGCCCGCTGCTGCCCCACGCGCTGGTAGACCTCGGCCCGGCTGATGCGGCCAGCGTTATAGAGCCGCTGCATGGCGTTGCTGACGCTCTTCTTGTCCGCGCCCAGCCAGCCTGCCAGATCCGCGTTGGACGCATAAGAGACGTCCGCCAGAACTGCGTAGGCCCGCTCGTCCAGCGTCGTTGGCTTTTCATCTGGCAGCGCGTCTGTGTCCCATTCATGAAGGTTTGGCGCTCTGGCGGGACGCTTTCCGAGATTGAACGGGGTCTCGTCGGGCAACAAAGTACACATCGTCAGGCGCGCGGCCAGCCACGGCGTTCCTCTGTCTGAAGTGTCTTTCGCGTTTGGCACCAGAATGGCCCCCACAAAGTCGCCAGCCTCAAATCCTGTTTCGCAGGTATTGGCCGCGTGCGGAGGTATAAACACCTGCTCCCCCGTATCCTCAACCACCGCAAAAGCGAAGCCGCGTTCGTGCTTGTGTGTGATGACGATTTTTTTGACGTCTTGTACGTTCATGTCGTTTTCCTTTGTTTTATGGGGGGGGCGTCACTTCGTGAAGTCGGCACCCCCTTAGTAGTTACAGGCCAAATCCGTGGCCGACGACGAAAGCTGCGTAACCCCCGCCAAAAATCGCAATAATTCCGATGGCGTCAGTGATGATGTCGCGCAGCTTCATGCCGTTGCTCCGAACTGGCGCTCGTAGTGGATAGCCACCGCTGCTGTTTTCTTACACAGCGCGACATCGCGGTCGTCCATTCCGACTGCGATGTCGCGCGCGTGCGCAAGTGCTTCGTCGCTCTGCGCCTGTGATGGTGCTTGTACCGCCAGCTTCAATGCCAGTGTGAGGGCTTCTGTGCGTGTTTTAATTTCCATTGTGTTTCTCCTTATTACTGGTTGCGCCAGATCGATGGCAGATCTGCGTCTGTGTAGATGAGGTTGCCGAAGCCGCCACCGAAAGAGAAGCGGTTTGGGTGCATCTTCTTTGCTGCGTTTTGGGCCTTGCGAAGTGTTTCCGCCTCAACAGTGCAGGCAACAAACCTGATCGTCTCTGGGTAATCACCGTAGCCATGCTCGGCTGTGTTGCTGTTTACGCGGCGCTCAGCGATGATGTGGTAAGTTGTCATTGTCGTTCTCCTTGGTTGATTTCTTATTACACCCTCACCTTACGGGAGCAATTGACCCCCGTCAACAAAATAAATGCACCTGCGCAAAGAAAAACCGCGCGCCCTTTGCAAGGCGCGCGGTATATTCAGATTGAGCTTTCCCGCTAAAGAAAACCGCGCACCCGAAAGAACGGGGGGGCGATGAGGTAGGTAAAGTTTGGTAACGCCTACCTGCTTCATGGTTATCACAGGCACCGACGCCTTGCAATAAAAACCTACATCCCCGCTTCGTCGCCAGTGATCCACGTCCCCACGACCACGCACGGAACGTCTCTCCCGTCACGCCCGCTGGGTATCATTTCCGCCCGCAGCACGTCTGTCTCGATCCACTTCCTGACGATGGCCGCCACGCGCGACTTCTCCGCCCGGTCAGCCGTGTCCAGCCCCAGCTCCTCGCCCACTGTGTGGCCGACCCACCGCTTGGCCTGCACGTTTGCGCGCAGCGGTTCGTCCTCCTGCGCGGCCAGCCCGACTGCCTTCTGGCACCGCATCGCGTCCCTCGCCGTCACCCCGTCGAATAGATCCGGCATCTTGAACAGCGTACACGTGCCGACGTATTCGCCGTTGGCGATCTGCACGCCCACCATTTTTCGATACACGGCCTCCGTCGCCGGCGGCGCGAGGTTGGCTTTCCCGTCGTCCACGCGAAAAATTCCACGCGCCTCCTCGCCGCGCAACCCTAAGTTGTTTGCGTCTTCTTCGCTGACCTTATTGATGACCCTCGCGGCCCGCGCCGCAGATAGAAGCGACCCCGCGCCACGTATCGCATCCGCAGTCGCGTCTTCACCGTTCGTCTTGCGGATGTGGTGAACGAGGCAGAACGCGCAGTTAGCCACGTCAGCCACCCGACGGACACCCGCTACGGCGGTGTTCATCGCGCTGTTGTCGTTCTCGCTGATGTCCACTGCGCCGACCCACGGGTCAATGGTAACGAATACGATACCTTCCTCCGCGATCCGCCGCTCCATGTATTCGACCAGCGCGTCGTTTGGCACCACGCCGTCGCGCGTCTGCGTGGCGAACGTCATCTGGAAGTCACGCCCGGCGTCGATAAACAGCCGACCCTCGATCTCTTCGCGCTTGATGCCGTAGTGCTGCATCGCGGCGAGGACGCGCCGCTGCATTTCTTCGAGCGGGTCTTCAAGGTTAATCAGCCAGACCTTGCCGCTTTCGTGTACGGTCTCGCCGAGCAGCGGCTTGCCGGTGACAATCGCCAGCGCCTCCACAATCTGCATTGACGTCTTTCCCACGCCGCCCGCAGACGCGAGCAGCGACACGAACGAGCGCAGATAGTGCTGCCCGTAGACCCACTGGCGTGGGGGTAGCGCAGCCGCGTCCCACATGTTGTAGGCCGTCGGGCCTTGGAACGCGCCCTCGACCTCCTGAGCGACCTGCAACTCCGCCGGGATAGCCATTGCCAGCGCCTTTTTCAGCGCCTCCTGACCATGCTCGCGCAGGTAGTCGTTGGCGTCGCTCGTCTGGTCGTCCAGATCGGAAAAGCGGACAACGTGGACGCGGATGCTTCCGTCGTAATTAAGCGCCTCGCCGACCGCCTTCACGTCCAGATCTGGGTCCGCGCAGATCGTCACGTCCGCGCCACGCGGCGGCACATACGTGGACATCCCCGCCTTGCCGAAGGTGCAGACGACCTTCGCCTGCCCCTCTGCCGCCTGTGACACGCTCAGCGCGTCCTCCGGGCCTTCGCAGATAATGATGGGCGCCGTGTCGCTGTCCGAGCCAATCGTCATCACGCTGCCGGCAATCACGCCGCGCGAATACTTGCTGATGTCGTTGTGCGTCCGCTTTTCGCCGTCCTGCGTCAGCAGCACTGCTTGGATGCCAGTGACCTCGCCCTCTGCATTTGTCGCGGGGAAAATGATCGCCGGCCCGCCGTAAATGCTGGGCGCAAAGCGCGCGCCGTCCGCGCTCTTGGCGGCGATGTTGCGCGAATTGATATACCGAAGCGCTGGGCGCACTGCGTCCTTGTTATCCCGCGATATGGGCACTGCACTGGCCCAAGCGGCACGCGCCTTTGCGACCTTCTCCTCTCGCTGCTCGTCATCTCTCACCAGCAGCCCGTCGGTCGCCAGACGTGTGATAAGTCGATCCAGATCGCTCGGCTGGAATGGCGCGTCGCTCTCGTCCACTGTGCGCGGGTTCTCCAGCCCACGCTTAAAGCCAGATCCGACTGTCGCTTTGATTTCGTGTGCCGGCAGCCCGATTGTATTGGCCGCCGCGTTGATCTCTTCCAGCGCACGATTTACGTCCGCTGATCGCATGTGCGCGTGGCGGCCCAGCGAAAACGCCGCCTTGTTCAGTGTGGCGTTACGCAGGCCCGGCCCAGCGGCCTGCACGTCAAGGACTGCTGTCTCTGTTACTTTGTCGAAATATGCTGACACTTCCCACTCTCCCTTTTTTGTTGTGTCCACGGGGCGCGGACGGACAAGACATTTTACGGACGTGTCCGGGTATGTCCGCGCCCCGCAGTTTACTTAGAAGCCAAACGCATCCGCGTCAGCATCTGCAGCCGAAGCGGGCGCCGGTGCAGCGACCTCTGCGGGTGCGTCTGCGGCTGGGCGTGAAATCCACTTTGCGATTGTGAAGCCCAGATCGTATGACGTGCCCTTGCCGACCGCGACCGGCGTGGACGACGTGACCTGCACGATGGGCACCATGCCCTGCGTGAACTCAGGGCACTTCTCCGCCTCGTTATACAGCTTGGCAACGAACTGGCCTTGGCCGTAGCTGTTACCGCTGAACGTGCCGGAGCGACCGTCGGTCAACCAGCAGTTGAGCTCAAAACCCTGCTTGTACTCGTCACTGGGCTTCGCTGTGCGCTCGGTCAGGGATGGATACGGCTGCCAGTCTCGACGACCGATGTCGATTAAGAGCCACCCCATTTTTACATTCGCCACGTCAATAGCCAGACCGCGTGTCATATCGACCTGCTCGTCTCCGTTGTCTCCGATAAACGTCCAGCGGTTCTGGGGCATGTTGACCCGAATGTATGAGCCGCCGCCGCCGCTGTTTTCTCCAAATGAAATAGGCATGTGTGAGATCCTCTCTAAGTTGCCAGTTTTGTGTACTGAAAAGCCCAGCGCGGGATCTGGATCGTCTGCAGACCCTCGTTACCCGTGCTAAAGTTTCCAGTGGTTTGCGCGGACTTGATCTGCTCAAGTGCCGCCTTCACTGCCGCTTCGCCTTCTGCCAGCGAGGCCCAGTCAAGCTCGTATACGCCCACGGAAAAAGGTAATTCCTTTTCAACGGCAATGAACGTAAATCTATCAATCTCGACCCCCTCAAGCGCCATCACGCGGCGGTAGAAGTAATCCTGCATATGATAGCCAAAGTTGGCGATCTGCTTTGCGAAGCCCTGCGGCGACGCGTCAATCGTTGTCTTCAAATCGACCAGCATGTCGATGTCCTTGCGCCAGCCGTCTGGGCGGCAGCGCAGGTCTAAGCCAGACGCCTCGTCGTGCCCGAATACGCTGGCCTCGCAGACCAGATCGCCGCCCAGCAGCGCCGCCGCTTCCTTGTTGGCGCGCACTGCCTCTGCCATGTCGCGCGCCTGAGCGTATTCGGCCTCCGGAAGCAGAATGCAGCCGCTCTCGTCGGCCTCCGCCTTGCGCTCCTTCCACTCCTTGCCGCGACGTGTCTCAGGGCCGCACCACACGGTTGAGGCGTTGTGAGGCTCCAGCACCAGCGTGTGGACTGCAGTGCCCATATCAAACGCCGCCTTGTGCTGCCGCTGCCCGTACTTCCAGTGCGCCACAGATTTCGTGGCCACCGTCTTGACGGCGCTGGAGCTGATCGCTGGTGAGAGGTGGTATTCCTCGTTGGTCATGTCGTAATTGATCGTCATTCTGTTGTGCCCTTTCCGTAGAGAGCTATTAGAAGCGCCTCAGCGCGGTGTTCGTCCTTCTTGCGGCTCAGGCGCTTAGACAGGTCAGGAAACCACTGTATGGCCATCCTGCGGGCGCTGTCCTTGTCTTTCGGTAGGTTCATGCTCCGCTTCCACTTGACGGGCGTCACCAGCGTGTAGGGAATACCCGACAGCGCCGCTGTTGCCACGATCTGCCCGTATGCGTAACCCAGCTTAAACGTGCTGCTCACGCCCTGCTTCGGCATTGCCTGCTGGCGCTCGATGAAAATGTGCGTCACGCCGCGATCCGATAGAATGTCCATAAGCTCGCGCATATCCACACCGCCCTCGCTGAACACTGGCAGGTCGTGGACCTCGGACGTGTCATCGCTAAGCAGCGCAACGCCGCCCGTGCGATAGCCGCAGTCTATGCCCGCAATCATTTGGACAGCTCCTTGTTGGCGATCATTCGCAGCCATGTGGCTGGTGGCATGCCCAAAGCGTCAGCCGCACGCCGCAGCTCCTCTGCCTCGCGGTCTGATAGCCGCACCTTTATAACCTGCTCACGCATGTGATCCTCCTGTTTTGTGGACGGTACAGGGGCCAAGCGGGGGTCGTCAAGGGTTTTTATTGACCTCGCGGCTGGGCGCTGTATTCTGCGCATACATTTTAAGGAGAAACCGCATGGCACAGACGCCAAAAAAAGCAGCCGCCAAGAAGGCTGACGCTGCACCTAAGACGCCGACACGTAAGGAAGAGCTGCACAAGCTGCTCGACAAGCACGCGCGCACTGGCGCGCTCAATTCGGTGTGGACCGAAGCGTGGACGGAGTATTCGAAGCTATGAGTGCTGAGGTTCAAGAGGTCGTCGCACGGTTGCGCACGTCGCACCGCATCCTAAACGAAAACGCGCTGCACGGCCTGTGCGCCAAGGCGGCGGATCTGCTGGAGGAGATGGCAAGCGCCCCACCGCCGGCACTGAAGCAGCGGAAGGGCGCTAAGGGTTAGCGCCGCCCGCCGCGCACTGGCGAGAAGCCGCTTAATTCTTCAGCGCCGCGCGTGGCGGCAGGGGTCGCTGTCAAGCCAGTAACGCCGCCAAAGCGAACACCACCGGAGGCGAGATCGCGCTCTCGGCGCATTGCGCGGGACGTCTGCGCCAGCAGCTCCTGCATCCGCATAAAGTCCTGCGGGGTGCGTTGCTGCGCGAGCAATGGCGCCAGCTCTGCGGCCACGTCCTGCCGCGCCTCATTTGGCGTTTTTGCGCCGTACCTCAGAATGTTTTGCGCCCCTGTGCGTAGGTCAGAGGGCAGGTCGCCTGTTGGAGTGGCCCCGGCCCCTTCGTCTATAACACCCTGAGCCAAGGCGCGCGGCGCTGTCTGCGACCCCGCCGCAACGCCCTGCATCCGCGTCAGCATAGGCGGGACAGTTTCCTTTAATTGCGCAAAGAGTGCATCAGCAGCCTCGTCGCCCATCACCATCCGCATTTTGTCCTGATTGACGCGCTGCGCCAGTGAGGTCAGCGCCCTCATTGCCTCTTTGTATTCATCTCCGTCCGGATCAAGCGGCGAACTGGCGCGAGCCATTATGTCGTCAATGTGCTGGCGGAGGCCGGAGCGGACGTTGTTTAGCTCGCCGGGGGTCATATCCTCCACCGCCATCAAAACATCTTCGCGCTTTATGTTTGAGAGAACGTCATAACCTGCTTCGAATGCTTCGCGCTGACCGATGATTTCTGCGGCCTGCGATCTGGCCGCGCGATACTCAGGCACCATCTCATCCAGCGCCTGTCGGATGCGGCGCGTCTGTTGCGTCAGCGTCGTAACGTCCTCAGCCTCGCCCGCCCTGATCGCCGCGCTTGCGCGCCCCTGCAGAGTGCGCGTGATGTAGTCGATTTGGCGCACATCAGGAAGGCTCTCAAAGCCGGTGATGTTTCCTGCCTCGTCTAGTGTGACGCGCATCTGGGCTGATCTGTTTCCCTCGCGCGCCATCAGTGTGTTTGCCCGCTTGATGATGTCATCATCCACAGTTGCGATTAGGCTCTGGAGCTGCTCACCCGCCTCGCCTGAGTAATCAATGGGCGATTGATACGCTGCATCGTAGGCCTCGGCCCGGCGCTCTGCTGTGTCCCTCATGAGATCGCGCTGCTGAAGCCTGACGCCAGACGGCTCGCCAAGCAGCTCGTCCAGCGTGCCCTTCAAGCGCCCAGAGGCTTCTGATGCGTATCGGTTTAACAGGCCCATTGTTGGATCAATGGCAGGATTAGGCACGGACATGGACGCATCCAGACCTCGCCGGTATGGCGTTGACGCCTCCGCGAGAGACGTCGGGAGCGTGGGCGCGGCTAAAGTTGACTGCATACCGCCGAGCTGGGCTGCACCTCTCATCGCCTCCGGTGATGCTGCGGCCTCCTCAGCGGCCTTTGATACTTGCTGACCGGGGCGCATGGCCAGCAATCGGGATATGCCCGCGCCGGCGACGGGAGCTAGAGCGCCAAGGGGGCCGCCCAACGCGCCGCCCAATATAGCGCGCTGCAGGGCGTTTGTGGATCTCTCGTCAGGCGTCTCCCCGGACCCGTAGCCACTAACTCCACCTTCAATTGCGCCTCCAGTCGCGCCCACAGCGCCGCCAGTTAGTGCAGTGCGCAGCAGGCTGGCGCCTCGCCCTAACGTCCCCAAAGCCGCAAGGGGAAGCGTAGCAGCGACGCCCATACCCAGTTGACCCGCGAACGCTTGTCCGGGGCGGCGGTCTGCTACTGCTGCCTGTGCGGCGCGGATCTGGTCCTGCGTATCGTCGCCCATTACGGAGCCGACAATTTCGTCGCCATATTCACCGACGAACGGAATGCCTTGAACCGACGATGCGTAGCGCGAGGCGATGGGGTTGGCCTCCAGTATCCGCTCCTGTCGCAGCGCAAGCGAAGTTTCTTCCAGCGGAGCGGCAAGCTCCGAAGCGTCAGTCATTGCCTTTTCGGTCAAGTCACCGCGCCTAAACAGCTCAAAAAACGCAGGGTCGTTCCTGCGCCACTGCTGTGTGTTGCTGGCGTACGTGGTGTTTCCGTCGGGGTCAGTGATTAGCGCGCCGATGGCGCCCGCGTCTGGGCCGACAGCGCCCCAAACTTGCTGTAAACTCTCAGCCTGCGTTTTGAATGTTTTCCCGCCAAGCTCTACCGTAAATTCACCAGCCATTAGTTAACCTCCTCAAATGTTAAGCCGCCGGCCTCAAATGACCCGCCACCCTCAATCCTTTGGAATGGGCTGCTGCCGTTATCTACTGCGAAGGTGCCAAGGCCAAGGTCAATTTCCATGACCTTCTCAAAATCCCGGAGGGCGTCTAGGGTTCCAAGCGGGTTGTCCACAGACATTACGGTGCCGATATTGCGGATGATGTCCATATCTGTGTCCGTAAGGTTCACGCCCAGAGAAATACCCCTGTCGGCCAGAATGCCAATTGTTGCGGCGGATATTGTTTCAATTATGTTGCTTAGATCAGCTTCGAACCTTGTGTATTCTGCGCTGCCATAACGCTTAGCTTGGTCTCTGAGAAGCTGGTTTGTCATAAACGGGTGGAGTATAGGTTCGCCGGTTTGGCTGTCGATGCCGCGCAGCAGGTAGTCTACAACCGTCTGCCCCTTAGTCTGAAGCTGATCTCTCTGTGCCTGCACTAGATCGGCATCTTGCGCGTCGGCCTCAGATTGCGCGCTAGTCGTATCAATTCGCGCTTGCCCGCGCCCAATTGCAGCCTCGATAGCGTCTTCGCCGACCATATCACGCACGGCTGGGGTCAGGTTCTGCAAGAACGCCATCGCGCCGGCGATGTCTTCTGGGGTAGAGCCGGGGTTGTCGATGACTGCGTAAGCGTCTGGCGCTGTCCGCGTTACTGCGCCCGGTGCTGGCGTTACTGCGCCCGGTGCTGGCGTT
>TARA_R110001599_G_scaffold79463_3_pt1 | contig 27762 bp, 20 predicted proteins | sample TARA_R110001599 | Tara Oceans TARA_R110001599 (sample SAMEA4398360) | marine metagenome | biome: Polar Biome; feature: [MES] marine water layer (ENVO:01000295) within the mesopelagic zone...; material: water (ENVO:00002006), including particulate matter (ENVO:01000060) such as......
AAAACGCTAGCTTGCGAGTACAAAGTTAACCCCAAAGATAAGTCACTATTTGTATCTTGGGAACAAATAAAAGAGATGAAATTAGGCGGCATGTCGATAGGTTCACATACTTGTAGTCATCGTATTTTAACGCATTTAGATAAAGAAAATCAGTTATTAGAATTAGCCGAGTCTAAGCAATGTTTAGAGCAATATCTAGACTGTGAAATTGACTCTGTTGCTTATCCTGTAGGGCAAATAAATACCTTTAATAATGATATATGTGAATTAACTGAGAAACTTGGTTATAAAATGGGATTTTCGTTCACAAACGAAATAAATGATTTACCAATGGCTAATCCATATAAGATTAGTCGTTTAGGTATAGATAATCATCCAAGTATGATGGCACTTCGACAGAAGATAGTAATGTCTGAAAAAGTGGGATGAACATATGATTAATTGTCAGCTAATTGTTAGCGAAAATAGTAATCATTTACAACAAATATATTTTGGTTTTCAATTATTACAAGAAAGTGGCTTAATACGTTTAAAGCAAATTATTGATCGAAGTTGTAGTCATTTTAATGAAAATAGAGCTTTACCATTTGGTGCACAAAGCGGTGGTTTAAAAGTTGTAGTAAATAGTAAAACCAATATTTACTACGATATGGCTGATGCTCACTCTGTTGATGAAGATAACCTAAGGTGGTCTGATTTTTATTTTAAACGTAGCTACAGTATTGATATACATTCAAATATATCAGACAAAATTTTGCCACTTGACCTTAATTACATGGTGAAATCTAATAAATTTAACTGGCAAAATTTAGTTCGCACACATCAGTTATCTTCTGGGATTGAAAGGGTAAAAGCTTGTATCAGAGAACTTGATATTAAAAATAGAGTGAGCTATTTACCACGAATAGATGAACTACACGCTAAGCCCAATATAGATATACCTTTTAAAATATTGTTTATGTGCAGGTTATGGGAACCGGAAAAAGATGACCACTGGCAACTTACAAAAGAGCAACAAGAAGACCGCATTGAAATAAATAATGTAAGAGTGGATTGTATAAGAAAATTAAAAAATGAGTTTGGTGATGAGTTTACTGGAGGGTTAGCACCAACAGACTATGCGAAAAATAACTTTAGTGATGTTGTGAGTAGTGCCGCTAGTACCAGTAAAAGAAATTATATTGCACAGTTAAAAAAGTACCCAGTTTGTATTTCAACTACAGGTCTAGCTAATTCTACTGGTTGGAAGTTTGGTGAATATGTTGCGCTTTCAAGAGCTATTGTGAGCGAGAAATTACACGCGCAAACTGCAGGCAATATAAATAAAAACATTAACTATCTGCAGTTTGATACAGCCGATGAATGTTTGGAACAAGTTCATAAGTTACGTTCAAATAAAACGTTGCTGGCAGATATGATGCAAGCTAATCATTGTTATTATATGAATCACTTAGCTCCTAACAAACTAGTAATGAGTTCACTAACAAGAGCCCTAAACCTAAACCAAGGTATTAAATAATGACCGATGTAGCATCCAGCCCAACAATATCGGTAATATTGCCAGTATATAATGGGGAAAAATATATCGAAGAAGCCATTAATTCGATATTAGGGCAGACTTATCAAAATTTTGAATTAATTATTATAAATGACGGATCTTCAGACACGAGTCTAGCAATAATAAATCAATATAAAGAAAATAATAAGGTAGTAATAATAACTCAGAAAAATAGTGGCCTTATATATACTTTGAATAAAGGGATAGATATAGCAAAAGGGCGATATATTGCAAGAATGGATGCCGACGATATCGCGCATCCTGAGCGGTTTGAAAAACAATTGTCACTATTTGAAACGAATAAGCATTTAGGTGTTTGCAGTGCATCAACCGAAAATATTGGTGCAGAAACAGGTATAACGTTACGTTCGGCTGATAATGATACTTTAAAAGCAACGTTATTATTTTGGCCACCTTTTGCTCACCCTGCAGTAATGATAAAACGCTCGGTATTACTTGAAAACAATATCTATTATCGAGAAGAGTACAAGCATTGTGAAGATTTTGATTTATGGAGCCAGCTTGCCCCCTTTTGCGAGTTTTCAAATGTAACAGATGTAATGTTAAAGTATCGAGTTCACCCTGAGCAAGTTACAAATAGCTTTTCGGAAGTAGTGCTCGATGCACACTTTAGAATATGCCAGCGTCATTTGTTAGCTCAAGGAGTCTCATTAGAAAAAAGAGATTTTTTAGCTTTTATAGGAAAAGAAGAACATCCTGATGGGCTTTTGAAAATAATTTCTATTTACCAGGAAATCATTAAAAGGAATGAACTTCAAAAGCGTTATGATGATCAAGCATTGAAAAAAATCATTTCGAATGTCCTTGCGTATCAAGCGGTAGATTTTTATGGAATCGTTGGTTTTATTGAAATTAGGAAAGCAATCAAAAATTTTCATAAATATATTCCCCTTAGCTCAATCTTGTTTGGCTGCCTTAGAAGAGATGCAATAAAGGTAATCAAAAAGTAATGCTGATGAAATTTCAAAGAGCTGGAAATCAATGAACTTAGTACAGCAAGCGCGTATAGGAATGATTTGGGGGGGCTCTACCAAAATATTCAATCAAATACTTTCTTGGATAGTTACTATTTGGGTGATCCGTCTTTTAACTCCGGACGATTTTGCTATCATTGCATTAAATGACTTAACTATCGGCCTTTTACTTGTAATTGGAAAGTTTGGTTTTCAAGGCGCTCTTGTAAAAGCAAAAGACCTTAGCGCAGGCCAGATAAATCAAACATTCACATTTTTAATGTTAGTTAATATTTTCTTGTTTTTTATTATGCAGCTTGTTGCACCAGAAATATCTGCTTATTTACAAAATAAATCGTTAGAATCTTTAATTAGAATAAGTTCACTTTCTTTCTTACTGTCACCATTTATAACTGTATCACTTGCACTGATTTATCGTAACATGCTTTATACAAAACTAGCTAAATTAGGTGTGTTTATAAATTTAGGACAGATTGTTACTAACCTTTCTTTGGCGCTTCTAGGCTATGGCTTTTGGGCTTTAGCCATAGGTTTGTTGGTAGCTCAATTGATGTGTGCAATAGGGTATAGTTATTTTTCCGGCTTTAAACCTAAACTTGATTTTAAGTTTATAGAAATAAAAAAATTACGTTCAGATAGTAATTTAAGTTTTTTTACTGGTATGGCATGGGAAGTAATGCATCGTGTGGATATTTACTTTATCAATAGTATTGTTGGCTCAACTGCTTTAGGGATTTATAGAATTGGACTATCTTTAGCTGAAAAGCCTGTCTCACTTGTTGGACAAATGATTCAACAAATAGGGCTGTCCTCTTTCTCTAAAATATCCAACGACACAGAGCTTATTGGTCAGTATGTTGTTAAAGCCTCAGGTATTATTGCTTTTATTTCATTTCCTCTGTTTTTTGGTATTGCTGCTGTATCTCCTAATTTAGTGCCATTGGTACTAGGAGAAAAGTGGCTTTTGGCCGTTGTCCCTCTCCAAATATTATGTATGGTACAACTGGTTAATGTATTGAAAGAAGTGACGGGCTCAGCATTATTTGCAGTTGGCCAAGCAAAACGTAAACTAATACACGCTTTGTTAATACTTTTAGGGGGCACTTTAGCCTGGATGTTTGGACTGCAGATAAGTTTCATTTTCGGTTGTATTGCCTTTGTTGTAATATATATAGTGTGGTTTATTTGGCACGTTATTGATACAGGGAGATTTATTAATTTAACCGGTTATTGGCAACAACAATTAGTATCGTTATTTATGTCTGCTAGCATGTTTTTGGTAGTTTATACCGTAGGGCTTTTCAGCGAAGACACTTCACTTCTTTATACTTTGATATTACAGGCTACTTTTGGCGTTGTTAGTTATGCATTAATAGGTTGGTTATTTTTTAAAGCCCATTGCATTACTATTCTAAAATTACTAAGGAAAAATAGATGATCATTAATGTCCATAGAAATAGTGTCAATAACATTGGCGACATACTTTCTTCACCATTAAATTACTTTAAATACAGTCAAAAAACTAAAATTATTGATATTTGTGATGATTATAAAAGTGTTTTTTTAAGTAAATGGTTATGCAAGTTTAAATTTGATAAATTACATATTATTTTTGGTGGTGGCGGGCTAGTTGATAACAGTTATTTTGAAAAAGAATTGAATTATATAACTAACTTAAAACCTGATTCTATTGTTTATTGGGGGGTGGGGCATAACAAGCATTATGATGAAAATGAGCCTAGATTATTTGATGAATCTAAAACACTTCTTGATAAGTCTGTGCTTTGGGGAGTTAGAGATAAAATAGACGGTATGAATTATTTACCTTGCTCAAGCTGTATGAACTTAGCATTAAACTTCTCTCCTAGTAAGATAATCAATGATATTGTTATTTATGAACATGAACATATCCCCTTAATTGCAAAAAGCCTTGAAGGTAAACCTAAAATGGTTAATAACCATCATAGCATTGAACAAGTTGTTGAATTTTTTAGTTCAGCAAATTATATCATTACAAACAGTTATCATGGTATGTATTGGGCACTGTTACTTAAGAAGAAAGTAGTTGTAGTATCTCCTTTCTCAAGTAAATTCGATTTATTCCCTTATGATGTCCCTATCGGTGCGATGAAGCAACTGCCTGAACTTCTTGAACAAAGTGTCATTTATAATGATGCCTTAGATGAATGCAGGTTATTAAATCAAGAATTTTATAACAAAACTCTTTCGTTGTATGAGTAATTTCATTAATACAGGATGTGCTCGTGAATATATGTTTAATTAGTACGGGCTTTCCGCCAGAAAATGGTGGGGGAATTGGCACTTATATATATAATTTATCTCATGGGCTGGTTGTGCTTGGTCACACTGTTCATGTTATTACACTCACAAGCCTGTCAGACTATACCGTTGAACAAGAGGGTGAGCTTTATGTCCATCGTTTACCTAAAAAATCATTACCTGTTTTAGAGGCTCATTTCCCCGGAGTCCGTTGGAGTTTTCAGTTATATAAGCTCATTAAAAAACTTAATAAAAGTTTACCTTTTGACATAATTGAATTTCCTAATTGGGAGGCTCCTGGCATTGTTTCACAGTTGTTATTAAAAATTCCTGTTGTCGTACGACTGCACACACCCTTTTTTGAAACATTAAGTCTTGATAGTGATAATGTTAATTTTGGCGATAAAATGGTTTGTCGCTTTGAACAATGGTCCTGTGCAAAGGCAGAACAATTAGTTTCATCAACCAATTGTCACGCTAGAACTATTATTGATAGATATAAAATAGATATTCGTGATATTTGTATTTTACCTCTTGGGATCATAGATAAAAACAATAATATTAGTTTTGATAAATCAAATAATAAAAATTTTAGAATATTGTATGTAAGTCGGCTAGAAAACCGTAAAGGTACATTAGCCTTCCTTAACTCACTACCTTTAATATATAAAGAATGCACAAATATACAAGTTGATATCATTGGCTCTGATCGTTCACATGCCCCAGGAAATATCAAATTTCAAACATACTTTAAACAAAATTTTGATGATTTATCAAGCGTTGTTACTTTTCACGGTTTTGTTGATGATCAAACATTGGACCTTTTTTATAAAGAATCAGATTTATTTGTCGTGCCTTCTGTATATGAATCATTTGGTTTAATTTATGTTGAAGCAATGATGTATGGTTTACCTTCTATTACAACTGATGGAGGGGGAATTCCCGAAGTTATTACTCATGGTCTTGATGGTTTTACTACAGAAATTAATAATAGTGAACAAATAGCCGCTCGGGTTATTGAGCTATTCAATAATAGTGATTTGTTGACTACAATGGGCTTATCAGCTAGAAAATCATTTGAAAATAAATTTGAGTATTTAATCATGGCGAAAAATACTGAAAGTATTTATAAAAAAACAAGCCATGTGATTAAATAAGTTACATATAAAATGGATGTAAGACAAGTTAATGGAATAAAGTGCTATAGGACCAAGTATGTTATTTTAAGTTATGCAGTTTTACTCACTCGCTTGTTTATTACATAAGAGTGAGCTTTAAACTCAACCGATATCATAGGTCTTATAAAGGAAGTTAACTCATGAATATGGAGAAATCTGGTTGGAAAATATAAAGTTAGGTCTGATTGGTAGCGGTGCTCGTATAAAGTCTATGTATTTGCCGGTATTTGAAAGTGTTGGTGTTGAAGTTGCTGGTTTTACTACTCGGGATAGCGAGAAGGGGCAGGTATTTTCTCAAAATACTGGCCTTAAATACTTCGATAATGCTGAAAATATGATCCAAGCAACAAATATTGATTATTTTCTTGTTGCTGTTGCCATGAATGCTAACGCTACCATAGTTGATGAATTACTCAAATTTGGTAAACCCATTATTGTTGAAACACCTTTAGCATGGTCTAAAGGCCAAACTGTTCGGTTAGTTAATAAAGCAAAGCAATTGGGTGTGAAAATATATGTAATGGAGCAATTTCCATATATGCCATATGAATTGTTAAGGCGTCAAATATTTGAAGATGGTGTCTTTGGCAATATATATGCTGTTTATAATGATTTCTCTGCATATAAATATCATGGGATAGCACGCGCACGACATTACCTTGACAGTGAACCAAAGAGTGTAAGATGTGAAACTATTAAATTTAGCCTTACCTCGTCACATATCTCGACTAACCCAGATTGGCAGATGGCTAATGTTAAATTTACTAATGGGTCGAGGCTTTTCTATGTTTTTAGTGCTGAATATTGGGGAAGTGCTATTTGTCACCCATTAACTTTTCGTATCTATGGCGAAAAAGCAACTATGGTCGACGATACAATCAAAGTTGCTATTGACGCTAACTCTGAAGCTATTACCGCTAAGGTTATTCATGAAAAAACAGAAAAGGGAGCAACCAAGCGACTTTCAATCTCAATACCGTCTTTAAAAGAGTATGTTTGGGAAAACCCATACGCAAAAGATCATTTATCTGACGAACAAACCGCAGTAGCAATATTATTAAATTCAGTATTCACTAATGGAGCAAATGGCTTACTACCTTATACTGCTGATGACTTTGCTGTAGATATTGAAATTAATCAAGCGATGAATATTTCTGATGCAAGAGCAGGCGCTAGCGTAGGTTTTCCTTTAAATGAAAACCTACAAAAGGCACTAAAGCTGATGAGCTATAAATTTTGGAAAAATAAACTAATAAAATAGGTTATAGAGACTGCAGATTTTATATTTAAAAGAGATGGTTGCTTTTGAATACAAGAAAGTGGTTGTTTGTACTTGTATATATTGAGTTTAGTTAGGTTTATTTGATGAAAGGTAAAATATGATAGAAGCTGCCGTTAGTCTATTGATTCCATTAATATCATTTGTTGTTTGCATTATTACAGCAAGTTATTTAGGTAAGACGTCATATTTTTCATTCCTAAATTCGAGAGTTAACCGTTTTGGAAGTGTTGATGGAGCTAGAGGTTTTTTGGCGCTAGCGGTTTTTTTTCATCATTTTGTGATTACTTATTATTGGAAAATAGAGGGGACTTGGAAGCGACCTCCTGACGATTTATATCAAAATTTTGGTAAAGTTGGTGTTGTTATTTTTTTTATGATTACAGGCTTCCTATTTTTCTCGAAAATATTAAATAAAAATAAATCGGTTAATTGGATTCAGTTATACAAATCAAGAGTATTTAGAATTGTGCCTCTTTACTTGTTTTCATTGGTTATTATCACGTTAATTGTTTTTGTAAACACTAACTATCAAGTAAATGTTAGTGAAATTAGATTATTAAAAGAGTTTATAGGGTGGGGGGTGTTCTTTGGCGGCACCATCAATGGTTTTTTGGAAACTAAGCTAATAAACTCCGGGGTTGATTGGACATTAAGATACGAGTGGCTATTTTATTTATCTTTACCACTTTGTGCATTTTTAATTAAAAAATTGAATAATTTTGGTATGTACTTTTTGTTTTTAGGTAGTATATTTTTGTTTATTAATCCCATTGCGAATGCTCACTTTTCAACAGCATATATCATTTATTTTTGTATTGGGGGCGGGGCTTACTTTATTGCCGAACGATTGAAGTCGGCTACGAGAAATAGAGAAAAAATAGTATCTGCTATAAACTTAATTTTGATGGTTTTAGTTTTATTTTACCCTCGCACTTTAGACTTTATTCATGTTGCCATTATTGCCTTATTATTTTTACTGATTGTTTCTGGTAATGATATATTTGGGCTGTTGTCGTTACGTTCATCAATAGTACTGGGAGAGATAAGTTATAGTATATACCTACTACATGGGATTATTTTATATGTAATATTTTCGATGTTTAAGCCTATTTCATTTTCCGATTATAGTATTAGTGAATTCATATTGTTTATGCCACTGGTCGCTGTATTGGTGGTATTAATATCTGCAATTACCTACCTTTTTATAGAGAAAACTTTTATACGATTAGGGAAGGCATTTAGTTTTAATACAGAAAAAGCCATTATACCAGTCAAGAAGTCATAAGATTAAATATAGAGTATTTAGGTTCTAAAATAAATGCATATACATATACATTAATGCTCACCACAAGCTACAAAAGAGCCTAAATGATAAGCAATAAAAATTTATTTATAGGATACAACATTAATAATTTTCACCTAAGTTATACTTTATAATCTATAGTTTTTAACCAATCGGCAAGTCTAATAGCCATTGCTACAATCATTAGCGTCGGATTTGCATGCCCTGCGGTTGGGAATGTAGAGCTCCCGGCAATATACAGCCCTTCAACACCATGCACATTGCAATTTGAATCTACAACTCCTTCTTTAGGGTTCGTCGACATACGTGTAGAACCTGTAGGGTGTGCTCTATCTGTAAAGCTTGCTCTCCAGTCTTCTCCCGTATACAACCATTGAGCTAATTCTGGTACTGGCATGCCTATACGCTTTAACTCAGCAGCGATTAGTTCACCAAGCCTTTTTGCCGTTGCCCTTTCATTTTCATCAATTTTCCAATTAATTTTTGATAACGGTATACCAAGTGCATCGGTTTGAGTTGACAGTGTAATCCGGCTATCTCTATGAGGGGCTTGCTCTACCAATGCGTAGAGGTCAACACGCGAATTTTGTGTAATGGGTGGGCGTTTAATGATGTTTTTACGGTATAAGTTTCCTAGTATTGAAGGAAAGTTTTTACAGACTTGCATAAGATCATTGTTAAAACTTACTTTGTTGCTGGTACTGTCGGCGCTATGCTCATCTCGCCAGAACATATTCTCGTTATCGAGCAAATTAGCATCACTGGATTTACCTTTTACAAGCCTAGTTACTACTCTTTTTAAAGCATGCCAGGGGTCGTTAGGTGATACGTACTCCTCTAAAAATGCAGCTGCATTGAGTAATTTTTCTTCTGCTTGAATTTTTTCACTTAAAGAAAGCCCATGTAAGTAGCTATGTCGTGTGCCTCCATTATCTAACCAATATCGTCCAAACCGTGATTGTGCTTTGGATGAATTAAACGGATTAAATGTGCCAATTACAGCACCAACGTGATCCATTAAATTTCTACCTACCATATCATTTTGATTTCCTACACCTTCAGGTAAAATTTTGTTCGATGCGAGAAGAAGTCGTGCATTTTCAACACCTCCACAGCAAAGAACGACACTTTTTGCAAAAATACGAAGCTTATTACCTTCTAAAGATTTAAAGTCTAATGAGTTAACTTTATTTCCAGCTTCATCTGTATTAATGTGCATTAGATTCGCATGAATAAATATTCTAAAGTTTGGTACATCAGTTTTTAGAAGATCCTGTCCGAAAATTACCGGGTTATTGGATGCGTTTCGATTACTTTTACTAAATTGCCAAAATGTAGGCTTTAGCAGGTTTTTATCTATTTTAGGGGTGGGGTTTTCGCTATTGAATAGGTCAAATAAACTCTCATCATAAATGTGTGGGCCTAGCCCTAGATAATCGCTAGCTCTTTCTACATATGGGGTGATAGTTTCCACATTAAAAGGCCAACCAGAGTTTGGAATCCATTTTCTTTTCTCAAAGTCGATAGAGTTGAAAGAGGCGCACCTACCGCTCCATGTAGTCGAACTCCCACCAAATATTCGCTGTCTAACAAGCTCCTGGGGCATTTTTCTTACAGCCCCAACATTCTCTATATCATACAGCGCTTGTGTATCGCTCTCGCTATTTAAGCCGCCTGACTCCACAAGACACACATCGATACCAGAATTTCTCATTTCTTTAGCGATTGTTGACCCAGCAGGTCCACTTCCCACTATACAAATATCTGTGTAGATGTCACCACAGTCAGTAATGTCTTTTAAATCAAAAAATTCCATTGAACACATTCCCTTTGTTATCTGCAATTATTGTCTAAACTGTTTTTTTAATAAAGCTTCATGGTCTCGTAAAAGCCTGTATTAATTATAATCCAAGTTAATTTAGGGGCCTAATATTAGGAACTATCGTTAATATTCAGCTCAAAATATCTACTAAAAGATACGTTGAAATAATAAGCATACTTTCTTTTCTTTTTAATTTGTTATAACACTCTAAAACGTCAGTAGTTAACTATGCGTTTTGCTGACAGTCAATGTAATAAATTTCAATGCTATTTAAATAGGTGTTACTCATTATTTGTATAACAGATATTTGTTTTTTGATTATAATAAGTTTTTATAGCGCTATTGATAAATTATAAGTGGCGTATCAAGCTAAAAAGTACCAAAGAAAATTACATATATATTAATCATTTTGTAATTAATATCTAACTTAAAGTAGGGGGGAAGATCAACACCCCTCATAAAGTATTGTTTTATTTATTAACGGGAAAAAATGCTTTTTTCTTCAAATTTAAAGCGGGTTTCTCGATTACAAACCATGAGAAAGTAGCTAAGACAATAGTTGAAAAGAAAATGATAGCAACTGTTGCCCATTGATTTGAAAAACGCCAGTCTGCAGCTAGAAATATAAAGGTATTTACCACTGGCATGTGGTAAATATATAAACCGTAGGAAATATCTTGGTGTTTTAATAATTTACGGCTTAAGTTAACACCAGTATAAGCTAATGAAAATACCATACATGCCAATGGGAAGAATAACCAAGGGCCAATTTCATTACCTAGTTTGATATTGTATTGGCTGTATAAAATGTATGCATAAGCTAAATAAACACAAAATATAACGGGCCCTTTGCCAGATAAATATCTATATAAAAAATTGAAGTTCTTTTGACAAAGGACACCGACTAAAAACATATAAAAATAAGGCGCGAAAGTAACTCCAAATAACTTATAGGCAAGTAAATCACGATAATCTGAACGGTACTGATAGAACCATAAGTTGATAAACATAAATACTAAAATTAATATAATGAGTTTTTTGTTTATATTGCCTTTATTAAAAAACCATTTATATAAAAAAGGCGTGATAATATAAAATTGTAACTCAATACCTATAGTCCATAAGCTACCATTTAATACACCAATACCATAACCTTTAAGAAATTCAGGGTGATAGAAGTGTATAAAGCTAATTTGCCCTAAAAACCAGACTGAAAAATCACTGTATGTAAAAGTCGTCGCTTGATAGCCACTGATGGCTATGAGTAAAAGAGATACTAATAAGCAAAACCAGAGTCCTGGAAATATTCGTAAAACACGGTTAACAGCATAATTTTTTGTTTTTGGATTTATTTCATATGATTTAGAAATTAAAAAGCCACTAATAAAAAAAAATAAAGGCACACCCGGAATAGCATGAATAAATTGAAATAAGGGACTGCGCTCCATGCTTAAATCAGTTAACTCGATCGAATGACCAAAAACAACCTGTAAAGCGGCAATAAGCCTTAGTAAATCAAAATTGTTGAGTCGAAATTTATCCATTAGTGGAGCCGCTTTAATAAGGTGCAAATTTAACGTAATAAAAATTAATACTGATTAGCGCAAAAAAATATTCCGCTCTTAATTACTTTTCTTTATAAATCAAATAAGGCAACGTATAGCCAAAATGTTTTTTACCTTTGATAATAAAGCAATATATCACTATAGAAGTTGAAAAAACAGTCTAAGAATTTATAGTTAACCTTTTAAATGTTGACCTGTAAACTTAAAAATTTTTTAGAAGTAGTATTTTTAATTACTGTATTTTTGCTTAAACGTTGAGTTAATTTTAACGAATAGGATCCCAGCAAGTGTTGTTATTCAACATAATTATTTCTCTGTTTTCTTTGATTGGCCGTTCGAGTACCAACATACAAAAAGTGCCTATAGATAAAACCAATAAGCAGCAGAAGTCTAGGAGCCAAATTTTGTGAACAAATTTCATATTCTGAAATGAAATTTATGACAACAACATAGTAAATAAAAACCCCAAAAGTTATGTCATATTTCTTCAAGAAATGTTTTATGGGGTTAAATACATTACTGGAGATTTTTGGTAAAAAGGCGATATTAATGATAAACAAGGCAAAGGTTATTAATAATAGAGGGTTAATATCATTGCGCCCCGACTTAATGCCAAGCTCACTTAAAAGCCAATAAACACCTAAATGAGTAGTTAGCCATATAAACACAGTTATTGGCGATTTAGCTTTAATTAATTTAAAGTTTCTTTGGAAGAAGTAACCTAAAAATAAATTAAAGCCCATGGAGCAAGGGTTAAAAATAAAACTTTAGTTACAACGCTTTTATGAAAATTATGTATATAGTGAAAAGCAATATTTATAAGTGAAAAAATATCAATGCACCATATATCCAATTATGACTATATTTTTTGAAGGGTAATCGTCTAATTTAACTAAAAATGGTAGTATGAAGTCAAACTGAAAAATGACTGGGATAGCTGACAAACTGCCATTAATAACCCCTATGCCAAAATTTTCTAGAAAACTCGGATGATAAACTTGAAATAAGGTTAATTGACCTATAATCCAGAAAGAAAATTCTCCCGTTAAGTTCAAAAGGGTTTAAATAGTCAACAGAAAATAACGCCACAACAGTGAGTATGACAGAAGCTCATAAAGAATTGGACACTATGAATATACGCTTCGATAAGTCATTAATATTAAAGCTTTCACCATTGTGGCTAAGGTAACTAGAAATCCACTTATAAAGATTAACATCGACACTCCGGGAAATAGCAAGTAAATAAACCAACTATCTGATTGTAATCCGAAGTTGATGACATAAACCTGAATGAGAAAATAAAATAGAGAAAGCAGCAATATACCCTATCCATATAAAGTGTTTACCTCTAGAAATTTCTTTTATTTCTCAAACTGTTTAATTATGTATTATCTTCTCTATTAAACAGTTAGCTTTAAAATTATGTATATAAAAATTAAAATTGAAGCCTCAATAACTAATATTTTTTTTATGGTTTTTTTATAATCGATAGTGAATTCATCACCAATTAACTTAGCTAATCTTTGATACGAGGCCAGTAATAAACCAGCCACCATAAAGTATATAATAAAGCGATGACGACTAAGAAAAAAGGCTGTCATTGCAAATCCGCATAATGAATAAAAGAACGTTGAGCATAAGGTTAATTCAGCTTGTATTTTCTCAGTTATATCCTCAGGTAATCTATTTTTTGTGTACATAATGGCTGAAAAGCCCATAGCTAAAGTTAGCAATAATACTGTGGTCCATAATATGTATCCGGATAAACCAAGTTCAGCAGCTATTTGAATATAGGTGTTATGAGCCACTCTGCCATGTTGCTCCATAAAGTTATTGCTGCCAATCCCAAATACAGGGTTAACTTTAAGCATTTCAAGCCCGTCCCACCAGGCCCATAAACGGCCCATAGCTGATGCTTCTTGTGAGCTTACTGTTCTAAAAGTAGACGCAATAAATAACACTGGTGGCGATAATGTTAATCCAGCGATAATTGCTTTTGTGCCTCCAAAGCGTATCAGCATATATAGAGCGGCCATTCCAACTACAGCAAGCATAGTACCTCGAGAATTGGTCATGTATATGCCATAGAGTAGGAGGCAAAAAGTAGTTAAACCGAGTACTTTCCCCATGCCATTCGATTTGGTCATGAAATATAGGGAGAATGGTATATTCATCATGAAAAATACACCAAGATCGTTTGGATCACTTAATATGCCAATATAAGTAATGCGCCCATCTTCAACGTAGCGAGAGTTAGAAGCCCACCCATAGGTACTTCCAGATGTTTGTTGTGTATAGCCATTATGGATAAAAATTAGTGCAGCAATTAAGGATAGCCACATAAAGGTTTTTTGTCTTGAGGCTGAATTATAAACAACGGAAAAAATAAAAAGCGGGATTAAGCCACCATTTATGAATTTATTTGCTTCAGTAACTCCTTCACCAAGCCAGCCATTTAGACCACCTGAGATAATAGTTACCGGAAATATAGCTAACATAAGATAATGCTGCGGCATTAATTTAATAGGCCTATGCGCAAGTAATATCACTATTACCGACAATACGCTTAATATTGCAATGATAGGTAAGCCATTAAGAGGTTGAAATAATTCTTGAGGCCTTACCAGAACAAAAAAAGTAAATAATAAAGTTAAGAAAAAAGCAAAAGCAGGGTGTTTATTTTCTTCTATTGGTATTCTCTGTTGAAAATTACTCATATGTTTTTTTGCCTAAGCAATTTTAGTAACTGTTTTAAGCCACATTTGGCACGATAAAAGATGAGGGATAAAAAATTAAACTTATTAGATAATAACATTGTTATATTGATAAGTTCATCACTTACTTGAGAAAATTGGCCTTTGTAATCATGGATTTTTGATGATTTCAATAAGTTGTAACATTCAATTTTTTGTTTTTCACAGTAATTTATGAGTAACAGGTGGTTTAGCAGCCCAGGTGATACATTAGGTTTGTGAAGCTCGTCAATTCCACTTTGGTAAAAAAATAAAGTGTTATGCCATTTTATTGAGTAGTTTACAGAGATGATCTTATTTTCAATTTGTATAGCAGATAAAACAATCATACCTTTTTTAAAGCAATTTATTATAAAATTTCTATGAAACTCATAAAAGTAGTTGTTTGAAAATACACCAGGTTTGTTTCTTTGTTGCCAGCGCTGTAGGTGTAACTCTACCAGTTTTTCATATAATTTAAGCGCTTGTATTGCGTCTTTAGCAATAACGAACTGACAATATTTACTGTTGCCTATTTTTTCAAATTTATTGAGTATTCGTTTTTTTTTCTTTAAAAAAGAAACTGAATATTGAGGGGGATTGTTTATGTCGTTGATAAATTGATAACCAACTACCTCCTCTTCGTAAGTTATCATTTTGGCTTTTATCTTTTGGCAAACCATGTACATTAAAGCGTTTTTATTTAGGTCCTTAAAGCTAAATTTAGTAATGTTGTTTAGTTTAATTAATTGCTCCGACAGTAACTCGGAGATCTTTTCTTTATGTAAAATAGAGTAAGCAATATCAATGAATTCTGAAGCTACTTCACATTGCTCGGGTTCATTAGTAGCAATAAAAGAGAGAGCCTTTTGGGTTACGCCCCATGTGTTAGTGGCAGAAATATAAAAAGGCGCTATCGCAACAACCTCATCATGATATAAAACACATATTATTTTTAAATTAAGAATATAATCTTGATAGGTTTCTAACCATTGACTTAACCACTCCCAAGACATAAAACACTGAAGGTCTGTTTTTATTTCAGCATTTTTCTCAGTTAAAATCCGCCATTCATTTTCAAGTAACTTGGCTTGTTCAATGTTAGTAATTGTCTTAACTGAATAAGGTGATGGCATATAAGTGACTTAAATCACAGTAGGAGAAATAGGTAGGGATTAAATTCTGCAATACTTTTTTCTTTTACAAGTTCTGCTATTGGTTGACTTAGCTTACCTTCATTCGAAATAACATACTTATAACGTAATTTTGAAGAGTTTTGATCATTTTTATAGTTCTGTTGCCAATCATCCAAAGTTAAATAATGTTCATCGTTCAATGCAATAAGGTTTCGCCCATAACCATATTGATTGTTTAGGGCTGTAAAAGGTATATTTTTATTGTTTGCTTTTAATTTAACAGGAAAAACATCATAAATACCCCTGAATGAGTCTTGCGAAATTATAATGTTATTTTCAAAAAAATTGTTACCACCTGAGTTTTTTATATTTACTGCCCATCTGGCGCCCTTAGCCATTATGACTAAATTATTTGCTACATTTATATCAGTTGAACCGATGGCTCCATCATCTTTAAAGATTGAAATTGCAGCGGCCTTGTTGTTTACCAAAAGATTGTCTTTAATATTCCCACCAATTACGCCATCTAAGTTAATGGCACTGCCCCCTACAGCGCCATTGCTACTGAGGTAGTTATTGGTTATTTCCACATTAGATATTATACCATCAGCCTTTACTTTAGGTGCACCTCCCATGCTAGTGTCACCATTCATATGTATTGCACAACCGTTAAAGCCTTTTATGAAATTAGCATTGATTTTTACATTGTCACCACTATTAGAGTGATAAATTCCATGTTGTTGAGCAGGGCCTATTATTGTGTTGTTTGTAGCGGTAAAGTCATTCGAGTGATTGGTGAATATTCCCCAAACTCCATTATCAGTTACTGCATTGTTTTTTATGATAATATTATGGCTATTATTAACTCTAATACCTGCTCTTGGTGAGTTAAAAACACTAAAGCCAGTTAATGTAATATGGGATGATTGTTTAATTTCTATTAAGTCTAGTTGGTTTTTAGGATTTAACGATACTTCCGCTTTTCCTACACTAAATGAGCCATTAAATATAATAGGGTTTTCAGCTGTTCCATGTACCTTGTTTATTGTAATTGCCGAGTAAGTGCCTTTGTTAAAAATAACCGAGTCACCTGGTTTTAAATTCTTTAGCAAGGCATTACTTAAGGTACATGCATTGATTTTATTACAAAAACAGCTTTGTTTTGAACATTGCTCACCGGATAGTGAAGTAGGGACTATCCAATACTCTTTCGCAAGTAATTGACCGGCAAAACTGGCAAAGAACAGATAAATAGTCCACGTATTTATCAACTTGAGTAACGTCAATTTAAATTTCCATTAGATGGCATCAACAACATTAAAATCATCTAAAACTGTGGTTAATGATATTTTTTCAAGCTCACAGTTAGTTTTGCAGTGAATGGCAAACCAATATAATTTTGTTGCTTTAGTACCAAGCAAGCCTGCTTTAATTCTAGCTAGTTTAAAGTCACTTTTATTAGCATATAATTGCCCATTAAGCTGTAAAGATGTGGCAATCAAACTTTTTTTATTTCTATAATTTAATTCTGTAATATTCCACTGTTTATGCTGAAAACTGTTAATTACTCTCCAGCTGTCAGGCGCAATTTTATTGGTATAAAAGGTCGGTTTTGAATCTAGGTCATAACCAGAAAAGTTAAATGTTTTTATAATAATTTTCTGATTGTTAATAATTAACTCTGTATTTTTTGTGTTGCTGTAGTATTGAATAAATGGTTTTAGCTCTTGCTCTTTATTAAAATTATCTAGAGAGTTTGATATTAAATTTTTCTCAGCAATTAAACTATTTGAGATAGTTGTAGAGCTGAATAACAAACCTGTTAATATCAATAATACTGACGAAAATAGAACGGTAGTACTAGCATTTAGTTTGGCCTCCACAGTCTGTTTTAGAGGGCTGTCGGTTAAGTAATTACCAAAAATAAATAGCAAAATCATAAATGGTGCAAAGATAAACCAGCCAAAATTATTATGGTCGGTCATTAAACTACTTGTCATATCGGTATAATCCCCGATTATAATTAATAATGTAATCCGTATCCAATTGGTTACTAAAGCGCCGATAATAGCGACACTAATAAATAACGTTATATTACGAGTATTTTTCATATTTAGAAAAACGTATAAAGAGCTTATGGCAATTGAGACAATAAAGTACCGCAAACCACTACACCCGTCAGCAATTTCAAATACTCCAGCAGGAATCGACACAAAATTACCTTCTACATAAGTCGGTATACCAGTGAAACCCATCATAAAGTTAACGGCATTTACAGATATAGATTGCAATATTAGCGCTATGGGCCCCCACATAGGAATTATTAAAATCAGAAAGGCTGCTGGAAATATTACTCGCCAATGGTATTTATACAACATAATGATTGCAGAAATAACAACACCTAAACTTGATAGCCAATAGCCGACACTTATTTGTGCCGAAACGCTAACGAAAAGCCCGTAACATGAAGCAACAAATAATAAAAAGCCAAACAATGAAAAATGTGATTTATAGGCCAGTAAATTATCAGCTTGCAATTGATAATATAAATACAAAGTTATAAATGGAATCAAATATGCGTGTGAATAAGTACCGTCATCAAAGCTATGCCGCCAAAGTGTCGCCAGAACAGGAAGGTTTAAAAACGAAAAAAGGAATAAAAGTGCTACGATTCCAATGAAAGGACTATGTGTTTTTATTTTTGTTAAAAGAAACTTGCTTAACATATATTTAATTACCATGAATGGTTTTATATTCTTCGTGTTTCACACCAAAAAAACCTGCAAGGGTGCCGGCACAAGAGCAAAACCTAAACAAGCCATTAACTATGGTCGTTTTGTTTAATGTGAACAAGCCTAATAGAAAGTAAGCTAACCCTCGAATAAACCTTACACCAGCCATAGCTAAGCAATAGGGAATGGCTGAGAACAGCTTGTCCTCGAATAAATGGCTACGAGTAAAGCCAATGCCAGAGCGAAATCCTCGGCGTAAGAACCACTTTATGGTGGCTCGAGATTTTGGGAACTCTTCAACAACCGGAGCATCAGTATAAAAGGCTTTAAAGTTTGCTTTATTACACTTTAATGCAAAATGATAATCACTAGCCCCAGTCATAGCAAAGCGTTTGTCAAATGCGGGGGTAATTTCTTCGAGTACATTGCGACATATTAATAAATTATTTGTGTAAAATTTATTGACACTATCCCCTTCTTTCAAAGGATTTTTACCATAGATTAGCTCAACTGCCCACTCGGGGGTACCTGGTTCGCCAACTGAAAGTATGTGGCTAGTTACTATGTCAGCATTATAATCTTTTTGCTTATTTAAAAGGTTTTGTGCCCAATCACTTTCGGCTGGCCATTCATCATCGTCAATAAAAAACAAATATTGAGCGTTAGTTTTTAAAAACTCTGATACACATTTATTTCTTGCTGCGACAATGCCTGGTGTTTCTTCATAAGCGTAAGTTATTTTATATGAGCTTATTAATGAGGCTTCATTGACGACATCTAATGTTGCTTGTTGATTTGCATTATCAACAACTAGGATATTTAATATTGTACCTTCATCAACTTGTTGCTTTGCTAATGATGCTAGTAACCTTTTTAGCCAGATAGGCCTGCGACAAGTTATTATCGCTATTGTTGCGAAGGTTTTACATACTTCCATTTTTAATATCCATTGGCCATTACTACATTACGATAAATAGCTTATAGTGTTTTTAGTTTTATGTCATCTATCAATACATTACCTTCATAATAATTAATATGAGGTTCTCCGATCATAAAATAATCGGGATAAGCACTGTTTATCGGCCAAGATGTAAATTTTTTTTCTAGAAAGGTTTGCTCTTGATTATCAACACAGGTGGTATCTAACTCTTCCGGTGTTTGATTGTAATGGAATACACAATTTTTTCGAAGATCTATTTGATTTTTGTAGGTTGTATTCCCTGCATTTTTAAACTTGCCAGTTATCGAAAATTTATAAAAAATACTGGTTCGTGTAAATGTAATTGTGTACCACTCATTGGGTAAGTAATTATCTATGGGAGTATCTGACACTTTTTGCCAATCTCTATTTACATAACTAATAAATTTTTTACCGAAAGCTGTATGTGTTTCGCTTCTTCCATCCAAAGCAATAACGTTAACGGTATTATGATTGTTTTTTCTATTCCAACTGTCTATAACAAACTTCCGATGATGGTGGCTCCAAATATTGTTATGAGGTGTTGGTAGTTGATCCATTAAGGCAAACCAATAGAAACCGTTATGACCAACACTGGACCCTTCTCTCCAAGGTCCAGCCATTTCATTGCCATCATTATATCCATTTAATATGCTGTCATCGCCGTAATTAATAAATCCGATCTTAAAACTGAGTTGATATTTTGCTGGTAAAGCATTAGTTGGGCGCAATATAACGGCATCAGTATGATCTGGCGTGCTTAATTTTAAAACTTTATTGTTAGGGTTTATAGGATCTTTAACTATATCTAGATAATCTATAAGTATTGGTTGCTCTGTTCGTGTATAAATTTCGGCAGTTAACCAATTGTTTTCCCCTAATGGAATCGAGTTTCTTGAGGCGTCTGGAGGATATATTTTTAGTTGCTGATAAAACTCGCCAGATTCAGTATATGGCCCTGTATTTGTATGCGGATCAGCAACCCAATTTGGAATTTTTGCAAACAAAAATTTTTCAAAATTTTCATTGATTACCAACTTATTCGTAGAGTTAGTATTTTCGACCTTCTTTGAACAACTTAAAAGGAAAGCTAAAAAAATCAATAAAGACAGCTTTGTTAAGAGTTTCATTAGAGTCCTTATATTTAAATGCCAAAAGTGAAGCCTTAAATCATCATATCAAAGTTACTATAAACTTTGAAACTTACTTTTTATTATAATCTTAAATAGTTATAGTTATAATTATCTTTTACGAAACCATATATAAATGAAAAAATTGAACCAATCACTTTTGCTAAATGCCTTCGCTAAAACGTCTCTATATTTTTTTTATTTTAGTGTTTTTCTTGTGGGCCTTTGTAATATTATGCCTTGGTCTACATTCTGGTCTTTAATTGAGATGCCGTTATTATTTGCTCCAAGGTGGTGGATTTTTCTTTTATTGTTACCTGTTGCTTTAATAACTCCATCTAAAATGATATCGCAATGGAAGAGCATGCTTATAGCGTTTTGTGCCATTACTTTTTTCTATTTCGGTTTCCATTTACCTAACAATTTTTTCTCAGCTAAAATAACAGCACAACCTCTGCCTATAATGTCAATTAACTTAGGTGGTGGTGTGGCGAATTCAGCACTAATTAAACAGCAAATTGTTGATGAACAATTAGTGTTAATTGCTTTTCAAGAAACACCTAAAAGAGAGGCTAAGAAAATAGTACCTCAAGGTTGGGATCTTCATTGCATTGGCCAAATGTGCATGGCAAGCGCATACAAAATAACGTTTTTGAATAGTCAGAGTCGCAAAATTTTAGGGGGGTGGGGGCACTTTGGCCTATTATATCAAGTGCAAATAAATGAACGCAAAATTAACATAATGAACCTGCATTTAGAAACACCTCGTAAAGGGTTTGAAGACTTTCAATTATCTAAGTTGAATTTAGATGCTATTTTTAAAAATACTGAACAGAGGTATATTGAGTCGAGTATAATTTCTAGTTGGATTGAAAATACAACACCTCTAATAATACTAGGTGATTTTAATATGCCAATTGAAAGTGCCATTTACCGAGAAAATTTTGGAAATTACAAAAATGCATTTAATGAAGCAGGTTTTGGTTTTGGTTTTACTAAATACATGCGTTATTTAGGTGTCAGAATAGATCATATATTAACAGATGAAAGCTTTAACATAATAGAAGCTAAAACTGGTAGCGATGTTGGCAGTGATCATCTACCAATATTAGCTATTGTTATGTTAAATACGCTTGTTTAGTTTTATATTTATTATTAACTCATAAAAGCTACTGTATTGACGAGCAAAAAATCGTCTATTTAAACCCTACATGAATAAAGTATAGGGCCTTAATAGATTTTTATAGCTTGATAGATCAATTGCTTTTCATGGCATTATTAATTTTAAATAACGTATCTTGTATGTTCTTATTATCTGGGTAAATATTTATGGCTTTATCAATATAAAATTTGGCTTTTGAATATTCTTTTAATTCGTAATGTATCCACGCTAAATTATTTAATGCTATTCCGTTTTTAGAATCTAGCACCAATAACCTCTCATATTCAGGAATAGCCATTTGTCGATCTATATTAAATAAGTATTCAGCGTAAATATTTTGAAAAAGTATATTCTGAGGGTGATTCGCTATATAAGTTTTGACTAACTCTATTGCTTTATCAGTGTTTTTCACGCGCATGTAAGTGTTATATAGCATGTGGGCATTACGTACACTGTCAACTCGGTTGTATTCTTTTTCGAGTAGAGGTTTAGCTGCTATATAATCCTTTTGCAAAAACAATGTTTTACCTAAAATTCCTTTATATATCGGATTCTCTGAAATTTTGGTATTTTTATATTTATTTAGAATGCTCATACTGTCACTCCCTCTCCTTGCATATACGAGATACTCGGCGTGCATTAACTCAATGCGAATGTCTTCAGAGGGTAGGTTTCTTTTAAATACCTCGATATCACTTAATATATTGTTATATTGATTAAGTGTTTCCATTGTAATTATTTTTTGTGTGAAAACAGTCTTGTTATTTGGTGCTATTTTCAATATCTCATCGTATGCGGCTATTGCTTTAATCTTATTCCCTAGCTTTAACTCTGAAGCAGCAATAATGTTGAATTTTTCAATATTATATTCTTGAGACAAATACTCTCTATTTGATACCGTGTTCAGGGCAGACTCAGCGTTACCTCTTTGATAGTAACTCTTTGCTAGAACCAGACTAAGTGGAGAGGATTTATCTACCTGATTAAGCTTATTTTGTATGAAAGACTCCGCCTCCTGTTTTTCTTTAAGTTCTAATAAAGCCATGTATTTACCAACAATAGCTTTAGAATTGGTAGAGTTAACAGAAAGGATTTCATCGTATAAATTTAAAGCGTTTTTAAACTTTTTTTGACTTAAATATTTTGCTGAAAAATATAGTTTTGCAGAAACAAAATTAGCATCAATTGTTAGTATTTTTTCATAAAGATAATCAATCTTTTCTAAATTATTAACTCGTTTCATTACTTCTATTAGAAGTAAATAGTTACCTATGTTTTCAGGTTCATCATTAATCCACTTTTCTGTTTTATTTACTGCTTCATCTAGTTGTTCATTTTGAAACAGCGCGGCTAATTCCATTGTTCTTGCTTCTTGAATATTTCCAGGGGTGGTAGTATTTTCACTTGTAATATTTTTGATTGTTTCTTCTAGGCCATCTAGTGCTGATTCATCTCCTGCCATATATTTTAATCGGCTCAGTTTTAAAGCCAAAGTGGGAGTAGGAGCTTGCTCAATATTTATTTTATTCAATAAATCGGCAGCTTGCTGGTTTTGATTAGTAGCTAACAAAGATTCAGCAACTGCGCTTATTAACTCTGCATCACTTGCCAAAGTTTCATTTTTATTGAGCTCTATATAAGCATACTCTATATTTCCTAATTTAATTTGATTAGCAATAAAGACGTTTCTAGCAGGGTGTTTTGGAGGTAACCTTTCGATAATAGCTGCTAAATAACTGTAAGAGTTTTCGAATTCACCTAACTGGTAATAGATGATACCTGCAATAAGCTTAGTAGTATCGTCGGAGTAATTCGATGCAATAGTTTTTTCTATTGCTGTTTTAGCTTGATCGAAATCCTTCATTATCAAGCTGTTTTTTGCAAGTAATTGATTGATATAAGGATTAGATGGATAGGATAAAAGTAATTTTTTTAATTGTGTATCTGCAACAGCATAGTTTTTAGCTTCAATATTACTTTCAGCAGCATATATTTGGGCAATTCTAAATTTTGGTAATAATTGTGCTAAGTGCAGGTAACTATCCGCTGACTTATCGAAGTTGTTATTAGAAAACTGTGCTTTAGATAATAATAACCATGCTAACCAATTGCGAGGGTTTTCTTTCGCAATATATTCAAGTTCATTAATACTTGATAAAATATCATCATTCGATACATCATTTGCCATTAACTTCATTACAATTAATGCTAGCTGTTTACTATCTGTTGTATTGTTTTCTATATCATTGGTGATTTTATTTAATTCGTTAAAGCCTGCTTGTTTGTCTTTTTTAGAGAATAACGAAAGTGCAAAATAAAGTTGTGCTTTTGTGAAATTGCTTTTGTTTAAAGCTTGTTTGTTATTCTCCCAAAGATGTTCAATGGCTATATTTTCATTAAGTAGATAGTTAACTTGTATTAAAGGCAATACCCAAGCATCTTCGATAGCCCCGAGTGTTTGCGCTTTATTTAATTCCTTTTCAGCTAGTATTAAATCGCCTTGCCTTAAATAGTTATTCCCTAATGCTACTCTTAAATTTGGGTTATCTATATTATCCTGAATAGCGCCCTTGATTATAATGATAGCTTTTGTTGCTTCATTATTTTCTGCAGCTTGATTTGCATCAATTATAGCTTGTTCAGGTGATGTGATTTTCCCGCAGGATATCAAGAAATTAAGAGTAATAAATATTGCAATTAAATAACGAATTGTCATTGCTTGAGTACCTTTATAAGTATTTATACTAAGTTATCATAAATACTTTTGCAGGTATAAAAAAAGTGGCTAAAAGCCACTTTTTAATTTAATTAATTAATTAATTAATTAATTAATTAATTAAACTTTAGTTTTTTTTCTCAAACCTAAACCTAGCAAACCTAAACCTAAAATTGCAATTGAAGCAGGCTCTGGTACAGAAAATGTACCTGAAATATTAAGGTTAGTATCACGTGTCAGTGTTGCACAAGCTGCATCAGCACATAGTGGTAAACGGTTAGGATCAACGTTAAAATCTGCTCTAAACGTTATCGTTTGCGCTTCAGGAACAACACCATTATCGGTTGCTAATTCATGAAAAGTAAAACCATTTTGGGCAGTAAAAAAGTTTTCAACTAAACCGCCGCTTGTACCATCGGTATACCAATTGTAATCAGCTTTAGCCATAAATATAACATTTGGGCCACTTACGCTGAAATCACTTAATGCTAATTCTAATACCTTATCGCTTGCACTAGTTACAACATTTCTATAGAAAAATTCAAATGTACCACCAGCGTAGGTCGGAACTAAAGAGTCAAATTGATCAATGATGCCGTTTCCATCAGTATCCATAGAACCATCAGCGCTTAATGGACCAAAAACACCATCTATAAATGTTGCAACACCATTTAGAGAGTATGAAAAATCTAAAACCCAATCATCACCGTAACCTGCAGTAGATCCTGAACCTAATAATGGAGACAATTGACCAATAGTTCCGAAACCCATATCACTAAAGGCAAGTGTCGTACCTACTAGATCAGCAGCTTCAGTACCTTGGCTTATAGAACCGTCATTCGTATATACTGAAGTTACAGGTAAGTCGGTAGCACCTACAGCATTAAAAGCATCCGTTGTACCAAATGGATTTGTAATGGTAATAGGGTCTGCGCTAGCAACACCAGAAGCAAGTAACAAAGCAGTTGCAGCATATAATTTTCTTAATTTCATGATATTTCCTTTATTATAAAATGGTAATTTATTTATTCACAATACAGTGCTTGATACTTCGGGTAGCACATGTTTATTAACTAATTGCTATCAATGCATATTGAGTGCCAATAGTTTATTGTTTATTTAAGTTATTGATATTCAATGGTAAAAAATATATTGGTGTTTTTTCTAAAATAGAGAGTAGCTCTAAGTGTAAAAAAATCAGACACTACATTATGTTTTTTTAGAAGTAGTATGAGGTAATATACTGCATGCAGGTTTTTTTGTATTAATGTTCTAGAGCATTGCATAAATAATATTTAGTATCAGCTATTAAAATAAAAAATTCAGAATAACGTGTCAATAACCTCTTATGGGTGTCAGAACACATTACATTTGTTGGGGTTACTACGGTTTATTGTATAAAACACGTTTAAAAAATAGTATTAAAATTCTATTTTTTAGTTTTACAAGTTAATTCCATCTAAACAAATGCTTGATGTAAATCTGAGTTCATTCTAAGAAAACTAGGTTTACATAGGTTTAAAAGCTCACTCATTACTTTATTCTTCCACTATCTTTTTAGCAATATAAAACATTATTCTTGGCATTAGCCCTGCGTTACCGAATGGTCGCCATGTTTTTTTATATTTATTTCTGTAGGCATCGAAATGTATGCCGTACGGTGCAGCTATTATTTCGCCGCGACCCAGTAATATTTTAAGCGCATAAGTTTCAGCTATTCCTGCGCAAAGATTAACAGCCATAGGGGTTGAAGGGCCCCGTTTTTCTTTAAAACTCACACGACTGCTGTCTACTAGATAGGGACGCTGAAGCATTGCAGGAGAAAGACCTATTAGAAACTGAATGAGTTGATCATTTTCAGTTTTCTTATCCTCAAACCTAAAATACTTTTCGTAAGTCATTTTTCCTGGCATGAAGCATAAACATGCGGCTCCCATGCCAAGGGGGGCTGCAGTAATTACGGGGATGTTTTTTTCATAACATTTTTTGAAAACTATTTTTCTTGCTTGTAGTGCGAAAAAATCTAGGGCGTCGACATATAAGTCGACTCCTTCAAGAAATTCGTCAACATTGTGTTCGAATATTCCTTCAGGAAATGACTTTATGTTTGCGTTTGGATTAATATCAAGTGCCATTTTCTCCATTACATCAACCTTCTGCTGTCCAAGTGTCGACATAAATGCGCCTGATTGACGGTTGAAGTTATGAACTTCAAAGTCATCAAAGTCAGATATGTAAAAATTTTCGACACCTAACCTGGCCAATGTGAGTAAATGAACGCCACCTACGCCGCCAGCACCTGCAATAGCTACTTTTTTTCCTCGGAGTATCTGCTGTTCTTCTTCTGTCACCCAGCCAATGTTTCTCGAAAAGGCTTTATCATAATTAAACATTTTTTTCTCCCATTGAGCTATACGTAATGTGAGTAAATAAAAGAATATATCTAAATATACACTTTGATAACTAGATTGTATAAATGTAGATTGATTTAATTTCATTTAAAAATAAAAATTTATGTTTTATTATCAATCTATAATAAAGTTTTTTATTATAACTAATGCAAGGTGTTTGAATGAATTTTTCAAGGTCAATAGTGTGTGCAAGTGTTATTTTTGTATTATCTGCATGCTCAGATAATGAATCGGCTAAAACTTATATCGACAAAGCTGAGCAGTCAATACTTCAAAATGAAAGTAATGCAGCGGTAATTTCACTAAAAAATGCACTTAAGATTGATGATAAGAACGCTTATGCAAGATTTTTATTAGGTCGGTTATATTTAAGTAACGGTAACTCAGAAAATGCAATAAAAGAATTAGAGCGTGCTAATAAATTAAATTACTCAGTTGATAAGCTTGTTCCTTTGTTGGCTCGTGCCTACATATTAGCTGAATCAGATGCAGATGTATTATTACTAGATCAGCAAGTAACCTCTTTATCGCAACCTAATGCGCAGTATTTAGCATATAAAACACTCGCAGCAATACGCACAGGTGATATTGAATTAGCGCAAGCAGCTGTAGATGCAGCGCTTGCATTCTCTAAAACTGATGGTTATAGCATGTTGGCAAATGCTTATTTCGAGTTTTCAAAGCAAAATATTCAACATGCGAGAACTTTAGTTGAGCGCGTATTAGTTGCTGATTCAAATAATGTTGATGCACTTATGTTGCAAGGTCAAATTGCAACAGTTGAACAAGATTATACTTTGGC
>TARA_R110001599_G_scaffold26390_23_pt1 | contig 27758 bp, 24 predicted proteins | sample TARA_R110001599 | Tara Oceans TARA_R110001599 (sample SAMEA4398360) | marine metagenome | biome: Polar Biome; feature: [MES] marine water layer (ENVO:01000295) within the mesopelagic zone...; material: water (ENVO:00002006), including particulate matter (ENVO:01000060) such...
GTGGCGTTTTCCGGTTCGCCAGGTCGGTGCGGATGCAGAAAACGGCACAACCACCGGGTTCAGCTTCTATGGCCCGACCTGCGACGACATGGATTTCATGGCGGGTCCCTTTGTCCTGCCCGACGACATCAAGGCCGGAGATTATATCGAGATCGGCATGATCGGCGCTTATGGATCGGCGATGCGGACCAAGTTCAACGGCTATGGCAGCAGCGAAGAGCATGATGTCACCGACGAACCGATGGCCAGTCTCTATGTCGGCGATAATCTGGACCGTTCCGATCGCGACAATGTTGTGTCTTTTCCGAGCGCCTGACCTCCCAACTAGGTTGCAATTGACAATCGGTTACAATTAAAGCAGTTTCTTTCCGATTTCGGGAGGAAAACAATTATGGATATCGCTATTCTCGCGCCCGCTGCGGTGCTTGTTCTTTGGTCGCTGATCATGTTGTTGTGGATGGCCGGCACACGATTTCCCGCCATGGCAAAATCAGGCGCGGATCTGTCTAAAGCCGCACCGGGCGGGCGGGGCAGCGATCTCGAAGGGGTAATCCCCGACAAGGTCAACTGGAAGTCACACAATTACACCCATTTGATGGAGCAGCCCACGCTGTTTTACGCCACGGCCGTCATCCTCGCGATCACCGGTGCCGGTCACGGGCTCAATCTCTATCTCGCCTGGGCCTATGTGGTCATCAGGATCATTCACAGCATCTGGCAAGCGACGGTCAATCTGGTCAATGTCCGCTTTCTGCTGTTCGTGGCTTCGACGATATGCCTGCTGGTCATGGCGATCAACGCGCTGTGGGCCACGCTTTTCTAGTATCGCAAACAGACAACCGAAGGAAAAACGATGGAAAATAGCCCGCTATTGCAGCCGATGGTTGCCCTCATCCTGTGGACCATGCTGATGTGGCTCTGGATGTATGTCACCCGCATCCCGGCCATGAACAAGGCCAAGATAGATTCGGCAAATCTGGTGGGAACCAAGGGCGGTGACCTTGATGAATTGCTGCCGCCTGCGGTCCAGTGGAAGGCGCATAATTATAACCATTTATTGGCCGAACCGACTCTTTTCTATGCAATTTGTGTCGTTTTGATCCTGTCGGGTGTCGGAAACGGACTGAATGTAACGCTCGCCTGGGCCTATGTCGGATTGCGCGTGGTGCACAGCCTGATCCAGGTGACGAGCAATCGCGTGCTCTTCCGCTTTCTGGCCTTCGCCCTCTCCAGCCTGTGCCTGATCGCCATGGGAATCCATGCCGCTATCGCGGTGTTCCATTAGCCCGCAGAGCAAGGTTCGCGACTAGCGGGTGAAGCTGGAAACGATCTCAACGTGGGTCGACCACAGGAACTGGCCAACCGGCCAGACCTGTTCGAGCTTGTAACCGGCTTCGCAGAGTTGCTTTGCATCCCGGGCAAAGCTCGCAGGATTGCAGCTGATATAGCAGATTTTCGGGACGTTTGATTGGGCCAGTTGCAATATCTGTTCTCGCGCACCGGCGCGCGGCGGGTCGAGAATGACGGCGTCAAAACGGTTCAGCTCCTCGACGCTGAGCGGACGGCGGAACAGATCTCGATGTTCGCAGAATATCTGTCGGCTGGAGTGATTGGCCGCGAGCTTCAGCGACCCGATCGCGTCGCGTGCGCCTTCCGCAGCATAGACTTTCTTGTCCGCGCTCAGCGCAAAGGTGAACGTGCCCAAGCCGGCAAACAGGTCGGCGACGAGCTTTGCATCGCCAATGGCCTCGAGCATCGCTGCGATCAGGACTTTCTGTCCGTCCTGAGTCGGCTGGAGGAAACCGCTGTGGGGGAAATTCACTGCTGTGCCGCTGAGCGTGACCGTGACCGGCTCCGGTTCCCACTGGGTCTCGGGACCATAGCCGCCATCGACCGATAGCCGTGCCAGCCCGTTGGCCTTGGCAAAATCCGACAGGGCTTCGCGCTGCTCCAGCCCCTCGGGCTCGTAATTGCTGATCAGCAGGTCGATACCCTGATCGACCAGCGTCATTTCGATATTCATGTCATGTTTGCGGCGGGACGCGTTTTTCAGAAACTTCCGCAATGGCGCTAGCAGATCGAACATCTCGGGAACCATGATCTCGCATTGCTTGAGATCGACGATCCGGTGGCTGCCGGCACCGCTGAAGCCGAGCTTGAACTGATCACCCAGTTTTGCCGCGCGCAGGCTGGCGCGGATGCGGGTTTTCGGTTGCGAAATCCGGGGCGGATGCATCAGTTCTGCGTGGAGGCCCTGCCCTTCGAGTGCATAGGCCACGCGGTCGGTAAGGAACTCGGTATAGCTCTCTGTATCGAGCTGCTGCAGGCTGCAGCCGCCGCAAGACTGGAAATGCTGGCACGGAGGGTCGACATGATGCGGCCCCTTGATCAGGCCGCCTTCGTCATTCAGCCGGTCGAGTGGCGCGGAAAAGGCAACGTGACGGCCATCCGCGGTCACACCGTCGCCCTTCGCGGCGACGCGAATAATCAGGTCGGGATCGGCAGTCTCGGTCATAAACATTCCTGCAGCGTGGCGGGGAGCTGGTCGATCAGCATTTCCGGCGTGAAGGCGGGGCCAGCCAGATGTGCCGCCCTGCTGTGCAGCCATTGGCCCTCGCACGCCGCCCTATAGCCACTCGCTCCGCTTGCCAAGCGACTTGCGATGATGCCGGCCAATATATCGCCTGTACCCGCAGTGGACAGCCACGGACAGGATTGCGCCGATATTGACGCCACGCCGTCCGGACTTACTATCACGCTATCGGCGCCTTTCAGCAATATATGGCACCCCGATTGTGCGGCCAGTTTACGGCTGTCGTCGATCTTGTCCGCCAGGCTGTCGGAAGTCAGGCAGGCAAATTCCCCTGCATGCGGCGTGGCAACCGTTTCCGCCGTCCGTCCTGCCGCCAGTTCGCAGAACCGCGTGCCCGCCACCACCAGCGCATCGGCATCGATCAGAAGAGGCGCCTTTATCGTCAATGCTGCGTCGAGCAATGCATTTGCCTGATCATCGCGCCCCAGACCGGGGCCAACAACAAGAGAAGAAATGCGGTCGTCAGCAAGCTTCTGCTTCAGCTCGTCAACATCCGCGACGGTCTCGACGACGATGCTGGGATGCGGGGCCGGGAAACCCGAACGCGCAAAGATTTTGACATAGCCGGCACCGGATTTCTGCGCCGCCAACGCGGCAAGCTGCGCCGCGCCGGGCATCGCGCCGGCGACCACGGCCACCAGACCGCGGCTATATTTATGATCGTGCGGGCCTGGTCCGGACAGCCGGGGTTTGGGCAATATTGCAAGCTGGCTGCTGGCCTCGATGCCGATGTCTATCCCGACCAGATCACCCATCATGCTCCGCGCCGGTTCGAGATAGTGGGACGGTTTGAAAGCACCCAGCGCAATGGTGATATCGAAAGGCTGGAGCTCGTTCAGCAGCGTTCCGTGATCGGACTCGACTCCGCTGGGCAGATCGATGGCGACCCGTCGCCTTGCCCCTGTGAACAGGCGCATGAAATGGTCAAACCAATCGTCGCCGACAGCGCGGGTCAGTCCGGTGCCGAACAGGCAATCGACAAACTGGGCGGCGGGTTGGGCAGCGGCCAGCGACAGGGTTGGTCCGCGCCAGAGCGATTTTGCATGCCGGGCCGCATCGGTCTTCGGTTCGAGCGGCGCCGCGACGCAGACGTCGACACCTTTTTCGAGCAGCCATTGCGCGATCACGTAGCCGTCGCCGCCATTATTGCCCGGGCCGCAAAGCACCAAGGTCGGCTGATCGGCAGAAATCCGCCAGATCATTTGAGCGGCACGCTGTCCGGCCCGGCGCATCAATTCGTCAACCGATGTCCCGCCGTCGATCAGCACCTGTTCCGCCTTCTGCATTTCCGCGGCGGTCAAGATGTTCCGGTGGTTGAGCAAAGAGGCCTCTAGTTACCGGCTTGCGCCGGTTCTTCATCGGCAGCCGACATAGTCTCCGCTGATGCTTCGGAACCGGCTCCGGCCTTGATTTGCGCAGGCAGAAGATATTTGTCGGGACCGACGACGACCAGTATCTTGCCGTCCTCGACGATCGATATCTTCGCCTTGTCGAAACCATCGGCCGCTTCCAGCCCATGGCCGTCGGTCAGAACGTTGAACCGGCGAAACCCGCCGTCAGGATGGCGGATGATCATCGTCACCCCGCCCTCGCCGCTCAGCCGTTCTGTAAAGCAGCCGCGGGTGAAATTGCTGTCACCGTCGATTGCGCATTCGATCTTGCCGTCATTGCCCGCCTGATTGCCGGCGCGCTGCTCTGCTTCCGCAAGCACGCTATTGTCCGGCTTGTTGTCACAAGCGGCCAGCAGCAATATCAGGGCAACGACACTAGATATCCGCATAGACATGCTTTTCCGCTTTCGCTCCCGGATGGGTTACCGCGCCCTGATAGGCCGGCCCGACATTCTGGGCATAGCGCCACAAGGCACCCGAACCATAATCGGTTTCGCGCTGGACGAATCTGGTCCGTCGCTCGGCCAGCACGGCTTCATCGACTTCCAGGTCGATTATCCCCGCTTCGGCGTCGATATTGATCATGTCGCCTTCTTCGATCAGGCCGATAGGCCCGCCGGCTGCAGCTTCCGGACCGACATGGCCGATGCAGAAACCGCGGGTAGCGCCCGAGAAACGGCCGTCGGTGATCAGCGCGACCTTCTCGCCCATGCCCTGCCCGTAGAGCGCAGCCGTGGTCGCCAGCATTTCGCGCATGCCGGGACCGCCTTTTGGTCCTTCGTTGCGGATAACAACAACCGCACCTTCCTTGATCTCGCGTTTTTCGACGGCTTCAAAGGCATGTTCCTCGCATTCAAAGACCTGTGCCGGTCCGCGGAACTGCAGACGGGCCATGCCGGCGACCTTGACGATCGCACCCTCTGGTGCCAGCGAGCCGCGCAGCCCGACAACGCCACCGGTTGCGGTGATCGCGTGCTGGACGTCGTAAATGACCTTCTGGTCGGGGTTCCAGACGATTTCCTCGATATTCTCGCCGAGCGTCTTGCCGGTGACGGTGATGCAATCTCCGTTTATCAGGCCGTTATCCATCATAGTCTTCATCAGCATGTAGACACCGCCGGCATCGTGCATGTCCTTGGCGACATATTTGCCGCCCGGTTTCAGATCGGCCAGATAAGGCGTGGTCTTGAAGATTTCGGCGACATCGAACAGGTCGAAATCGATACCCGCTTCGCTGGCCATCGCCGGCAGGTGCAAGGCGGCGTTGGTCGAGCCGCCGGTGGCGGCGACAACCCGCGCTGCGTTGATGAACGCGTCTCTGGTGCAGATGTCCCGGGGGCGCAGATTGAGTTCGATCAGGTTCATGATCTGGCGACCCGCTGCCCGCGCCATATCGTCGCGGGTTTCATAGGGTGCTGGCGCCATGTTGCTGTTCGGCAAGGACAGGCCGATCGCTTCGGCTACACAGGCCATGGTGTTGGCTGTAAACTGGCCACCGCAGGCACCGTGGCCCGGGCAAGCGACTTTCTCGAGTTCGATCAGTTCCTGCAACGGGCAATTGCCGGCGCTATGCTGACCGACCGCCTCGAACACGTCGACGACGGTTACATCCTTGTCATGGAAGCGTCCTGGAAGGATCGAGCCGCCATAGACGAATATCGACGGCACATTGAGCCGCAGCATCGCCATCATCATGCCGGGCAGGCTCTTGTCGCAACCGGCATAGCCGATGACCGCGTCATAGCAGTGGCCACGAACGCTGAGTTCGACGCTGTCGGCGATGACCTCGCGGGAAACCAGAGAGGCCTTCATGCCCTGGTGGCCCATTGCAATGCCGTCGGTAACCGTGATGGTGTTGAACCGGCGCGGGGTGCCGCCGGCTTCGATCACGCCTTCGCGCGCGATATCAGCCTGGCCGTCGAGCAAGGTGTTGCAAGGGGCGCTGTCATTGCCCGCCGAAGCGATCCCCACGAAAGGTTTCGCAATATCCTCTTCGGTCATGCCCATCGCATAATAATAGCTGCGTTGCGGTGCGCGCTCCGGGCCGACGCTGACGTGGCGGCTGGGCAAACGGGACTTGTCGAATCTATCGCTCATTAACGGTTCCATTGTTGTAATTTCCGGATCGTCCTTCCAAAACTCCAACGTTTAAGCAAGAGCCGTTCTTATTTTATCGCAAGTACGCAATAAAATGTCGGCAAAACGACGCTGCCCCACTTCATCCATGATCAGATCCTGCCGGATTTCGAGGCCGAAATAGGGCTGGCCCACCGCTTCGCAGTTGCGATTCATGGTCGCGTTGAGCTCTTTGCCGGAATAGGGCCGCTGATCACCGACGTTGAGCACCGATTCTTCCTCGAGAAACTGGATCGCAAAGCGCGATGCCGTCTCATATGCATTATACATGATGCCGACGTCCCACGGGCGTTTGAGCTGGAGATCGGAACGGAGGGTTGGCGAGAAACTGTGGAGCGAGAGCACCAGCGACGGTTTCAGATCCTGAATCAGCGCACGAACCCGGTCGTGATAGGGCGTGAAATAGCGATCTATCCTCGCCATTCTCTCCACGGCGGAGAGATGGTTGCCCGGTATTTCGACGCCGTCGCTGCGCTGCTGGATGACGGCGGGTTCGTCCGGATAGCGGTTGAGATCCACCACCAGTCGCGAGGTGGTTCCCAATATGGCGAGATAGCCGGCAGTTTGCGACATCAGGCGGGCGATCGGCGCCGTGCCGGGATCATAGGCGATATGATCATTCGCAAATTGCGGCGACAGGCCGAGATCAATCTCGTCCGGAACATGATTGGACGCATGATCGACCACGATCAGAACACCACCCTCGGAAGGAACGCCGGATATTTCAAAAGCCTTGGTCATCGAAATTCTCCCTTCATCGTCCAGATATTGTCCGCTGCCTGCCAACAGTGGCGCTCGGCCTCGGCGGCGGCGGCCAGCGTGTCGTAAAGAGCGAAACAGGTAGCACCGGAACCGGACATCTGCGCCATTATCGGCTGGCTCTCGTCGAGCATTTGCAACATATCCGTCAATATCGGGACCAGCGCAACCGCGGGCTTCTGAAGATCGTTTCGACCGCTTCTGGCCACCGCCATCACCGTCCCCTCGCCGAGCGGGCCGCGGTCGATGCCGTCCCATGCGGCAAAAATGTCGCCGGTCGAAACCGCCACAAGCGGATTGATCAGCAGCGCGGCACAGCCCTGCAATACGTCTTCGGCGATGATCGCCAGGTCCTGTCCGATGCCCGTGCCACGGCATGTCCGGCTGTGGACGCAGGCGGGAACGTCGGCGCCCAGCGGCTTGGCAATATCCGCCAACGCAGCAAGGGAATGGTCAAGGCCCCAGAAGCGGTTGAGCAGACGCAAGGTTGCCGCAGCATCGGCCGAACCGCCGCCGATGCCCGAGGCGACCGGCAAGCGTTTGTCGAGATGGAGTCTGGCGCCCTGCGCCACTCCTGACACTTCCGCGAGGCGTCGGGCCGCCTGCAGAACCAGATTGTCCGTGCTGCTCAGCCCGTTCGAAAACGGCCCGCTGATTTCCAGCATCAGCTTGTCGGCCGGTTCCACAGAAATCACATCGCCCTGATCAAGAAATGCAAAAATGGTTTCGATTCGATGATAGCCGTCGGGCAGTCGCTCGCGAACATGGAGCGCCAGGTTTATCTTTGCATAGGCTGTTTCTTCATTCGTCATGCCCATTGTTGGATCGGGCATCAGGGCGACGATAGCCCGGGACGCAAGCCCAGATCGATCTTGCTGGTGAGGCGCTGCAAATCCTCTCCTTCGGCGAATAATTTCGCCGACTTCCAAGCATAGCGGGCCTCGTAGAGCCGGCCAACCGTCCAATAGGCATCACCAAGATGTTCATTGATCGTCGGGTCCTGCGGCTCGCCTTCGAGGGCGTTTTCCAGATAGGTTACGGCTCGATCATGCTCTCCGGTGATGAAATAGGCCCATCCCAGGGAATCGGTGATCGCCGGCGAATCCGAACGCAATTCATGCGCCTGCTTGATCGCCGCAATCGCCGCTTGCTGGTTTTCGCGGCGTTCGAGCTGCGCATAGCCGAGATAATTCAAGATGGTGGGCGAGTTGGGCAGCAGTTGATTGGCTTTTTCCAGGGCCTTGAGACCCTCCGGCCAAATCCCGGCCTGTTCCTGAGCGCCGCCCAGCGCAAGCCAGTAACTGGCCATGAGCATCGCCGGGCGCTCGAGCTGCTCGCCGAGTTTTATGGCGGATTCAAACGAAGCGGCCGCCGCGGCATTGTCGCCCTTCACCTGCAGGGTCTGGCCCTTCAATATATGCAATTCGGGCGCGTCTGGATTGGCCTTCAACGCAATATCGGCCCGGGCGATGGCCTGATCATATTGCTTGCTGGTGACCAGACTGGAAATTGCGGAGCTAAGCGCGACCAGATGATAGGGGCTTTGCTCACCGATTTTGGAAAATTCGGCGACCGCCAGTTCGTGGTTTTCTGCAGCGGCGTAGCAGCGACCGAGGGTCAGAAAGGCATAGTCCGATTTGCCGGCCACCCGCGCGCCAACCTGCGCCATGACCTGTGACGGGAACCGGGCCTGCTGCGCCGCCAGATCGTTGGACAATCTCTGAAATAGAAATGCAAGGCCTAGCGATGCATTGACCTTTTGGACGACGCCCTTCCTCTGTCCCGCCTCGATCTGCCGCAGCAGCTTCTGTTCGGGTCCCGATGATCGCGAGCGCAGGATTTCTTTCGCCGTTGCCGGATCATTGATCGCCCAGAAATGCCGGGCAGCGATCATGCGGATCGGCGCCATCCGCGCTTCGTCGCGTTGAACCAGGCTGACCAGCAAGCCGACCGCTTCGCTTTCCCGCCGGTTCGCCAGCCTGTTCAGGACCATCTGTTCTTCGAGATAATATTGGGCGGTCGGATTATTCTGATTCGAGGACAGCGTGGCAGCGTCGCCCTGCCCCTTTGCGGTAGCGATCCAGGCCTCCAGAAACGGCTGCAGGAACGAGAAATTCTTGAGGGCTTCCAGTTCCACCATCGCGAGCTCGACCGTTTTCCAGTCGCGCGCCGCAAATGCGTCTGCAAGGATGACCAGCGGCATTTCCGGATCCATCTTGCTGCGCAACTGCAGTGTCCGGGCGGCTTTTACCGCGAGATCAAAATCCCCTGCCCTGATCGCGCTGACATAGGCTTTCCCCGCCAGAAGCGCGTTGTCAGGCTGCTCTTTCAGACTCTCGGCATAAACCGCGGAAGCCGCCTGCAGTTCGTTCGACGATTCAGCCAGCCGCGCTTCGACAAAACGGTTGAGCGCCGACGCGCTGTCTCCACGACTGGCCGCTGCCGGGGAAACGGCCATCCCGGTCACTACTAGCGCGAAAAAGCTGAGCTTACATATTGGGGTAATTGGGACCTCCGCCACCTTCCGGAACGACCCAGTTGATATTCTGGGACGGGTCCTTGATATCACAGGTCTTGCAGTGAACGCAATTTTGAGCGTTGATCTGGAACTTCGGCTGGCCCGCCTCGTCTTCAATAAATTCATAGACGCCCGCCGGGCAATAGCGTGCCGATGGTCCCGCAAAAACCGGCAGGTTCACATCGACCGGGATCGAGGGGTCCTTCAGCTGCAGATGGACCGGCTGGTCTTCTTCATGGTTGGTGTTCGACAGGAATACCGAGGACAGGCGATCGAAACTGATCACGCCATCGGGCTTGGGATATTCGATTTTCACACAATGTTCCGCCCGCTTCAGGCGCGACCAGTCGGGGTGCAACTTCATCGTGAACGGCATTTTGATCTTCAGATGCTCAGCCCACATATTGATCCCGGAAATGATCGTTCCGAGGAAATCGCCATATTTCTCGACTGCCGGCAGCACGTTGCGAACCACGCGCAATTCCTCGCGGACCCAGCTATTCTCGTAAGCCGTACCATAAGCGGTCAGCTCGTCGCTGGTGCGGTCTGCCACGATCGCTTCATAAGCGGATTCTGCGGCCATCATACCGGTCTTCATGGCGGTATGCGTGCCCTTGATCCGCGGAACATTGACGAAACCGGCAGAACAGCCGATCAGCGCGCCGCCGGGGAAATAGAGCTTCGGAACGGCCTGGAAACCGCCGTCGTTGATCGCCCGCGCGCCGTAGGAAACGCGCTTGCCGCCCTCCAGTATCTTGCGGATTTCGGGATGCTGCTTCCAGCGCTGCATTTCTTCGAACGGGGAGAGATAGGGATTCTCGTAGTTCAGCCAGGTGACGAAGCCGAGCGCGACCTGGTTGTCCGCCTGATGATAGAGGAACCCGCCGCCATTGGCGCCTTCGCTGAGCGGCCAGCCCTGCGAGTGGATCACGCGACCGGCCTTGTGTTTGGCCGGATCGATGTCCCACAATTCCTTGACGCCGAGCCCATAGATCTGGGGTTGGCTTTCTGCGGTCAGCGCGAACTGTTTTTTCAGCATCTTGGTCAGATGCCCGTGGGCGCCCTCTGCAAAGAAGGTATATTTGGCGTGCAGCTCGAGACCCGGCTGATAGTCCGGCTTGTGACTGCCGTCGCGGGCAACGCCCATGTCGCCGGTAGCAACGCCTTTGACCGATCCATCATCATTGTAGAGAATTTCTGCAGCGGCGAATCCGGGGAATATCTCGATTCCCATATTCTCGGCCCGCTCGCCGAGCCAGCGACAGAGATTACCGAGCGATCCGGTATAGGTGCCCTTGTTGTGCATGAACGACGGCGTCATGAAATGAGGCATCGCGAATTTCTTTTTCTTGGTCAGAATCCAGTGATGATTCTCGGTGACCGGAGTCTTCGCCAGCGGACAGTCCTCGTCCCGCCATGAGGGGAGCAACTCGTCGAGAGCCTTGGGATCAACAACCGCTCCGGAAAGGATATGCGCACCGATTTCGGAGCCTTTTTCCAATATGCACACCGAGAGGTCCTTGCCTGCCTCATCCGCAAGCTGCTTGAATCTTATGGCTGCACTGAGACCGGCGGGGCCACCCCCGACTATCACCAGGTCATAAGGCATTGACTCTCGTTCACTCATGTCGCTTTTCCTACAGTTCTTGCTTTTATTCTCATCTACATTCGGTCTGTCGTAAACCGCAACCCTCTGGGCAGAAACCTGCTTTCCCGCCAATTGACCTATTCGTCAACTCATGACTCTATGCATAAATGAATTTAATCAACCCACCAACGTCAAATCCGTCCACTGAGTCGATGATCCACAGTTTGCAAAACTGGTGGGCACTCGCCGGTGTCGAACTGGATTACACCGATCAACCGACCGCGCTTCTGACCCCCGAAGTCGCGCCGCAACCGGCGGCCAGCCCTGTCCCCGCTTCCGTTACGAAACCCGAGCCCGAAGAGCTTGTTGTTCCGGTACCCAGCAAACCGTTGCCAGCAGAATATGCCGATTTTATAGATTGGCTGGCCAATGCCAATGACTTGATCGAGGCAAAATGGTCGAAGCAGAGAGTAGCGCCCAGGGGCGCTCTCGAACCCGAGATTATGACGATTTCCGCGCTTCCGGAAAAAAATCGTCACGGGGAAGTAGAATTGTTCAATTCGGACAATCAGAAGCTTCTCGACCGGATGCTGGCCGCGATCGGGTGCGATTCGCAAAATTCCTATTCGACCACCATATCCCAGTCGGTTCCCTTTGATGGCAGGATCGACGAGCAGCACTGGACCACCCTTAAAACCAGGATTTTCCATCATATCGGGCTTGTCAGACCCAAGCGCGTCATCTGCTTCGGCGACCTCGCGGCGAAGATAATATTCGGTGAAGACCTGATGTCAGCGCGGAAAAATAAACAGTTTATTAACCATGGCTCCTGCAAAACAGAGGCGATCGTAACCTTTCATCCTCGGATTTTGATCGAGCGACCATTGTTCAAGGCCGAAGCGTGGAAGGATTTGCAAATGCTGACAAGGATTCCTGCCCCGTGAAACTGAAGCTCACACTGACTGCATCCCTTCTCACCCTGATCGCGACTCCTGCCCTCGCGGACGACGGCGCCGTGCTCTACAACAGCGCTTCGATCGCCAAGGATATTCCTTCACAATTGAAGCGGCAGCAGTCCGACCATTATCGCGCACTTTTCTCGGCCATGAGCGCCAATCAGTGGGACAGCGCCAAGAATCTGATGGACAGCGCGCCGTTCGGCCCGCTCAGATCAATCGCGCAGGCGGAATATTTCCTCGCCGCAAACAGCCCCCGGGCGGAACTTGGTCCGTTGCTGACCCTCGTCAACGAAGCGCCGCAAATACCGCAGGCCGCGCAGCTTGGCCGCCTCGCGGAGAAGCGTGGCGCGCAATTGCTGCCCAGCCTGCCACAGCGGCGTAATCTCTCCTGGGTTCCCGGATCGCCCATTCGGTCCAAACCGAATGACGTGAATTCGGACAGCGCCGCCAATGGCGTTCGCGGCCAGATCATCGATTTTATCAAGAATGACAATCCGCAGGGCGCAGAGTCGTTGCTCAGCGCCAGCACGCAGAATATGTCGGCCGAGGGCCGGACCGAGCTGGAGCAGCGGGTTGCCTGGTCTTATTATATCGAGAATGACAATAGCTCCGCCTTGCGAATGGCGCAGCGGGCCCAAAATGGTGCCGGCGAATGGGTTGGTCACGCCGACTGGGTAGCCGGATTGGCCGCCTGGCGTCTGAATGACTGCCGGACCGCGAGCAGTGCTTTTGAAAAAGTAGGACGCGCCGCCGCCAACGCCGATCTCAAGGCATCCGGCCTATACTGGAGCGCCCGTTCCGATCTGAAATGTGGTCAGCCTGAAAAAGTCCAAGGCAAATTGCAGGCCGCTGCCCGGATTGATGACAGTTTTTACGGCATGCTGGCCGCCCAGACGCTCGGCATGGAACCGGAAAAATCGGACGCCATGGAAAGTTTCGAGAAATCGGACTGGCGGGCGCTCGAGCGTCACGAGAATGTCCGGGCCGCGATCGCCCTGGTTGAAATCGGCGAAGAACGGCTGGCCGACGAAACATTGCGGCATCAGGCGACGATCGGTCCAGACAGGGATCACCCTGCCCTGATCAAGCTGGCGCGGGAACTGAATTTGCCAAGGACCCAGCTCTGGCTGGCCCATAATGCACCGCGCGGGATGAAGCCCGATGTCCAGTCACGCTTTCCGGCCCCGAAATGGCGGCCGGATGGCGGCTGGCGGGTCGATCCGGCGCTTATCTACGCGCACACACTGCAGGAATCTGCATTCCGAAGCCAGGTGGTGAGCCCCGCCAACGCGATCGGCTTGATGCAGGTACGCCCGGGCACCGCTGGCGATATTGCGCGGGCCAACGGCTTGCATTTCAGCGAAGCGGATCTCTACAAACCCTCGACCAATCTCGAATATGGCCAGTCCTATCTCGAATATCTCGGAAAATCGTCGATCACCGGTGGCAAGCTGCCAAAGATTGCGGCGGCCTATAATGCCGGACCGGGTGCGGTGCAGCGCTGGAACAGCGAAGTGGTCGACAATGATGACCCGCTGCTGTTCATGGAGAGCATTCCCTATGTCGAAACGCGCGGCTATGTCTCGATCATCCTGCGCAACTACTGGATGTACGAGAAACAGGCCGGTATCCAGTCGGTCAGCGCCCGGGCGCTATCGCAAAATCATTGGCCGCAATTCCCCGGCAATCCGGACGGACGCAAGACGCAGTTCACTTCCCGCTGATTTCTAAATCCCAGATTTCAGACAGCAAAAAGCCGGGCAGTGTACTGACACTGCCCGGCTTTTTGTTTCGCTAGACGCTCTCGCCTAGTAGCGATAATGGTCCGGCTTGAACGGGCCTTCGGTCGGCACACCGATATAGTCGGCCTGTTCCTGGCTCAGCTTGTCCAGTTTCACGCCGAGTTTCGCGAGATGCAGTTCGGCGACCTTCTCGTCGAGATGCTTCGGCAGAACATAGACGTCATTTTCATATTGTTCCGGACGCAGCCACAATTCGATCTGGGCCAGCACCTGGTTGGTGAAGCTTGCCGACATGACAAAGCTCGGGTGGCCGGTTGCACAACCGAGATTGACCAGACGACCTTGCGCGAGCACGATCAGCTTCTTCCCATCCGGGAACTTCACTTCATCGACCTGCGGCTTGATCTCGGTCCATTGCATGTTTTTCAGCGCACCGATCTGGATCTCGCTGTCAAAGTGACCGATGTTACAGACGATCGCACGATCCTTCATGGCGCGCATGTGATCGACGGTGATGACGTCCTTGTTTCCGGTGGTAGTCACGAAAATATCACCCCGCTTGGTACCTTCGTCCATGGTCACGACTTCAAAGCCCTCCATGGCTGCCTGAAGCGCGCAGATCGGATCGATTTCGGTGACCAGCACGCGGGCGCCGCCATTGCGGAGCGACTGGGCAGAACCCTTGCCGACATCGCCGAAACCGGCGACAACCGCAACCTTGCCGGCCAGCATCACGTCGGTGGCGCGACGGATCGCGTCGACCAGCGACTCTTTACAGCCGTAAAGATTGTCGAACTTGGACTTGGTCACACTGTCGTTGACGTTGATCGCCGGGAAAGGAAGCTTGCCGATTTTCGCCAGTTCATACAGACGGTGGACACCGGTGGTGGTTTCTTCCGAAACGCCCTTGATGGCTGCAACCGTCTTGGTCAGATAGCCGGGGCGCTCTGCCAAAAAGCGGGTAAGGGTCGCGACGAAGACTTCTTCTTCTTCATTTTCGGGTTTGAACAATTCTTCACCCGCTTCAACCCGCGCGCCCCAGAGCGCGAACATGGTAGCATCGCCGCCATCGTCGAGGATCAGGTTGCAGGTTTCGTCCGTACCCCAGTCGAAGATGCGTTCGACATAGGCCCAATATTCTTCGAGCGTTTCGCCCTTGATCGCGAAGACGGGCGTTCCGCCGGCTGCGATAGCTGCAGCGGCATGGTCCTGGGTCGAAAAGATGTTGCATGAAGCCCAGCGCACTTCGGCGCCGAGATCGAGCAGGGTTTCGATCAACACGGCCGTCTGGATGGTCATGTGCAGCGAACCGGTGATGCGGGCGCCCTTCAGAGGCTTGTCCGCGCCAAATTCCTCACGCAAGGCCATCAGGCCAGGCATTTCGGTTTCGGCGATTTCAATCTCCTTGCGACCGAAATCGGCGAGGGAAATATCCTTGATTACATAATCCTGGGTTGCGTTTGCCACGTCTTGTCTCCTTGAAAAACGAAATGCCGCACGGGCAATCCGGTGCGGCAACATGGCTTTTCAATAGCGGCTTGTGGCTTTGGAAGCAAATATAAAGATGTCTTTATATTTGATATTTTGTGAGGCTACGGCCCTTCCGGTCGTAACAATCCATGGCTCAGGCGCTGCCAAATCCGGTCGACAGCTTCGCCGGATCGATCCCCAGCGCCTGCCAGGCCATCAGCCATTTGTCCCGCGACCGGTTCTCGTAAAGCCAATCGGGCGACCCTTCGGCAATCGACCAGCCATTCTGGGTCAATTCGCTTTCCAGCTGGCCTTCTCCCCACCCGGAATAGCCGAGCGCGATTGTCCATTGGTCGGGACCACGGCCCCTGGCAATTGCACCGAGCATGTCGACCGAGCTGCTCAAGCCCCACCGATTGCCGACCTGGAGCGTATCCGACATGTTGATATCGAGGCTGTGAAGGATGAACCCGCGCTGGGTTTCCATCGGACCGCCGAGGAACACTTCGCAGTCGGGCGCGTCGGCCGGATCGATGTCAAACTGCCGCAGGATATCGTGGAAACTGATCCCTTCGACGGTTTCGCCGATATTGATTCCCAGGGCCCCGTCCTCATCATGCGAACATATCGCCACCACGGACCGCGCAAAGCGGGGGTCTGCCATCCCCGGCGTGGCGAGGAGAAACTGTCCGGAGAAAAATACGGGTTCATTCATTGCCAACAGCATAGCAATGCAATGATCAACTGCCCATGGCAAAATTCATGGGCAATTTGTTTGACCATGTTGCTTGCAATTTCGCGCCGTTGCCACCACGTTCAACGCTCGAGATAATATTAGAATTCCAACCAAGGCAAGGAGCATATGATGATCAACAAAGGCGACAAAATTCCCGAAGTCAATCTGGTCAAGGCAACCACAGATGGTCCGCAACAGATCAGTTCCAATGAATATTTCGCTGGCAAGAAAGTGGCACTATTCTCGGTTCCCGGCGCGTTTACGCCGACCTGCTCCGCGAAGCATCTGCCCGGCTATGTCGAGAAAGCGGCAGACCTGAAAGCCAAGGGCGTCGACGAGATTGCCTGCACCGCGGTCAATGACGCTTTCGTCATGGGCGCCTGGAATGATGCAGCCGGTTCGGAAGATGTTACCATGCTGGCAGACGGCAATGGCGATTTCGCCAAGGCGGTTGGCCTGACCATGGACGGTTCCGGCTTTGGTCTCGGCCAGCGCGGCCAGCGTTTCTCGATGATCGTCAATGACGGCGTGGTCGAGGAACTGAACGTCGAAGCGCCCGGTGATTTCAAGGTCAGCGCGGCCGAATATATGCTCGACCAGCTTTAAGCAAAACCGTCGAATCAAATAGAAGGCCGGCGGAAACTCAGGTTCCCGCCGGCTTTTTCATGCCTACCAGCCGCAGGACTTGCCTTTGTTCTCTTCCTTCAGCCAGTCCATCAGCGGCGCGAAATAGCTGATCATCGCCGAACCGTCCATTTCCCGCTTGCCGGTAAAGGCTTCGAGCGCGTCCGGCCAGGGCTTGGAAGCGCCCATTTCCAGCATTGCGTTCAGCTTCGCGCCGACCTTCTCGTTGCCGTAGAAGGAGCAGCGGTGCAGCGGGCCCTTCCAGCCGGCAGCGTCGCAGGCCGCCTTGTAGAACTGGAACTGCAATATCCGCGCGAGGAAATAGCGCGAATAGGGCGTATTGCCCGGGATATGATATTTCGCACCCGGATCGAAGGCATCGGCGGGCCGGTCAACCGGCGGAGTGATGCCCTGATATTGCAGTTTCAGATCATGCCAGGCTTCGGTGTAATTTTCCGGCCGGATATCGCCCGAGAAAACCTGCCAGCGCCATTTGTCGACCAGCAGGCCGAATGGCAGGAAGGCCACCTTGTCCATCGCCTGGCGCAGCAAAAGACCGATATCCTTGTCGGCGCTCGGGACCTTGCTCTTGTCGAGCAATCCGACCTGGACCAGATATTCCGGCGTGATCGACAGGGCGACCGCATCGCCGATCGCCTCGTGGAACCCGTCATTGGCGCCATCGAGATGGAGATAGCTCTGCTTGTTATAGGCGCGCTGGTAATAGTTGTGGCCAAGCTCGTGGTGGATGGTGGTGAAATCGTCGCCATTGACCTTGATGCACATCTTGATCCGGATATCGTCCTTGTTGTCGATATCCCATGCGCTGGCATGGCAGACCACTTCGCGATCGGCAGGCTTGGTGAATAGCGAGCGTTGGTAGAATGTTTCCGGCAGCGGTTCGAAACCGAGCGAGGAGAAGAAGCCTTCGCCGGCCTTGACCATCTTCATCGCGTCATAGCCTTTGGAGGTCAGCAACTCGGTGGTATCAAAACCGATATCGCCGGCTCCTTCCGGTGCGACGATCTCGTAGATATTGCCCCATTCCTGCGCCCACATATTTCCGAGCAGGTCGGCGCGGATCGGTCCGGTTTCCGGCTGCACCGCATCGCCATATTTCTCATTGAGCTTGTCACGGGTGTAGCAGTGCAGCTGGTCGTAAAGCGGCTTGACCTGCGCCCACAGCTTGTCGGTGAGCTTGGCAAAATCGTCGGCCGGCATGTCGTAACCGGAGCGCCACATCGCACCGACATCGGCGAAACCAAGCTCTTTGGCGCCTTCGTTGGCAATTTCGACCATGCGGGCATAGTCGTCCTTCATCGGCGCGCCGACGTTGGTGTGCCAGCTTGCCCACATCTCCGACAGTTCCTCGGGATTGCGATTTGTGCCCATTGCGGCCTCGATATCGGAACCGTTGATTTCCTCGCCGTTGAGCGTGCCCTTCCCTTTGCCGTAAGCGGAGTTCAGCTTGGTCGCAATCTCGTTCAATTCGGTTGCGGCGCCTTCCGTCGTCGGTGCAGGCAGCACGATCCCGCCGCGCAATTTGTCCAGTTTGCGACGCGTGACCGCATCCAGTCCTTCGACATCATTGAACTTCGCCGCTTCGATTGCAGCGTTCACCGACATCGTCGTTCCCTCTGCGCCGACCTTTGCCGCGAGAGCGTCCGTATCATCGGTGATGAAGTTCGAATTGATCCAGTAGATCCGCCCGGCGTCGATCGAGAAGTCGAACAGCTGTTTTTCGGTATCGTCTACAAATTGCTTTGCATCAGCGGCGGTGGGCGGCGCGCTCTCTTCCATCGTATCATTTTCATGATGCTTGGCGAGGGCCGGTGTGGACAGTGCCATGGTGGCGATTGCGACGATCGAAGCGGCGGTTTTCATATTTGGATCCTCAACAGTTCTGATTTTGGTTGGAATTGAAACTTTATTGACTGCCGGTCAAGCCCGTGTTTCGCGCCAGCGCCAGATTAGCGCGGCGATCATGGCAAGTGTGCCGACGATCCAGCTGATGGTCTTGACCGGCTTGGCAAGCGCCGCTGTCGCGGCGAGAATGTCGCTGCCCTGCTCGTTGAGCAGCTGCACCAGCTGGCAGATGGTTTCGATATAGTCGGTCAGGCCGAAGAGGAAATAGGCGAGCACGCACAGCAGACCGACTTTCTTGAGCGTAGGCGAATTGGCCCGCTGCCAGATCAGTCGCCCGCCGATAATGCCGCCCGACATATAGAGGGTGATGAAGACAAGGTCGGCGATCATCCCCCAGCGCGCGAGGTCCAGCACGCCGGCGTCGGCCCAGCTTTGCTGGATAGCGTTGACCCTGTCCGCATTCGCTGCGCTCTGATGGTCGAGGATTCCGTTGGGAGCGACAACGGTTTCCAGCGCCCCGCCCGAAATTATCAGGTAGATGAAGAGCGCCATCCCGCCGCCCCAGAATATCCAGAAATTGCGCCAGCTATACAGTTTCGGCATCGTTCCTCCTATCCGACCAGAAAGCGCACCATTTCCCGGCTCATTTCCGTTTTGGTCACGCTGCTCATATGGGTTCCGGGGATCGCGACATGGCGACCGTTGAGCAAAATCGCCGCCAGTTCCTCCGGATCGCCGTTGTCGCGATCTTCACTGCCGCACAGAACCAATGTTTCGGTTTCTATGCTGGCTGCCTCGGCTGGATCCATATCGGAAAAAGTCGCGAGCAACAAACTTGCCGACGCAGGATCGATTTTCTGGCTTTTCATGAACTGTATAGCCATCCAGTGCGGATCGCCGCGCTTTGCGATATCCTTGATCCTGATCGCTTCCTGGAAAAATTTCTGTCGTCGTTCCCATCCGGCGAGACCCTGCAGCCCCATGCCGGCGAGTATCGCCTTGGTCGGTGTTGCGCCGGTGACCAGCAGGCGGGCAGTCGTCCGCGCGCCGAGCGAGAAGCCGCCGAGATCATAATCGGACAATTGCAGATGCGCGATCAGCGCCAGCGCGTCTTGCACCAGCACATCATCGGGATAGGCCGCCGGATCATGCGGCGCTTCGCTCTCGCCGTGGGCGCGCAAGTCGGGCATGATCACCCGGAACCCCGCATTGGCCAGCGCCCCGGCATGACCGAATTTGATCCAGTTGGTATCGGCATTGGAAAACAGGCCGTGGAGCAGGATCAGCGGACGCCCCTCGCCCATTTCGTGGATTTTGAGCGATACTCCGTCGAAGGAAGAAAAATCCCATTTTTTTGCGGTCATCAATCGGTACTCATTATCCAAAGTTGGTCAAAGTTGGGGCCAAGGCGCGAAATTCTGAAACAACTGCCGGCGCCCAAATGCGTGATCCGGAAACGATGAATCCCGACAATGATAAAGGCGGGGCAAGCTGCAGTTTAGCGCTTCAGACCCTTGTAGGAAAGCTCCAAAAACTAGCGTGGCGCAAGACCTTTTTGCTCCATCCGCCAGACTGCGAGATCGATCCGGTCCTGCCCGAAGAAGGGTTCTCCCTCAAATACGAGAGTCGGCACTCCCCAGTGACCAGCGGCTTCAAGAGCCTTCTGGTTTTCCGCGATTTCGGCGTCCAGTTCTTTCGACTGGGCAGAGGCTTCGGCCCGCAGTTCGGCCAGGTCCAGTCCGGCGCGCCCGGCGGCTTTTTCGAGATGGTCGCCCTCGTTCCAGCCCGCAATGCCACCCCAGATCAGTTGAGAGACCTCATTGGCAAATGCCAGGCCCTTGCCGCGCCGCGACGCCGCCTGCCCCATCCGGGTCAGTTCGAAAATATAGGGCTGCTCGTCGGCGATCTTGCGGGTTGCGATGTCCTGGACAATCGGATCGGGATTGGGCGGTGCCATCGGGATGCCCATGTGCTGCGCCACCCGGAATATATCGCTGAACACATAGCCAAGCCAATTGGGGTGGTTCTTCTCGAAAAAGTCGGGTTCACGGATCGCCAGCGGGTAAACGAAGCGCTGGTTGATCTCCAGATCATATTGCTCGGCCAGCGCGGCATAGCGCCGCGTCGCCAGATAGCTGTAGGGAGAGCGGAAAGACCAATATACGTCTGCATGTAATGTCATGTCGAGGATATTGCACCGAGGTTTAACGTAAAGGCAAGCCCCTAAAGCCAGCTACAACCGACTGGGTGACTTTTGCAACGGCCTCTGGGTCAATGACAGGTGCCCGGCGGCGGCGAAGTGAGAAACCAAACACAAAATCCGGTTCCGCCAACGAATTACGTTTTTGCTTTGGAGTACTCATATAAGGAGAGATATATTGCGGAATTGGAGGGCAGACTTCGTCCCGGCACCGATATCTTTTCCCATGAAAATAGCCGTATTGTGCAAAAGTTTATCACAATTTAACCACCGTGTTCAATTGGCAACGGTGTGGCATTGCGGACACAATAGGGGGCCAATCCGCCCTCGCAATACTGGCTCTCAATTGACCTGCAACAGCAGTTCTCTATTTTGTCGCCAACATTGAGGAGAGGAACTTCAAATGAAAAAATTACAACATCCGCGTAATCTGCTGCTGTCTGGCCTGTCGACACTTGCTGTCATGTCTGCTGCCGCACCTGCACTGGCCCAAACAGAAGGCGCTGAAGAAGCGGACAGCAACATCATCATCGTTACCGCAACGAAACGCAACGCCAACCTTCAGGACATTCCATTCTCTATCAATGCCCAAACACAGGCCGATATTCAACGTAGCGGCGCGGCAACTCTTGAAGATATCAGCCGCAACGTCGCCGGCCTGAGCATCCAGAACCTCGGACCCGGTCAGAGCCAGGTCGCCATCCGCGGGGTTTCAGCCGGACAAATTGTCCGCGACCAGCCCGGCGTAAAGGAACAGGTCGGTGTCTATCTCGATGAATCGGTGATTTCGCTGTCCCTGTTCACGCCCGACCTCGATCTGTTCGATCTCAACCGCGTCGAAACCCTGCGCGGACCGCAGGGCACATTATTCGGTTCCGGATCGATCGGCGGAACGATCCGCTATATTACCAACCAACCCGATTTCAATGACGCCAGCGCTCTGGTCGAAGGCGACGTTCAGCTGGTCGACGGAGATGACATGGGCTGGCACTTGAAAGGCGCTGTCAACGTTCCGCTGGCGGAAGACAAGGCCGCGATCAGGGCGGTCGGCTATTACACGCAATATGGCGGCTTTATTGACGCCCTTCGCGAAGGCGGCGGGATCACCGAAGACGTCAATTCGGGCGAGCGCTATGGCGGTCGTCTGGCCTTGGCACTGCAGCCGACCGAAGGCCTGACCATCACTCCGCGGGTGATCTACCAGGAAGTGATCGCCAACGGCAATAACCGGCAGGAGGTGTTCAACCTTTTCGCCAACCCCTATACGACAACGCGGCCGGCGGTAACGCTTGGCGAACGTCAGCAATATCTTTTGCTCGACGAAGCGTTTCGCGATGAAACCCTGATCGCGGATCTGGTGATTAATGCCGAGCTCGGAACGGTTGCCATGACCACCGTCACCAGCTTCACCGACCGCAGCATATTGGTAAGCCGCGATGCCAGTGCTCTATCCGGATCGGTTTCGGTGGATCTCGGCTTCCCGGATGCAGCTGTTACCCTTCCCTCCAATTTGCGCGATGTGACTGACGTCGACCAGATCAGCCAGGAAGTGCGCTTTGCATCGGATAATGACAGCCCGTTCCAGTGGGTTGTCGGCGGATATTATTCCTCCGTCGAACGCCGCTACCGACAGCGGCTGCCAACCCCGGGATATGATGCGTTTACCGATGCAACATTGGGTGCCGGAACGTCGGCAGCAGTGGCGAACGGCTTTCCTGCTGACTCGCCATTTAACTCGGACCTCGATTATGACATCGAACAGTTTGCCGCTTTCGGTGAAGCCAGTTTCGACCTGACCGATGCCCTCACGGTGACGGCGGGTGGCCGCTATTATGATTTCCGCGAAGTGCGGACGATCTCGACCGGCGGTCTCTTTGCCAATGGTGATAGCGGCGTGGTCGACAGAACGTCGTCCACAGGTTTCACACCGCGGCTGTTGGTAAGCTACGAAGTGGTTCCGGATATCAAGATCAACGCGCAGGCCTCACAAGGCTTTCGTCTGGGCGGTGTCAATGATCCGTTGAACGTACCACTATGTACAACGCAGGATGCAGCAATTTTTGGTGCATTTCAGGACTATGACGACGAGAAGCTGTGGAACTATGAACTGGGCGTAAAGGCGCAGCGCGGTGGCATCCGTTTCAATGCGGCGGCCTTCTACACCGACATTTCAAATCTTCAGGTCACTCTGGACGCCGGATCCTGTTCGTCCCGCATTTCGTTCAACGTACCCAAGGCCCATACGGCCGGCTTCGAATGGGAATTGGGCGCGGAACCGATCGAAGGCCTTGATCTGGGCCTTTCCGGATCGATCCTGCAAGCCGAGTTCGATTCAACTGTTGTCGATGGCAACGGCGCGGTACTGGGCGGCGTGGAGGATGGCAATCGCCTTCCTTCGGTCCCCAAATTCCAGGTGTCGGCGAACGCGACCTACACATTCCCGATCGGATCGGGTGACGCGTTTCTGAACGCCTCGCTTCAGCATGTTGGCAGCCGGTTTACCCAGCCAAGCGATCAGGTGGATAACCCACGATCATTCGTGTCGGGCCTGCCGTTCGGAGGCGCAACCGGCAATGAAGTCACCGTGGTCGATCTGAAATTGCCATCCTATCAGATGGTCAACCTCAGCGCGGGCATCGAACTGGACAACCAGCTGGACGTGATTCTCTATGTAAAGAACGTCTTCGACGAAAATGCGCTGCTTTCCTTTGACCGCGAACGGGGTGGCCGTGCACGCCTCGGCTTCCGGGTGAGCCAGCCCCGCACATTCGGGATGACTGTCCGCAAGGGCTTCTGATCGATCCCACTCGGATCAGGTAAACAGGAAAGCCGGCGCCGCAACGCGCCGGCTTTTTTGTGGACATCTCATGGCACCCGGTCAGGCGGTCCATGAGAATCTAGTGATTGCATATAATAAACTATGTTATTAAATTGATCTTATGATCGACAATATCGGATTCGTGATCGGCGACATCTCTCGATTGATCCGCCGTACATTTGACAAACGGGCCAGAGCCATCGGTGTGACCCGCGCGCAATGGCGGGTCCTGACCTGGCTCAAACGCCATGAAGGGACCAACCAGAGCGCGCTGGCGGACAGGCTGGAACTGGACGCGATGACATTGTGCCGGATGGTTGACCGCCTGCAGGATGCACAACTGATCGAGCGCAGGCGGGATCCCGAGGATCGCCGGGCATGGCAACTGTTTCTGACGACCAAGGGGGTTGCACTAAGCGATCAGCTGGAACCGATTGGCGAACAATTGTTGCAGGAAGCGCTTGCCGACATGCCCGGCAAAGATCGTGAGCGGTTGCTGGCCTTGCTGGAGCTGTTCCGCAGCAATCTCCAGTCGATCGACGAAGCGGACGCCGACCGCAAGCGAAGCGCCAATGGCTGATAATCCAAACTCTGCGATGGACATCGGGCAGGACGAGAAGCCGTCCGCCTCCCGCACGCCCGGGCGTTCGCTCGGACGCCGCATCGGGCGCTGGATCCTGATGCTGTCGGTTCCTCTGGCGCTTGCTGCATTCGGGATATTTTACTGGATAACCAGCGACCGCTACGCGTCGACGGACAATGCCTATGTCCAGCAGGATATCGTCGCAGTGTCCCCGGAAATCGGAGGAAAGATCATCGAAGTCGGTGTCAGCGAGAACCAGCAGGTCGCAGCCGGGGATTTGCTGTTCGTGATCGATCCGGTTCCCTTTGAACTGGAACTCGCCCAGAGCAACGCCCGTATCGCGGCGGCTCAGGTTGAAGTCCAGAATCTGCAGACCGATTTTCAGATCAGCGGCGTAGACATTGAAGTCGCCCGTCAGGATATCGCCTTTGCCCAGTCCAACTACCAGCGTCAGGCAGCGTTGATGGACAAGGGCTTCACCACGCGGGCACGGCTCGATGCTGCCCAGCACGAAGTCGATCTGGCCAGAGCGAAGTTGAAATCCGCGCAAGCCGATGTTGTCGCGGCGAAGTCTCGCCTGTCGACCGGATCAGCGTCATCCGGAGAAAATCCTGCCGTCGCCGATGCCAAGGTCGCGCGCGAACAGGCCCGCCTAAATCTCGATCGCACCCGGGTTCTGGCGCCGGTCGCGGGGCGCATTGCCCAGTCGACGCGCTTGCAGATCGGACAGATGATGGTTTCCGGGCTGCCGATGGTTTCGATCGTCGACGACGCGAGCAGCTGGATAGAAGCGAATTTCAAGGAAACCGATCTCGCCAGAATGAAGGTCGGACAGAAAGCCAAGATCACCTTTGATGCCTATCCCGAAATTGAGCTCAACGGCCGGGTCGACAGCATTGGCGCCGGCACGGGATCGGAATTCTCGGTCTTGCCGGCCCAGAACGCCAATGGCAACTGGGTCAAGGTGACCCAGCGGGTGCCGGTACGGATCAAGATACTGGACAAGTCCCCACGGCAGCTGATCGCGGGGATTTCGGCAGAAGTGACCGTCGATCTTCGCAATGGCAGCGAGTGATTCCCGCCAATCCTGACCAGGCAGCATTACCGGTCAACAACCGGATGCTGCTCACCATCGCCGTGATGCTTGCCAATATCATGCAGATACTGGATTCGACCATCGCCAATGTCGCCCTGCCCCACATGCAGTCGGGTCTCGGAGCGACGCTGGACACCGTTACGTGGGTGTTGACCAGCTATATACTGGCAACCGCCATAGCCATTCCAATCACCGGATGGGTCGCCGACCGTATCGGTTCACGCAACCTGTTCCTGCTGTCGATTGCTGGCTTCACCGCGTCATCCCTGTTATGCGCCACCGCATCGAGTCTGGAAATGCTGGTGTTTTACCGGGTGATCCAGGGCTTGTCCGGGGCATTCATCATGCCTTTGTCGCAGACGGTGATGCTCGACATCAATCCCCCGAAAAACCATCCCAGAGCGATGGCAATCTGGGGAATGGGGGTGATGATTGCTCCGATTACCGGGCCGGTTATCGGCGGTTATCTGACCGAGAATTATAGTTGGGAATGGATTTTTCTGATCAATATTCCGCTCGGTATCATCGCCTTTGTGATGCTCTGGACATTATTGCCCTCCCGACCGATTTCCCGCCGCAAGTTCGATCTGCTGGGATATGCCCTGTTCGCCGCCTTCATCACATCCTTCCAGCTCATGCTTGATCGCGGGAACGGCGAGGACTGGTTCGAAAGCTGGGAGATCATCATCGAATTCGGAATAGCGGCGGCGGCCTTATGGATGTTCGGCATTCATATGGCGACCGCCAGAAATCCGTTCCTCTCGCGCGATCTGTTCCGGGACCGCAATCTGGTCACGGCGATGCTGCTGATGGTCGTGGCAGGCGTCTCGATGTTCTCGACCATGGCCTTGTTGCCGCCGATGCTGCAGAACATGTACCATTATACGCCAATTGATGCGGGCATATTGCTCGCCCCGCGCGGGATCGGGGTATTTCTCGGCATGGCGATCGGCAGCCGGCTGGCGACGATTGTCGATGCCCGGTTCATCGTCGCAACCGGCATGGCGCTCGCTTCCTATTCCGCGTGGATGATGACCGGATGGAGCCTCGAGATGGACCGCTGGCCGATCATCACCAGCGGCGTGGTCCAGGGGCTCGGGATGGGCGCTCTGTTCGTCACCATGAACATACTCGCATTTTCGACGCTCTCGTCTGCCCTGCGCACCGACGGGGCCAGCCTCCTCAACCTGTCGCGCACGATCGGCGCATCGGTCGGCATCGCGATATTTGTCGGTCTGCTGGGTCGTAACTGGCAGACTAGCCATGCCGATCTCGCGGCCAATGTCACCGAAGCCAGGCTGTCGCCGCTGAGCGCGACCAGCATCAGCCGGCTGGGACAATATGGCGAACAGGCGATGATGATGATCGACGGCGAGGTCAACCGGCAGGCACTGATGATCGCCTATCTGGGTGACTTCTGGCTGATGGCCATCGTCACCGCTCTTTGTATTCCGCTGGTGTTCCTGATGAAGAAACCCCAGCGGATAAAAGTCGATCCAGCCGAAGCCGCGGGTAGCGCGCACTAGCCCTTTTTCAGATGCTTGCGACCCAATAGTTCCGCGATCTGCACGGCATTGAGCGCAGCGCCCTTGCGCAGATTGTCGCTGACACACCAGATGTTCAGGCCGTTTTCGACCGTCGGATCTTCGCGGACGCGGCTGATGAAGGTCGCTCCGTCGCCGACACATTCGACCGGGGTGACATAGCCTTCGTCTTCGCGCTTATCGATCAGCATGATGCCCGGAGCGTCGCGGAGGATCTTCTGCGCGTCGGAAGCAGACAGTTCCTTCTCGAATTCGATATTGATCGATTCGCTGTGGCCGACAAATACCGGCACGCGGACGCAGGTCGCGGTGACCTTGATCTTGGAATCGAGGATTTTCTTGGTTTCGACGACCATTTTCCACTCTTCCTTGGTCGAGCCGTCGTCGAGAAACACGTCGATGTGTGGGATCACGTTAAACGCGATCTGCTTCGTGAAGACGTGGTTTTCCTTGGGATCGCCGACGAAGATGGCGCGCGACTGTTCAAACAGTTCGTCCATGCCGCCTTTGCCAGCGCCGGAGACCGACTGGTAGGTCGAGACAACCACGCGCTTGATCGTCGCCGCATCATGGAGCGGCTTGAGCGCCACAACCATCTGGGCGGTCGAGCAATTGGGGTTGGCGATGATATTGCGCTTGGTATAGCCGCTGATCGCCTCCGGGTTCACTTCGGGCACGATCAGGGGCACATCCGGATCCATGCGGTAGAGCGAGCTGTTGTCGATCACCACGCAGCCGGCGGCGGCGGCCTTGGGGGCATATTCCTTGGTCGCAGCTGAACCTGCGGCAAACAAAGCCATGTCCCAGCCAGCAAAATCGAAATTCTCGATGTTCCGGACCTTGAGCATCTTGCCGGTATCGCCGATTTCAATCTCGTTGCCCTGCGAGCGAGACGACGCCACGGCGGCAATCTCGTCATAGGGAAATTCGCGCTCGACCAGAACGTTAAGCATTTCACGCCCGACATTGCCCGTGGCACCGACAACTACAATCTTGTAACCCATGAAACTTTTCCTGTGCCTGATATTAAAACAGCCGGTTTTCCTGGTGGGGAGAACCGGCTGTTTGAAACTATTATGAAGCGAAATTTATTTTTTTGCTTCGGTGCCCTTCGTAGGCTGGTTCAAACGGCGTT
>TARA_R110001599_G_scaffold61894_1_pt1 | contig 27732 bp, 24 predicted proteins | sample TARA_R110001599 | Tara Oceans TARA_R110001599 (sample SAMEA4398360) | marine metagenome | biome: Polar Biome; feature: [MES] marine water layer (ENVO:01000295) within the mesopelagic zone...; material: water (ENVO:00002006), including particulate matter (ENVO:01000060) such as......
TACTGGTGTTCACCTCACCAACACGAGCGATTCCACCCAGGTTGTTAAAGTACGCCTGCGTCGTGGCACCGACTCCATGGACGCCCTTGACTTTAACCTGATCCTGTCCCCTAAAGACGTATGGACTGGCTTCCTGGCGGCTGAAGGCGAGAACGTTGTCTTCAACACCACCGACAGCTCTTGCACCGCGCCTGCTACAGTGAACGGCAAGTTCACCATGCCTGGCATTTACCGTGCCGACGCTGATGAAGGTTACATCGAAATCATCGGCATGGGTCAGCCCCTGACTGAAACTGCGCCTATCGCAGTATCGGCCAAGCACGACTCAACAGGTGTTCCTGCTGACTGTACCGCTGTTCGCGACAACTTCTTCGCTAATGGCGTAGCAACTACCACTCGCGGCGTTGTTGACGGTGAAACGTCTGTGCAGCGTGTTGTGTCTACCGGTACCACTCTGGCACTGAACGAGTACGAAGCTCCAGACAACGCTCTGAAAGTTTCTTACTTCGTACGTGACGCTGGCAGCGGCCGTGAATTCGGCAACAGTGCTACGCACATTGCCAACTTCCTGGTAGAGCCTTCTATCACCAACCAGCAGTTTGGTCTGTTCTCGGGCGACCTGCTCGGCTTCGACTACCCTGACCTGAACGGTGGCACGGGTGCTGGTCTGGACCGCGATCGCTTCAAGGAACTGCGTGACGTTCTGGGCGGCGCTTCCGTGATCAACGACTGGTCTGCCAACGCTGACCTGAACGTGGGCACCGACTGGGTTATCACTTTCCCCGGCCAGTACACCATGCTGGATCTGCCTCACTACTTCGCGTCACTGCTGACTGCGGGTACTGACGATGCAATCCCCTGTAACGCCGGTGCCCCGATTCCTGCAAACACGTTTGATTCAACTGGCTCTAACGATCCAGATGACTTCAGCGTTGCAGGTGCATGTGACCACCGCGACATCCCGGCCGTAGCCACGTTTGACGTGTACGACCGCGAAGAGCAGCAGCGTTCACAGCCCGACGGCGAGCTGGTTGTATCTCCTGCCCTGCCGGGCCAGGTAGTGCAAACCCTGCTGCCTTTCGAAGTTAACGTGGTTCAGTGGGGCGCCGAGCCCGTACTGGGCAGCGAGAACTCCGACATCGTAGTTGCAGTGCCCGACAGCCCCTTCGGCTGGGCCGAGCTGAACGTAACCAGCTCTAACAGCAAAGTGCAGGCGGTATGTGAAGCTTCTGCCAACAGTGCGAACTTCAACATCGGCGAAGGTTTGGATGCGATTGTTGGTGCGGTTGTGGCTTACGGCTGTGACTCTACCGACGTAAATGCCGACGAGATCCCGAAAATTGGTTTCGTAGCCTGGGAGCGTAGCTTCCCGGCTAACCCCGACTCCAACTACGGTCGTATCGTTGAGCACTCTTACGGTGGTGTAGGTAGCTAAGTAGCTCACCGTAATAGCGTCGCAACACGCTGTTGTAGTAAAATGAAAGCCGGCACCGCAAGGTGCCGGCTTTTTTTATTGTCTGAGGTTTTTGCATGTTATTTTCCCGTATTCTCAGCCCCGCTGTGCTGCTGCTGGGCGTTGCCCTGGGCGCCTTTGCTGATGAGCCCGTTGCCATCGCGGACGGCGAAACCCGTATCAATCGTGCCGAACTGGAGCAGGTGGTTTCACGCTGGAGTGCCGAAATGCGCTCGGCGGCGGCCAACGATCTGGGCGACCGCATGGAGTTGCTCAATATTGCCATGATGAACAAGCGACTTGCCGCATCCGCGGATGAGGCGACCCCCGAGACACACGGGGATGACTACTGGAAACTGCACTTCCAGTTGCAGGGCCTGAAGCGCCGATTCGCCATCGAACAATTGGTCAAGTCGATCGAAGTGCCCGATATGTCCGCTCTGGCCGAGGAGCGTTACGCCACCGACAAGGACAAGTTCGCGTTTGTCCCTGAAAAGCGCCTCACCTCCCATATTCTGTTTGCCTGCCCCCCAGGCCAGTGTGATCGTGAAACGGTCCGTCCCGTCGCCCGCGAGGTGCTGGCAGAATTACGCGCCGGCGCTGACTTTGAAACGCTGGTGGCCGAACATTCGCAGGACCCTGGCTCGCGCGACAAAGGTGGCCGTTTCAACAAGTGGTTCAGCCTGGGCGAAAAAGGTGTAGAGCCACGCTACACGGGCGGCGCCTTTGATATTGCCGAAGTGGGTGGCTATTCCGATTTGGTCGAAACGCAGTTCGGCGTGCACATCATCCGCCTGGACGACATCCAGCCCGAACATTACCTGCCGTTTGACGAGGTACGCCCCGCCATTCTCCAGAGCCTGAAAGCCGAATACCAGAAGCTTGCGGTACAGGATTTTGAGGCCAGTCTCATGATTTCGGATGAGGCGTACATCAACGGTGATATCGTGGATGAGCTGCTCGCCCCCTACAAAGCCGAGCCCTGATTGGGCTCGCGCGCCTGAACCCCATGTCATCCGTTGGCCAGCCGGCTGAGGCATCCACGCTTCTGTTCGTCGTCGGCATGCACCGCTCCGGCACGTCAGCCCTGTGTGCCGCATTGCGCGCCTGTGGTGCAACTTTTGGTGAGCAGCTCCTGGCACCGATGGCCGGCGTCAACGACGAAGGCTTCTGGGAAGATGCCGAGGTTGTGGCCGCCAACGAGGCGCTACTGTCCGCTGCTGGTGCTCACTGGTATTCTCTGGTTTCGCCGGGTGGTGAGGCGGTCTGGCCGGCGGCTGCGCTGGTACGCTTCCGGGAGGAGGCCGGCGCGATCCTGCAGCGTGGCTTCGGCGCGGGAGTGGTGCAGGCGGTAAAGGACCCACGGTTTTGTATCACGCTGCCGTTGTGGCTAGAGGCGTGTGCCGAACTGGGGATCAAGGCGCAGGTGTGTACGGCATCGCGAGCGCCACTGGAGGTGGCGCAGTCACTGCAACGCCGGGACGGCTTTCCGCTGGGCTACGGTTTGCGGCTTGATCTGGCTTACCGCAAGGCGCTCGCGCCTGCATTGCCGCCGGGGTCACTGGCCGTGAGTTTCCCGGAGCTGGTCGAGGACCCGGTCAAGGTCATGTCGCGGCTTGCGGAAAGTCTTCCGCTGGAGACAGGTCAGAATGCTGTGGCAACTGCTGTGCGAAGTGATTTACGCCACCACAGTGCGCCAGCCGAGAGCGAGCCATTGACGCAGCCTGTATTATCCGCAGCGGATTTGCCAGCACTGGAGGCCTGCATAGAGCATCATTACCCCACCGAGGCCATGCTGGCAGAGTTCGCGGCCGGGTTTGTGGCCCGCGGTGCGCAGCTGACGGCAGTCGGTGACGCCCATAGCCGTTCGCTGGAGACCATTGCGGCAAAGGACGAGGATATCAATGCGCTGGCGGCGGAACACCGGGAAGCCCTGGCGACCATTGCCGAGCGGGACCAGCAGATTACCGATCTTGACAGCCGTCTGCAGGACACGGGTGCATGGCTCGAGCGCGCGCTCGCGACCATCGCTGAGCGCGACACGCAGCTGGCGGAGCTGGATCGCAGGCTCGCCGAAATAGGCGGGTTACACAGCCATGCGCTGGAGGTGATCGCTGACAAGGATAGAGAGATTGCTGAGATCTACGCAGTGCCGGTTATCGGCCTCGCTCTGCGGGGAGCGCGCCGGTATCGCCGGCAGTAGCGGTTTGAGCAGGCAGTTAATAACGTCAAACAGGAGTGGGCGTGCGCAGCGTTGATGTTGTAGTGCCGGTGTATACCGGCGTGGAGGAAACGCGGCGTTGTCTGGCAACCGCACTGGCGACGATTGATCCCGAGTGGGCGCGGCTTGTGCTCGTCAATGACGGTTCGCCGGACCCCGCGATCACCGCGCTGTTGCGCGATTTTGCCGCGCGGCACCCCACTGTCGTGTTGCTGGAGAACCCCGAGAATCTCGGTTTTGTCGCCACCGCCAATCGCGGCATGCAGCACGATCTAGAGCGCGACGTACTGCTGCTGAACAGCGACGTGGAGGTGGCCAACGACTGGCTGCATCGCCTGCGCGAGGCGGCTTACCATCACCCGCGTGCGGGCAGTCTTACGCCCTTCGCCAACAACGCCACCATCTGCAGCTTTCCCAATTTCTGTAAAGACAACGCGCTGCCGTTCAACCTTGATCTGGCGACAATCGACCGCGTATTCGCAGAGCAATACACCTCCGCCGATGCCTTCGAAGTGCCCACCGGCGTGGGCTGCTGCATGTACCTGCGCCGCGATTGCCTGCACGAGGTGGGTTACTTTGATGTGGAGACGTTCGGCCGCGGTTACGGCGAAGAGAACGATTGGTGCCAGCGCGCCAAGCGCGCCGGCTGGCGCAACCTGCACCTCGCGAACTGTTTTGTCTACCATAAAGGCGGGGTGAGTTTTGCGGAGGAGCAAACGCCCCGCGTGGCCAAGGCGATGGCTCTGCTGGACGCGCGCTACCCGCGCTACCACGCGGACATCCAGGCCTATGTGGCGAGCGACCCCGCGCGCGCCGCCCGAACCGGTGCTTTGCTCGCCCTGTTTGCGGCGCAGCAGAGGCCCAAAGTGGCTTACCTCTCACACAAGTTGGGCGGCGGCGCGCAACAGCATGTCGATGAACTGGCCGCGCTGTATGCAGACGACGCCCTGTTCGTGCAGCTGACACCGGCGCTGGAAGGGCAATCGGTCACGCTGAGCGTGTTTGATGCCGGGGTTCGCCTCGCCGATGGGCTGCATTTCTCGGTGGAGGCCGAATTTGATGCGCTGGTCGCGCTACTGCGCGACCTGGGTATCGGCCACGTACATTTTCATCACACCATGGGCTTGCACCCCCGGCTCTGGGTGCTGGCCGAAGCGCTGGGCTGCCGCCACGACCTGACGGTCCACGACTATTACCTGATCAACGGCAATCCGACACTGACGGATGTCGACGCACGCTTCGTGGGTGATGGCAGCAGCGATTTTGATGCGCGTTGCGCCGGTCACTACCCGCTGCCGGACGGCGTTTCGGCGCAGGATTGGCGGGCCGGCCAAAGCCTGCTGATCGAGCAGGCGGCGCGGGTGATTTTCCCCTCGGCTGACTGCGCCGCTCGCTTCCAGGCGTTTTTCAGTGTGCGTGAAGCGGTGGTTGCCTGGCACCCGGATTTCCTCGCCTCCCAGCCCTATCCGCAACCGGTGTGGCGCCATGTGCCGCCGCGGCCGCTGAAGGTTCTGGTCGTGGGTGCGATCAGTCGGGAAAAGGGCGCCGACGTACTCGAGGCCTTGGCGGATGAACTGGCTACCTCGGGCCGGGTCGAGTTCCATTTGCTGGGCTACGCCTATCGCGCGCTCGGTAAGTCCGTCATCACGCATGGACCCTATGCCAATGCCGATGCCTGGCGCCTGATTGCGGGCATTGCCCCGGATGTCGTGTGGTTTCCTGCCCAGTGGCCCGAGACCTACAGCTACACACTGAGCCTGGCCCTGCATCTCGGCTTGCCTGTGGTGGTGCCTGACATTGGCGCGTTTGTTGAACGCGTATCAGGGCGTCCGCTTTCCGTGATCATGCCCTGGAACAGCTCCACCGCGCAGTGGCGCGAGCTGTGGCAGGCGTTTGCCGCAGGCGAGCAACCCGGTACGGCGCCGCTATGGCCGGTAGAGACGCCCGATGCGGCGTTCTACCAGGGCGCCTATCTTGCCGCTGTGACGCCGCGCAGTGCGGCATTTGCCCCGGGGCGTATTGCATCCCTGGTGGGTAACCTGCACGCCGGCGTTGCGCAGTTGAGTCGCTCTGAACGCCTGCTCGGCTTTATCTGGCGCCTCAGCCGGCACCCCCTCGTGGCGCGGCTGGTGTCCTGGGTGCCTTTCCGTGTGCAGCAGGCGATCAAACGCCGCTTCTCGGCGCGGCCCATGCACGATATCGTGCGCTGACGGAACGGTTTATGGCAACGGTTTACCTTCACATCGGCGCGCCCAAGACGGCCACCTCCAGCCTGCAGGCGATGCTGGCGGCACATCACGACAGCCTGCTGGCGCAGGGTATTCTGTACCCGGTGACCTGCCGCCACGGCGACGCCCACCATGTGCTGGTCGCGGACCTCATCGACAAGTACCAGGCGAACCCCATGCCGGACATCTGGTATGGCAGCTTCCCACGCGGTGAGGCCTGGCAGCGCTTGCGGTCCGAGCTCGCCGCTGCGGGGTCTTCCGTGCACACGGCGATTGTCAGTTCCGAGCTGTTTTTCGGTCAGTCGATCAACATAGAGCGCATGCTGGGAGATATCCAGACGGCACTGGCCGGCCATGAGGTGCGCATTCTCATGTATCTGCGGCGCCAGGATCAATTGTATGCCTCATTTTACAACCAGGATGTGAAAGGCGCCCGCCAGTGGCCAGGCAGTGCCTATGAGTTCTATGAAACCCATCAGATTTTCCAGCGCGACTACGACCAGGTTGTGGATATGTGGGGCGCTGCATTTGGTCATGCCAACCTGCGTGTGCGACCTTTCGAGCCGGCACAGTGGCCCGACGGTGATATGGTCAAGGATTTCTGCCAGGTCACCGGGCTGCCACCACTGCGGGCGGTGGGGGGGGAGCCCAACGACGGCCTTGGTGCCAATCAGCTCTACATCAAGCGCTGCCTCAACCACATCGGGTATGACAAGGCGGACAACGACCGCGTGGTCGGCCTGCTGTTGAACCTCTGCTCTGAGCCGCCGCTGAAAACGGTGCGTTACGTCAATATGGGCTGCTACGGCCGCCTGCGGGAGCGCTGGACTCGCACCAACCGGCGCCTCGGCGCTGTGGTGGGTGACGGCGGAAACTTTTTCCATGCGCCGGTGCCTGAGCCCGCTGCCGTGCCCGAGCACGCGCTTGATCGCGCTGTCCTCGGCGGGTTTCTGCAGCGCCTGCTGCGAGCAGGGCAGGCCGGCCATCTGCAGACGGTGCGCGGTCTGTTCGCCCGCGCCGCCCTGCTGGTGATTGCCGAGCAGGGCCTGTGGGATGCGGTGCCGCGCGCTGACAGAGTCACTCTGGAATCCTGGGTGTAGATGCGGTGGGCATGAGCGCAGCAAACGGTGGCTGGCAGACCGCGGTGTTCAACCGCCGTATGCTCATCTGTGTGTTCACGGGCCTGGCTTCGGGTATGCCGTTGTACGTGCTCCTGCAACTGGTGCCGGCCTGGTTGCGTGACCAGGGCGTTTCCCTCGCAGAAATCGGCTTGTTTGCCCTGGTGGGCATTCCCTATGTGTGGAAGTTTCTCTGGGCACCGTTGATGGATCGCTGGATCCCGCCGCTGCTGGGTCGGCGTCGGGGCTGGATGTTTTTGTGCCAGCTGGCGCTGATTGCGTCCATCGGTGTGCTGGGCGCGTTCAACCCGCAGCAGTCCACCTGGGTGATTGCCTGGCTTGCCTTTGGCGTGGCGTTTTTCAGTGCCAGCCAGGATGTGGCACTGGACGCTTTTCGCCGGGAGATTCTTCCGGATCGTGAGTTGGGTTTGGGTAACGCCATTCACGTGCAGGCGTATCGTATATCCAGTTTGATTCCGGGCTCCCTGTCGCTGATCCTGGCCGACATTCTGCCCTGGAGCACCGTGTTCTGGATAACCGCCGCGTTCATGCTGGTGGCGTTGTGCATGAGCCTGCTGGTGGATGAACCGGACTCCGAGTTGCCCACCGGCACGGGGCTGCGGGAGGCGGTGGTCGCGCCGTTTTCGGAGTACCTGCAGCGCCGTGGCTGGGCGGGTGTCTGCCTGGTGATCGGCTTCATGGTGCTCTACAAGATCGGCGACAACATGGCCACAGCGCTGGCGACCCCGTTCTATATCGATATGGGGTTTACCATGACGGAGATCGGCGTGGTGGCCAAGAATGCGGCGCTGTGGCCGGCGATAGTCGGCGGCTTGTTGGGCGGCGTGGCCATGTTGCGCTTGGGGATAAACCGGTCTTTGTGGGTCTTCGGTGTCGTCCAGTTGCTCAGCATCCTCGGTTTTGCCGTGTTGGCTGGCAGCGGTCCGCTGCTCTGGCTGCTGGCGGTGGTAATCGCTTTTGAGTACCTGGGCGTGGGCATGGGCACGGCGGCCTTTACCGCGTTTATCGCCCGTGAGACCAGCCGCATGTACGCGGCCACACAGTTCGCCCTGTTTACCGCCATTGCCGCCTTGCCCAGAACGTTTGCCAACGCCAGTACCGGTGTTATTGTCGAGGCGGTAGGCTGGCAGCCGTTCTTCCTGCTCTGTACGCTGCTCGCGGTGCCCGGCATGCTCTTGCTGCTGTGGGTGGCACCCTGGCGGGAGGCGTCGGTATGACAGGGCAACCCCGGCGTGTGATCGCCATCCTCGGCATGCACCGCAGCGGCACCAGTTGCCTGACAGGCTCGTTGCAGGAGGCGGGCCTGGAACTCGGTGAGCACCACACCTGGAACCCCTATAACCGCAAGGGCAACCGGGAAAACCAGGATTTTGTCGACCTGCATGACACGATTCTGGCCGCCAATGGCGGTGCCTGGGACAACCCGCCCGTCACCAGTGAATGGTCTGACGATCACCGTGAGCGCGCCCGCGCGCTGCTCGCGCAATATGCGGGCGTGGAGGCACTGGGGTTCAAGGACCCGCGCTGCCTGTTGTTACTGGCAGGCTGGCGTGAACTGGTGCCTGGCCTGGAGCGTGTGGGTATCTTTCGCCATCCCGATGCCGTTGCCGCGTCACTCGCGAACCGCAGTCAGATTCCGCGCGAGCAGGCATTGTCGCTCTGGTATGCCTACAACCGCCTGCTTTTCCGGGAACATCGGCGGCAACCGTTCCCGCTGCTGTGTTTCGATGACGGGGAGGAACCGTTCAATCGAAAGGTAGACGAGGTGATCGGCCGCTTGCAGCTGCGCCCCGTGGCCTCCCCGACCCGCTTTTACGACAACACGCTGAAAACTCACGATGGTGGCACGCCGCTGCGCCTGCCATGGAAAATTCGCTACTTGTATCGCCGCTTGCGGTGGGCAAGCCTGTGAGTATGACAAGCTGTTCCGCAGATGGCGTGGCGGTAAGGCAGCCAGTCCGTTACTATCTGCACACGCCACTGAGGCCGCCAAACGGATAATAAATGCTGGCACGTTTTCTCAAAAAAGATGATCGCACTGCGCGCGGCAAGGATGTGCTCACTGTCAGCTTTGTGGTGATTGTCTATGATATGCCACTGCAGGCTGAAAACACCGTGCGCTCACTTCTGCCCGGCTACCAGCTGGGCGTCAGCGGTGACGAGTACGAGGTCATTGTGGTGGAGAATGCGTCTGCCAATACCATGCGTCCGGAGTTCCTGCAGGGCCTGCCCGCCAGCGTGCGCTATTTCCTGCGTGAGAACCCCGAATCCAGCCCGGCGCGGGCAATCAATTTCGGCGCGGAACAGGCGCGCGGTGAAAACATCTGCGTCATCATTGATGGCGCACGCATGCTCACTCCGGGGGTGGTACGCACCATTCTCATGGGGCACCGGTTGAGTGACAGCGCGGTGGTCGCCATTCCCGGCTATCACCTGGGGCGTGAGCTGCAACAGGAAGCGGTAAACAGCGGCTACAGCCTGGAGCAGGAGCGCACCCTGCTCAGCTCGATCGCCTGGCCGGAGGCCGGATATCGCCTCTTTGATATCGCCTGTTTCAGCGGCTCAAGCGCACCGGGCCTGTTCATGCCCAACAGCGAGAGCAACTGTATCAGTATCCCCCGCGAGATCTGGCAGGGGCTGGGCGGGTACGATGAGCGTTTCGACCTGCGTGGCGGCGGTTTGATCAACCTCGACCTGTACAAGCGGGCCTGCGAATATCCGGGCGTGCAGCACATTATCGCGCCCGGTGAGGGTACCTTCCATCAGTTCCACGGTGGTGTAACCACGGGCGGGCAGAGCCGTGAGAAGCGTGAGGCGTATATCGAGCAGAGCAAGGCCCAATACCGCGAGCTGCGCGGGGAAGAGTTTGTCAGCCCCGTCAGCCAGCCCCTCTACCTCGGGGAGATTCCCGAGCAGGCGCAGAAGTTTGTGCATTATTCCGCCACTCGCGTGCTGATGGCGCGTGGCGAAGCCCCCTTGACCCATGGCCCGGCCTGAGGATACCCAGTGAGTAGCAAGATCTATTTCCCGCCTTCATTGCAGCGCTATGAACCCCGGCGCATGGTTTTCAGTACCTGGGTGGATCACCTGCCGTTTGCCTACGACCTTGTGACGGCCATTCGGCCCGGGCTGGTGGTGGAGTTGGGCGTATACAACGGGCTGTCGTTTTTCACCTTCTGCCAGGCCATGGTAGAAAACGACATCGACGGTGTTGCCTATGCCATCGATTGCTGGGAAGGCGATGAACATACCGACGCCTACGACGACTCGGTGTATCAGGATGTACAACAGCATGCACGCGAGCACTATCGCGGTATCACCTACCTGCTGCGCATGTATTTCAACGAGGCCCTGCGCCACTTTGAAGACAACAGCATCGATCTGCTGCATATCGATGGCTTGCATACCTACGAGGCGGTCAAGGAGGACTTCAGCAACTGGTACCCGAAAGTGCGCTCAGGCGGCATTGTGTTGTTTCATGACGTGATGGCGAAACTCAAGGATTTTGGTGCGTGGAAGTTCTTCGAGGAGCTGGAGGCGAGTCACGGGGAGATATTCAAGTTCAATCACGGGTTTGGCCTTGGGGTGCTGCGCAAACCCGGCGGTGCGCCAGTGCAAACAGAGCTCACGGAGCTGCTTTTTTCCGGTGAGCCGGAAACGGAAAAACGCCTGCGCCAGTTCTACTCCCACGCCGCGCACTTCCTCGAGGCGCGCCGGCAGGCCAAGCGTTTCAAGCCGAAGGACAGTGCCTACGCCCCCAAGGGAGGGCAGGGCAAGCAGGCCGAGGAGAACTGAGCATGCCGGAAGTCGAGGCGGCGAGCGATACAACACTGGCGCAGGCTCTCGCGTTTCGGGCACAAGGGGACTGGTCACGGGCGTTGGCCTGCCTGACCCGCGCCAACGCGCAGCGCCCCTCTGCAAGCCTGCAACAGCAGCTGGTTGACTGGCGTATCGAGGCTGGTCGCAGCCCTTCCGCAGCAGCGGCGGGGGAGGCACACAATGTAGCGGAGCATGCCTCCCAGGCCCCCGGCGTTGACACTGGTGCCAGTGCCATTCCCGAAGTGTCGCCCGGCGAGCTGACAGCAGCACGATTGCATGAGGCCATTCACGGCAGCGGCGCCCTGATTGTGCGCGGTTTGCTGGATGCATCTGTCGCGGAGGAATTACGCCAGCAGATTGAGCGTGTCGTCGGCGCCCGCGAGGATCCCGAGAATTTTCCGTCGGTGGAACCGGAAGCGGCCTGGTACACGCGTTCGCCTGAGGTCCGGGGCGCGCCGGCGCAGCTTTTCCGTCGTCCGGGGCAGGCTGTGGAAAGCAGTTCCATATGGGTTGCCGATTCGCCGCGTATGGCCTGTGAGTTGTTGGCGCTGTATGAACGCCTCGGCTTGCCCTCGCTACTGGAAACCTATTTCGGGGAGCCGGCCAGGTTATCCGTCAAGAAGTGGGTGTTACGTAAAATGGCGCCGAAGAAGAACGGCAACGCAGGCTGGCACCAGGACGGTCGCTTTCTTGGCGAGCACATCCGCTCGGTGAATCTGTGGCTGGCGCTGAGTGACTGTGGTGGCGGGGCGCCGGCGCCGGGCATGGACCTGCTGGTTGACGGGCGTCGGGAAATCCATCCTACGGGCACCGATGGTGCCTGGTTCGACTGGACCGTGGGGCCCGAGCGAGTGGCCCGCCTGGCAACCGAGGCGCCCATAAGCCAGCCCCGTTTCGCACCGGGTGATGCTCTGTTGTTTGATCACTTCAGCCTGCACCGCACCGCGCTGGAGGATCACCACAACGCCCTGCGTTATGCGATCGAGGCCTGGTTTTTTGCCGCCTCGACGGTACCGGAGCGGCAGCAGCCGCTCTACATCTGACTCGCGGAGCGCGCTCGCCCAGCATGCAATTGTCCGTTATCGTTATTGCTTATGCCATGCAGCGCGAAATTCCGCGCAGCCTGCAGGCCCTTGCGCGCAGCTACCAGACGATCGGCGCTGAGCTCGACTATGAGGTGATCCTTGTGGACAACGGCTCGCCGGAGCCGCTGCGGACAGATGCGTTACCCGACGATGTGCCGGTGCAGCTGCTGCGCATTGAAGGCGCTGCGGCGTCTCCAGCCCAGGCCTTGAATCGCGCGGCGGAGCTGGCGCAGGGTGACGTACTTTGCCTGATGATTGATGGTGCACACCTGCTCACCCCGGGTGTGTTCGAGTGGGCCCTGCGCGCCTTTGCCGCCTTTCCCTGCCCGGTGGTGGCGGCCCGCTATTTCTATATGGGGCCAGGTGAGCAACCCGAGACTGTGTTGCAAGGCTACAACCAGGCAGCCGAGGACGCCCTGCTACAGCAAATTGACTGGCCACGCGAAGGTTATCGACTGTTTGAAGTGGGCACGCCGCTGTCAGGGGGGGCCGCCAATATCACCTGGTTCAACCGCATGTTCGAGTCAAACTGCCTGTTCATGACCCGCGAGCACTATTTTGCCGTGGGCGGCAGTGATGAGCGGTTTGACCTGCCGGGCGGTGGCTTTCTCAACCTGGATCTGTATAAGCGGGCGCTGGACGCCGCGGGCGCGGTGTCGGTGCAACTGGTGGGGGAAGGCAGCTTTCACCAGGTGCATGGCGGGACCACGACCAATAGCGAGCGTCTGGCGCGCGAGGCGAAACTGGCAGACTACCGCCGGCAGTACGAGACACTCCGCGGTCACAGCCAGCTATTGAGTGACAAACCCCTGCAGTTCCTGGGCCATTTGCCCACCCAGGCGTCCAAGATACACCTGCGCAAGCGCCGGGGGTGACCGCTTTGGCCATCCGCGGTGCTTCCTCAGCCCGCGGCCGGCTGCCGCCAGAGCGGTGGCACAGGGCGCGCCAGCATAGCGCTCAGCTCCTGCACGTTGGCCTCAAGCAGCGCGCGATAGCGGGGCTGATCAGCAAGGTTGTGCGCTTCTCCGGGATCCGCTTCCAGATCGTACAGAATGTGCACATTCGCCACAGTGTGCCAGATGTGTTTGTAGCGTCCACGCCGCAACATCGGGAATCCCTCCAGAGTGCCGCAGAATACGGGTCGCTCAGCGGGTTGCTCGCCCCCCGCAAGCACGCGCAGCAGGCTTCTGGAGTCCAGGTCACTACAGGGACCGGGCAGCCCCACCAGATCAAGGACGGTGGCAACGTAGTCAAAACTCTGCACCGGCGCGGTCACCCTGCGACCACCGCTGACCCCGGCCCCTGCCATGAAGAAGGGCACGCGGGCGATGTCATCGAAGGGTAGCCAGGGAATCTTGCCGAGGAAACCGCGGTGGCCGCCGTAGTCGCCGTGATCAGAGAGAAAGATCACCAGTGTGTTGCTGAGGTCTACACCTGCAAGCAGCTCACCGATCTTGTCGTCGACATGGTTGATTCCCGCGCGTATCGCGGCCAGAACGTTGGGCAGGTGCTCGGCGGGGTGGTGGTCCACGCGATCGGGCTCGAAAAACGTGCCGCGCGGGTGGCGCACGGTGATGTTGGAGAAGGGCCAGGGCAGGCCGTTGTTACTCTCCATGCCGGATTGCGGCAGCACCTGGTCCGCTGCGTGATGGCGCGAAGCATAGGGCTCGGGAGGACTGTAGGGTGTGTGTGGGTCGGTGTAGGAGACCACTGCAAACCACGGTTTGCTGCGCCGGGCCGGAGCGTCAAGGAATTGCCGGGCGTGGTGGGTGATCCAGTGCGTGGGATGATACTCCTGCGCATAGGGGAAAACGCGCGGCATGCCTGGTCGCTGGAAGCGCACATCTTCGCGGCCGGTGGCGTTGATCCAGCGGCGGTAGTCGTCGGCTTCATCACGCGGATAGCCTGCGGGCAGGTGTTCGCACATGGCCATGGTGTCAAAACCGTGCTGGGCACGTATGGGCGAAAAATGCATTTTGCCAAACAGGGCTGTGTCGTAGCCCGCATCCCTCAGCGCATGCGCCAGCGTCCAGTAACCTTCGGTCAGTGCCAGACCACTGGCAGTTTTGGCGCGCGGTCGGTCGCCACCACCGCGGGGTACACGGTGAGGGAGTAGTCCCGTGAGCAGGGAGGAGCGTGCCGGGATACAGGCCGTGTCGCTGCTGTAGGCGTGCTCGAAGATCACGCCACCTGCCGCCAGCGCGTCCAGGTGCGGCGTGTCAGTTGCCTCTCCCTGGCGACTGTAACCGAGGGAGTCGTGGCGCTGCTGATCCGTCATCAACAGGAGGATGTTGGGTGTTTGCGGCATGGGGTTTGATTCTACACGGGTAGCGCGCGTTTGCGGCGCAGGAAAGGCTTTTCCAGCCACTGATAGCTTGCCAGGGAGAGCGCCAGCGACAGCGCGAGCGCTGCCGCGGGCATGAGATAGAGCCAGCCTGAAGCATGGTACGCAGCGGCTCCCATGGATTCGCGCATGGGATAGATCAGGTAGAACAGTACGGGCACATGTACCAGGTACAGTGAATAGGAGAGCTTGCCGACAATTGCCAGCCCACGATTCACCAGCAGGCCTTTCGCGGGTAAATTCCCGAGCAGCAGGCAGAGGATGATAACCGCCCAAAGTGCCGCCTCGTAGCTGTGGTGGATGTGCCAGCTGCTTTCTGCAGCTCCCGTTCCCATCTGTGTCACAGCCAGCAGAAGGCGCTCGAGCAGTACGAGGGCTGTTAGCAGCAGCAGTAAAACGCCCCAGCGTGCAAGCTGGCGCTGCCGTGACCAGGCCGGTGCCTGCAACAGGCGCAGCCAGATTGCCGCCGTCACTATACCGACAAGGAAAGCGGGCGCGCGCGCGAATACCGATTTGGTGAGCAAGAATGATTTATCGCTGGCCAGTTCCCCAAAGAGCACAAGGTTTGCATAGCAGGCTGCCCAGGCCAGCAGCAGGGCGATGCACAGCAGGCGGGGCCAGCGGCCCCGTGTCCAGAGCACCATGCCGACCGGTAGCAGAAGGTAGAATTGCACCTCCGTCACCAGCGTCCACCAGACAACACTGTAGGGGAAGGCCTGAAAGCCAACGAACTGGAACAGGGCTGCCCGGGCCACGGTGGCGGTATTGCCGGTAAGCAACCAGGTAAGCAGCAGGGCAATGTAGTAAAGCGGCACAATGCGCAGTGCCCGCGCTTTGAAGTAGGCGGCCAGTAGCGGCTTCGGTTGCGTTGCGTCTGCAGCGTGGCGCAGCCAGGGCAGAGAGAGCAGGAAGCCACTCAAGACGAAAAACAGGGTGACGCCGGTGTTGCCACCCGCAATCAATGAAAGCCCCGGCGTTGGACTGCTGGGTAACTGCAGGCTGCTGAGCCCCCAGGCGTGGAACAGGAACACCAGCAAAATCGCCAGGCCTCGCGCGCAGTCCAGCTCACGCAGGTAGCGGCGACGGTCGCGCAGGCCTTCTGCGAGATCCAGTGTTGAGGTGACCGTTGCTCCGCTGGGAGTGGTCCCGGAGGAGTTCAGCATGGCGAGCCGGTTTCCGGTCTCCAGCGGTAGGTGGCGAGTGCAATACGATCGCCAGTGCGCAAGGGAACGCCCTCACGCAGAAGCCGCTCGCGCTGCAACCGGCCTGCGGCTGAGTCCGCGGGCAAAGCCAATTTGCCGGCGCTGTTGATCACCCGGTGCCAGGGAACACGCGTATCGCCAGGCAGCTGGCGCAGGGCCCAGCCCACCCGGCGGGCCGCGCGCCCAAGCCCCGCGAAACGCGCAATGTCGCCGTAGGTCGACACCCGGCCCCGGGGGATACCGGACACGACCTGCCAGATGCGTTGGTTAGTGCCTCGCGTGCCTGTTTCCACGAACCGTCTCACATTACGCCTGGCGCGTATGGTGTTATTTTTCGCCGCCGGGGGCAAGCCATCTGCACAGCCCTTCTCCTGCGGGCGCGTCGCACTTTACTTCGCTGCGCGCACTGCGCAAGATTGACGCAGTTGAGTCCAGTGATGATCGCCCATGACGTCCGACATGCCCGAGTATCTCCCGCTCAAGGTTGCCAATGCGCTGCTGCCGGATGCGCCAGCCTTGCGGGCTCAAATGGAGCAAGACGGCTACCTGTTCCTGCGCGGCTTGTTGCCGCCGGATGTGCTGCATGCCGTGCGTGAGGACGTTACCGGCGTATTGCAGGCGATCGGCTGGATACGCGGCGGGCCAGACCGGTTGGCGGCACAGGCGCAGGTGCTGCCCTGTCGCGAGGGCGAGCCCCGCTATTTTGAAGCCATTGACCGAATCCAGCGGCTGGAGAGCTTCCATTCCCTGGCCCACGAGCCGGCGTTGCTGCAACTGATGACCTTGTTGCTGGGGGAGGGCGCATTTCCTCATCCACTCGGCGTCATGCGCCTGGTCTTCCCCGACAACCCCGAGGTCACCACCCCGCCTCATCAGGATTTCCGTAACAACCAGGGCACCCCGCGCCTGACCGCAGCCTGGATACCACTGGCTGACTGCCCCCTGGACAGCGGCCCGCTGGCGATTCTGCCCGGTTCACACCGCAGCGGGGTGCTGCCCTTGTCATTTCACCTCGGCCCCGGCAACCGACAGGCAGTACTGCCGGAGGAGCTGGCCACTGCGCGCTGGGCAACAGCGGATTTTTGCGCCGGGGATGTGCTGTTGTTCCCGGCACTCACGGTACACCGTGCCCTGCCCAACCGGCACCCGAGCCGCATGCGCCTGTCCGTGGATTTCCGCTACCAACCGGCCGGAGAGCCGCTGACGGAACAATGCCTGCAGCCGCATTTTGCACGCCAGTCCTGGGATGAGATCTATCGCGGCTGGCGCTCGCCTGATCTGCAGTATTACTGGCACAAACGGCACTACACGGTTGTGCCCTGGGATGCATCGCTGCACGCCCTGCCAGAGGAGCACTGGGACCAGGCGTTGCGTGAAGACATGATCTACGAGCGGCTGCGGCAACGGCGTTTTCGCAATCGCGAACAGCCTCGGGACGAAGGTTGAGTAGCGCGGTCCTGTCTACCAGCTGACCGGCACCTGGTTCAGGGGCGCGGCGCTTTGGCCGAAGAACCAGGTTTCAATGGCGTAGCGTGGGCGCTGGAAGTCGCTGCGGTATTGTGTGCGGTGCAGGAAAAGGTGATCGAACAGCAGTGCATCGCCCGCGTTAAACACCGGCGCGACGGGCGGTGTTTCACGGAAGTGGTCGTTGACCGACTCCGGGCTCACAGACCAGTCGAAGAGTGCGCCATTGGCAGCGACAATCTCCGTCAGGCGCGTCGGCACCACGTCCATGCCGGGCGCTCCGGTGTCTCCGCCGCAGCGTGTGAGTGGTATCCAGAGGTTGATGCTGTTGATGTCTGCGCCCATGAAGGCGCCATCCTGATGCCATCCCGCCTGGTGCACGGGCAAACGGGTCTTGCGCAGCACCCATTTTTTCACCGACAGGCAGGGCGCCTCACCCAGGTAGTCGGTCAACAGCGCTTTCAGGCCAAGGCTGGCGTACAGCTCAAGCAGGGACTCTGCCACGCTGGGCGCTTCGGCGCACATGGCAGAACCGGAGTCGCGGTGAAAGGCCCGTGAGCGCCCCAGCTCACCCCCCGGCATTTTCTCGCGCAGGGTATCCGGCGGGGCAAAGTAATGCCGGGTGAACGGCTTCGTGCCTTCACAGGCGGCGGTAACACGATCAATGGTCCGCACCAGATCGGGATGCAGCGATTCGGGGAGCAGGTTACGCACCAGTAGCGCCCCGTGGCTGCGTACCGCTTCGTGCAGCACTTCTGCGGTCAGCTGCGGGGCCCGAATCTCCGGCAGGCCATTGCTCAGAGTCCACGTGGTGCTCGACTCCCCGGCCATTGCCGCGCCGCTAGCGGGGGTGGCTGCAGCCGGTTGCCAGTTGCGTATCCGCTGCGTCAGGCGCTCTGCATCATCCTCTACGCAGCGGTTTTCCAGTTCGGTCACCTTGGGTGGCGGTGAGTGCATCGGGGGTCGGCTCCTGCCGCGTACGAAGGCGGCCGCGGGGTGGTCATTCACCCCGGTATGGTCAGGCTTTTCGCGAGGAGGGGCAAGTCGGGGCCGGTTGCGCCACGTTGTATTTCACCATTAAGACCCCATACTGTGTACTCAGGAGGGGCTTCCCATCATGCGATTGTTGATTCTGTTATTGCCCTGGCTGGAGCTGCTGACCCTGATCCAGCTGGGCATTGAGACCAGTGCATTGACTGCACTGGCCTATGTGCTGTTCACCCTGCTGCTGGGGTTCTGGCTGCTGCGCCGCCAGGGTATGGACATTTTCCAGCGCCTGCGTGACGCCCAGCAGGGCGCGGTACCCGGGCCGCAGCTGTTGCTGGATGACATGGCGATGGGCCTGGCAGCCGTATTGCTGATGGTGCCTGGCCTGTTGTCGGACGTGGCGGCCCTGGTGGTGATGATCGGGCCATTGCGGCGGCGCCTGGTGCGCTGGTTGAGTGGCCCGCAGGCGCAACCCTATCGCCCGGAACAGGACAGTGCCGGCCCCACCACGCTGGAGGGGGAGTTCCGTCGGGTTGATGAGTAGGTCTCCCCTAACTCTCTGAAAAATATAAATAAAGTGATTCTGTCTCGAATGCGTTTGCGAGACGATGCCCGGCCCTGGCGCCGGTGCGCCCATAAATCTGGCACTCTCGGAAAAAGAGTGCCAGAAATCCCTTGAATTCTTCCCGCAAGCCCCAATATCCCGAGCAAGCCCCGAAGGGGTCTGCCCAACGCGGGCCTGTATAACACTGTAATCAGGAGAACGTGATCAATGAAAATTCGTCCGCTGTACGACCGTGTGGTCGTTCGTCGCAAGGAAGAGGAAGAAACCACGGCTGGTGGCATTGTCCTGCCGGGTTCCGCCAAGGAAAAGCCGAACCAGGGTGAAGTGATTGCGGTTGGCGACGGCAAGGTGCTGGAAAACGGCGAGCTGCGTGCCCTGGCCGTCAAGGTCGGCGACAAGGTGGTGTTTGGCCAGTACGCCGGCAGCAACACTATCGAGGTCGATGGTGAAAAACTGATCATCATGGGTGAAAGCGAAATCTTCGCAATCGTCGAGTGACTTTCAGCCGTTTCCCAACAATCTAGTATTGAATTAAAGGATTCTGATCATGGCAGCTAAAGATGTAATTTTCGGCGATGACGCGCGCCAGCGCATGCTGAAAGGTATCAACGTACTGGCCGACGCAGTAAAGGCCACTCTCGGTCCCAAGGGCCGCAACGTCATTCTGGACAAGTCCTTCGGTGCCCCTACCGTAACCAAGGACGGCGTATCCGTCGCCAAGGAAATCGAGCTGAAGGACAAGTTCGAGAACATGGGCGCACAGATGGTCAAGGAAGTTGCCTCGCAGGCGTCTGACCAGGCCGGCGATGGCACCACCACCGCCACCGTTCTCGCACAATCCATTGTTAACGAGGGCCTCAAGTCAGTGGCCGCCGGTATGAACCCGATGGACCTGAAGCGCGGCATCGACAAAGCGATTGCTGCCGCGGTAGCGCAGATCCAGGACGCCGCCAAGCCCTGTGAAGACAGCAAGGCGATTGCTCAGGTGGGCACCATCTCTGCCAATAGCGACCACGCTGTGGGACAGATCATCGCGGAAGCGATGGACAAGGTCGGCAAGGAAGGCGTGATCACCGTGGAAGAAGGCTCCGGCCTGGAAAACGAGCTGGACGTGGTAGAAGGTATGCAGTTCGACCGCGGTTACCTGTCTCCCTACTTCATCAACAACCAGGAGAACATGAGTGCCGACGTCGAGTCGCCCTTCATTCTGCTGGTCGACAAGAAAATCTCCAACATCCGCGAAATGCTGCCCCTGCTGGAGCAGGTCGCCAAGTCTTCGCGTCCCCTGGTGATCATTGCCGAAGACGTAGAAGGCGAAGCCCTGGCGACTCTGGTGGTCAACAATATGCGCGGCATCGTCAAGGTTGCGGCCTGTAAAGCTCCCGGCTTCGGCGATCGTCGCAAGGCGATGCTGCAGGATATCGCCATCCTGACCGGCGGTACCGTGATCTCCGAGGAAGTGGGCATGGACCTCGAGTCCACCACGCTGGAGCACCTGGGCAGCGCCAAGCGCGTGACCATGGACAAGGACAACACGACCATCATCGACGGTGCTGGTGAAGCTGCAGCCATTGAAGCCCGCGTCAAGGAAGTGCGTGTACAGATCGAGAACACCTCTTCCGATTACGACCGCGAGAAGCTGCAGGAGCGTGTTGCCAAGCTGGCCGGCGGTGTTGCCGTGATCAAGGTAGGCGCTGCCACCGAGATCGAGATGAAAGAGAAGAAAGCCCGCGTTGAAGATGCTCTGCACGCCACACGTGCCGCGGTTGAAGAAGGCGTTGTGGCTGGTGGTGGTGTTGCTCTGGTGCGTGCCGTGGATGCCATCCGCGACCTCAAGGGCGACAACGAAGACCAGAACCACGGTATCGCTGCAGCGCTGCGCGCCATGGAAAACCCCCTGCGCCAGATCGTTGCCAACGCCGGTGGTGAACCTTCGGTAGTACTGGACAAGGTGCGCCAGGGCAAGGGCAACTACGGCTACAACGCAGCGACCGGTGAATACGGCGACATGATCGAGATGGGTATTCTCGACCCCGCCAAGGTCACCCGCACTGCATTGCAGGCCGCGGGCTCCGTTGCCGCGCTGATGATCACCACCCAGGTGATGATCGCCGATTCACCGGAAGACAAGTCTTCCGGCGGCGGCATGCCCGATATGGGCGGCATGGGTGGTATGGGCGGCATGGGCGGCATGATGTAAGCCGGCCAGTCCCATAGCCCTGAAAACCCCGCCTTGTGCGGGGTTTTTTTTTGTCTGCTGACATCGGCACGGGAGCAGTTACGAAGACGCTGGCAGCGTGTACAATCAAGCGGGTTTTATAACGACAACAAGGAAACTCCTATGAACATGTTTATCGTCGATTTCGTTTTTCGTTGGGCGCACGTGCTGTTCGGTATCACCTGGATAGGCATGCTGTATTACTTCAACTTCGTGCAGACCGAGTACTTCAAGGAAGCCGAGGCCGGTGCCAAGGCGGACGCCATGAAGAAGCTCGCGCCCCGCGCTCTGTGGTGGTTCCGTTGGGGCGCCATGTTTACTTTCCTCACCGGTTTCATTCTGCTTATGGCGGCGCGTCCCTTTGGCAATATGGGCGCCAGCGCGTTGATCCTCATGGGTTCCCTCACCGGCACGTTGATGTTCCTGAACGTCTGGCTGATTATCTGGCCCAACCAGAAAATCGTGCTGGGACTGGCGCAGGGTGATGGCCCGGTCGCTGCGGCCAAGGCCGGCCTGGCGTCGCGCACCAACACCCTGTTTTCAGGGCCTATGCTGTTCGGCATGCTCGGCGCCAAGCATGCACCGTTCCTCACGCCCAGCACCACGGGCCTGATTGCCTGTGCCGCGCTGATTCTGGCGCTGGAAGCCAACGCGCTGTTCGGCAAGCAGGGCCCCATGACCAAGGTGGTCGGGGTGATTCACATGAGCATCCTGCTCACTGGTGTCGTCTGGGCGCTGCTCGCCTTCCTGTAATGCCCTCTGCGCCGGGCCGCCAATCTCGCCCGGCGCAATCCTGCCTCTTCCGCACTTGCCGCTCTGCAACCGCTGCGCTGCCCATGTATAATGTCCGTCTCATTTCACGCCAGTGACCTACCATGTCCCAGGACGATATCGACCATATGCCGCCCATTGTTCCCTCGCGGGAGACCGGGCAGGAACCTGTTGCACCCAAGCCACGCGGCAGCAAACCGGACAAGGGGCGCGCGGGTAACACGCGGCCGCCTGCGGGCGGTGGTGGCGGCACAGCGGCTGGTAGCAGCAGCTTCCTGGTGCGTCTCATGCTGGTCATCGCGCTCGCCGTGGCTGGCGTTGCCTGCGCCTGGGCTTACCAGTTGCAACAGGCGCTGGATGGCAGCGCGGCTCAGATGGAGCGTTACGCCAAGCGTATTTCCGACCTTGAGGACCGGCTTTCAGATACCGATGAGGGCCTCAGCCAGAACACGCAGGCCATGGCGGTCAAGATCAAGGAGCTGTATTCCGAAGTCGATAAGCTGTGGGCCTCTGCCTGGCGCCGGAACAAGGCGGCTATCGAGGAGCTGGAGAAAACCAGCGCCAGCCAGGTGAAGAAAGTCGCCGCCGCCGAGAAAACGCTGGCCGCGAATGCCGATCAGATCAAAAGCGCCTCCGGCGACATCGCGCGCCTGAAAAGCGTGGCGGGCGATCTTGAGCGCCTGATGGCCAGCGCCAAGGCCAATCAGGCCGAGGTGGAACGTGTTGCAGACAGCGTCAACCGGGTGAACGTGGAGCTTGCCAAGCTGAACAAGCGGGTGCAGGAAAACGAGGACTGGGTGAACTCTATCAACACATTCCGCGGCCAGATCAACCGTTCGATTACTGACCTGCAATCTTCCGTGCGCAACCTGCAGTCAGCGCCCTCTACTCCCTAGACAGACAGCAAGGACTCCTGCCATGACCGTTATCCGTCAGGATGATTTTATCGACAGCGTTGCCGACGCCCTGCAGTTCATTTCCTACTACCACCCGCTGGACTTCGTACAGGCCGTGCACCGCGCCTGGGAGATGGAGCAGAACCCGGCAGCCAAGGATGCGATGGCGCAGATCCTGATTAATTCCCGTATGTGCGCCCAGGGCCACCGGCCCATCTGCCAGGACACCGGTATTGTGACCGTGTTTCTGAAGATCGGCATGAACGTGCGCTGGGATGCCACCCTGTCGGTAGCGGATATGGTCAATGAAGGTGTGCGCCGCGCCTACACCCATCCGGATAACGTACTGCGTGCCTCCATCCTCGAAGACCCCGCCGGTGCGCGGCGCAATACCAAGGACAACACCCCCGCCGTGATCCATATGGAGGTGGTGCCGGGCGACACAGTGGATGTGCAGGTGGCGGCCAAGGGCGGTGGCTCGGAGAACAAATCCAAGCTGGCCATGCTCAACCCCTCCGACAGCATTGTGGACTGGGTGGTGAAAACGGTGCCAACCATGGGTGCTGGCTGGTGTCCGCCCGGCATGCTCGGTATCGGTATCGGTGGCACGGCTGAAAAGGCGGCCGTCATGGCCAAGGAATCCCTGATGGACCCCGTCGACATCCATGAGCTGCGCGAGCGCGGCCCGGCCAACCGCGCTGAGGAACTGCGCCTGGAAATCATGGACGCGGTCAACCGGCTGGGCATTGGCGCCCAGGGCCTGGGCGGCCTCACCACCGTGCTGGACGTCAAGATTCGGGATTACCCGACCCACGCGGCGTCGTTGCCGGTGGCGATGATTCCCAATTGCGCGGCTACCCGCCACGCACATTTCGTGCTCGATGGCAGCGGCCCCGCGCTGCAAACGCCCCCCAACCTCGACGATTGGCCGGAGATTACCTGGGAAGTGGGTGAGCAGGTGCGGCGTGTCAACCTGGACACGGTGACGCCGGAGGAGGCGGCCCAGTGGCAGCCCGGCGATACACTGCTGTTGTCGGGCAAGATGCTTACCGGGCGCGACGCCGCGCACAAGAAGATGAAAGAGCTGATCGACAGCGGGGAAGGTCTGCCGGCGGAGGTCGACCTGAAGGGCCGGTTCATTTATTACGTGGGTCCCGTCGACCCGGTGCGAGATGAGGTCGTTGGGCCTGCAGGCCCCACGACATCGACCCGCATGGACAAATTCACCGACTTTATCCTCGATAAAACCGGCCTGCTGGGCATGATTGGCAAGGCGGAGCGCGGGCCCACCGGCATTGAGGCGATCAAGAAGCACAAGGCGGTGTATCTTATGGCGGTAGGGGGTGCGGCCTACCTGGTATCGAAAGCCATTACCTCGGCGCGTGTGGTGGCCTTCCCCGAGCTGGGCATGGAAGCCATCTACGAATTCGAGGTGCAGGACATGCCGGTCAGCGTGGCGGTCGATTCGCGCGGCGTTTCCGTGCATGAAACCGGTCCGCGTATCTGGCAGGCGAAGATCGAAGAGCAGGCGCTTGAGCTGATCTGAGCCGCGCGCTCACACGCTCATGACAACCTTCTACTGGCACGATTACGAAACCTTCGGGGCTGACCCGGCCTGGGACAGGCCCGTGCAGTTTGCGGGCCTGCGTACCGATGCCGACCTCAACGTCATCGGCGACCCGCTGGTACTGTATGCCCGCCCCGCGGATGACTTCCTGCCACATCCCATGGCGTGTTTGATCACGGGCATTACCCCGCAACTTGCACTGGAAAAGGGCGTGGCGGAGTGCGAGTTTATTGCCCGCATCCACGCCGAGCTGGCTCAGCCCGGCACCTGCGCGGTGGGTTACAACTCGCTGCGTTTCGACGATGAAATCACGCGCCATACGCTCTATCGGAACTTCTTCGACCCCTATGCCCGCGAATGGCAGAACGGCAACTCACGCTGGGACATTATCGATTTGCTGCGCACGGCCTGGGCGCTGCGCCCGGAAGGCATTGAGTGGCCCCGGCGAGAGGACGGTCATGTCAGTTTCAAGCTGGAGCAACTGACGGCAGCCAATGGCATTGCACACAGCGCCGCCCACGATGCCCTGGCCGACGTTGAGGCGACCCTGGCGATGGCGCGGCTGGTGCGTGAACAGCAACCCAAGCTGTATGCCTGGGTGCTGCAGAGTCGCGACAAGCGCTGGGTGCAGGGGCAGTTGCAGCTGGGTGCATTGAAACCCGTCGTGCACATTTCCGGCATGTTCGGCGCCGAGCGCTTCAACACGGCGCTGATTGTGCCGCTGGCAACACACCCGAAAAATCGCAACGAAGTGATCTGTGTCGACCTTAATGACGACCCGGCGGTGTTGCGCGAGCAGCCGGTGCCGGCGCTGCAGCAGACGCTGTTTGCGCGCCGCGAGGCCCTGGCCGAGGGGCAGCAGCGCCCGGGCCTGAAGACGGTACACACCAACCGCTGCCCGGTGCTGGCGCCAGCGAGCATGGTGACCCCCGAGGTCGCTGCGCGCATTGGGCTGGACGGTGCGCGCTGCCGGCGTCATCTCGCGGCCCTGCGCGACTGGCACCAGGCCGATGCGCAGGGCATGATCGAGAAATTGCAGGCCGTGTACGCGGGACGTGAGTTTGCACCCGTCACCGACCCCGATCGTATGCTCTACAGCGGCGGATTTTTCTCCGATGGGGACCGGCGTGCGATGGATCGGGTGCGCGCCGCCAGCCCGGACGCGCTGGCTGGAGAGTCCTTTGTGTTTGAGGATGCCCGCCTGCCAGAGATGCTGTTTCGCTATCGTGCGCGCAATTTCCCCCACACCCTGTCGGCCAGCGAACGCGGCCAGTGGGACGAGTTCCGGCTGCAGCGGATCGCCGAACCCGATGCCGCCTCCGCGCTCGGTATGGAGGCTTATCAGGAACTTGTCGACGCCCTGCTGCAGGAGGAACGTCCAGCGCGCGAGCGCGCGGTGCTTGAGGCGCTGCTGGAATACGGCGACGCGCTGCTGGCCTGAACGGGCCATGGGCAAGCGGCCAGCGCAGGCCGTATAATAGCTGCGCGCGAGTGCGAGATACCGCGCTTTGCCAGATTCGGGAGTGTTTGCGTGCAGTTTGCCGGTAGTCATATCCTCTCCATCGCCCAGTTTGAGCGCCCCGACGTGGAACGGGTGTTCGCCGTGGCAGACAGCATGGAGCCTTACGCCCACCGCCGACGCGTTACCCGGGTGCTCGATGGGGCTATCCTGGGTTCCATGTTTTTCGAGCCCAGCACCCGCACGCGAGTCAGCTTCGGTAGCGCGTTCAACTTGCTGGGCGGGGAAGTGCGCGAAACCACAGGCTTTGAACAGTCGGCCATCGCCAAGGGCGAATCGCTCTACGATACCGCGCGCGTGCTCAGTGGCTACTCCGACGTCATCGCCATGCGCCACCCACAGGAGGGCTCGGTCGCCGAGTTTGCGGCCGCCAGTCGTGTACCTGTCATCAATGGGGGTGACGGCAGTAACGAGCACCCTACGCAGGCTCTGCTCGACCTGTACACCATTCGCAAGGAACTGGCGGCGCGCGGCCGTGATGTCGACCGGCTGCGTATTGCCATGGTCGGTGATCTGCGCCACGGGCGTACCGTGCACTCACTGTGCAAGCTGCTGTGCTTGTTCAAAGGCGTTCAGGTGGTGCTGGTGTCTCCCAGCGAGTTGCGTATGCCGGGGGCCATCGTGGAGCAGTTGCGTGCTTCCGGTCACGAGGTGCTGGAGTCCGAAGCGCTGGAAAGCAGCATCCGACATGTCGATATCGTGTATTCCACCCGTATTCAGGAGGAGCGTTTCAGCTCCCAGCAGGAGGCGGACATCTACCGCGGCCGGTTCCGTCTCAACCAGAGCATTTACACCGAGCACTGCGAACCCAACACGGTGATCATGCACCCGCTGCCGCGCGACTCCCGAGTGACGGCGCGGGAGCTGGACGATGACCTGAACGATAACCCGAACCTCGCCATTTTCCGCCAGACAGACAACGGCGTGTTGGTGCGTATGGCGCTGTTTACCCTGGTGCTGGATGTTGTGGAGCAGGTGCACAAGCACGCGCGCGACGTGAACTGGTACACCGGCGGGCGTTTCGATGGCCTTTGAGTTGGCCTTCTCCGGCGCCGCCGCACGTGTATTGCAGAGCGAGGCGGCTTTCAGCGGGCATTTTTCCGTGCGCCGCCTGACCCTGCAGCACCGGCTGTTTGCGGGCGGCTGGAGCGAACCGCTGGTGCGCGAGGTGTTTGAGCGCGGCGATGCCGTGGCCGTGCTGCCCTATGAACCGGAAACTGACTGCGTCATTCTCATCGAACAGTTTCGCCCCGGTGCCCTGCGCGATGCGCACAGCCCCTGGATGCTGGAGGTCATCGCCGGTGTTGTTGAGGCTGGCGAAACGGATGCGCAGGTCGCCCATCGCGAAGCCGCGGAAGAGGCGGCCTGTGAGCTGGCCGAACTGCTCCCCATCGCCAGCTACTATCCCAGTGCGGGTGCCTGTTCCGAGCACGTCCGGCTGTTCTGTGGCCGCGTCAGGACGGCGGACGCCGGTGCCGTGCACGGTGCCCGTGACGAGGGTGAGGATATTCTCGTGCACCGTATTCCCCGCGGCGAGGCACTGGCGCTGCTCGCGGCGGACCGCGTGCCCAATGGTCACACGCTGATTGCCCTGCAGTGGCTGCAGTTGCAGGGCGAGTCGCTGCGGCAACGCTGGCTTTCCTGATGGCCGGCGTGCCGTGACGTCGCCCACCCCACCCGGCACACCGGAACCCGCTGCGCCCGGACTGCTGCGTTCCAGTGCCGTGGTGGGCAGCATGACGCTGCTCTCGCGTGTGCTCGGTTTGTTGCGCGATGTGGTGATGGCGGCCGTGGTGGGCGCCAGTGCCAACGCCGACGCTTTCTTTGTGGCCTTCAAGATTCCCAACTTCCTGCGCCGGCTGTTTGCCGAGGGTGCCTTCGCGCAGGCTTTCGTGCCGGTGCTCGCCGACTACCGCGAGGACGGCAGCGTGGCGGCGGTGCGAGCACTGGTAGACCGCGTGGCCGGGGTGTTGGGTGGCACCTTGCTGGTGGTCACCGCACTGGCCATGCTGGCAGCACCGCTGGTGGCCATGGTGTTTGCGCCGGGTTTTGTTGCCGACCCGGGCAAATTCGACCTCACCGCGCAGATGATCCGCATCACTTTTCCCTATTTGCTGCTCATCTCCATGACCGGCTTTTGCGGCGCGATCCTCAACAGCTACGGCCGCTTCGCGGTGCCGGCTTTGACGCCGGTGTTTCTCAACCTGTCCCTGATTGGCGCGGCGCTGGTCGCGGCCCCGCAGCTGGACGAGCC
>TARA_R110001599_G_scaffold256246_2_pt1 | contig 27728 bp, 40 predicted proteins | sample TARA_R110001599 | Tara Oceans TARA_R110001599 (sample SAMEA4398360) | marine metagenome | biome: Polar Biome; feature: [MES] marine water layer (ENVO:01000295) within the mesopelagic zone...; material: water (ENVO:00002006), including particulate matter (ENVO:01000060) such...
CGTGTAAAGCAAATAAATAAGCTTCCTTATAATTATCAAATTTATATGTCTTATAAATTGTTTTTTTAAACAAACATAAAAAAGAGTAAACTTTTTCTTTTTGTTTTATTGTATATACGTATGGTTGTTTTTCTTTGTTAAGTTTTTTCATCGTTTTAAATTTTAGGTTAATTAATAATTTAAATATTGTTTTAGATTCTTTTGATAATTCGCCTTTTTATAACTCTTATGCAAGTTAATGAATAAAGTATATTGAGAGTGAAAAAGCATATCCATTCCACAACCCGAAATTTTACCGTTTTTGTCGCATCCTGATAAATGTAAAATCTTTTTATCTCTAATACTTACTATTTTATTATTCTTTACATAAGCAAATTGAATTTTTCGACTCATTCCGCTTTTACTTACTGACTCAACACGCATATAAAAAGAGCCATTATATAAAGCCTTTTTAATATCGTTTAATTGTGTCAATCTTTCTTTATAAGTATTATTAATAAATTGTTGTTTTCTTTCTTCGGTGTTTTCTTTTTCGTAAGCGTGTGCAATGTGTTGAGAATAAAAATTTAAATGTTCTTTTAAATCTTCTTTTGTCAACTTTTCCGCTAGTTGTTTAATGTGTTTTGTTGATTTCATTTTTTTGGTTTTTTGGTTAATAATAAAGCAATAATACAATAAATACTTTAATTAACAACGATTAACAATTAATATTTTAAAACCGATAATTACAAAATACTAGACTTCAATCTATTTTTTAGTATTATTTGAGTTAATAACTTGACAATCAATTATTTAAGGTTAAATGCTTAATTATCAATACTTTATATAAAACGCTAAAAATCAGAGGTTTAGCCTCAACCTTACCATCTAAACTTCTCTATTTAATACACAGGAACAGAATCCCAGGGGCTAGAACTAAAATTTATTTTTTGCTTTAATTTTAAATATTTTTTTAATTTCATTTTGTTTTAAAGAAAACTTGTTTACATTTGTCAACATTAATTAACTAAAATAAAAAGGTGCGATGAATGTTTTAGAAGCAGAATTAGTTAAAAGATTAGAGCCGATGATAGAATTGGCTTGGAATTTAAACTTTGAAAGACAATGTAAACACGTTAGCGTTTACTTTAGGTCTTTTCCAGAAAAGGGTTACAGAAATCATAAACCTGAAATAAAATACATTATATTTTTTAATAATGGTTTTAGTCAAAAAAAGGATTCTTGCACTACAAACTTCATAGAAATGATAGATTGTATATCAGACTCTATGTATAAGCAAGTGGTAGAAACTAAGCACTAAAACGAAATCTTCATTTTTGACTTTTTCTTAAATAGAAAAAACATACCACCCCACCTTTAATTAAATTAAATAACTAGAAACTATGAATGGACATTGGAAAAAACAATTTAACTATGACTACTTAGGATCGTACTCACTCGATGGTAAAAAAGAAGTAGTTGTAACTATAGATAAGTTATCTCAAGACAAAGTAACAGGACAACAAGGCAGAAAAGAAGATTGTTTTGTAGTGTTTTACAAAGAGTTTGATAAGCCTATGATACTTAACCGAACTAACGCAAAGGCAATAGAGAAAGTTGCAGGTAGTGGCTTAATAGAGGATTGGAAGGGTAATCAAGTAACTTTATATGTAGAGAGCGGAGTAAAGGCATTTGGTGAAGTAGTTGATGCACTAAGAATAAGAGATAGTAAGCCAATGAATCAAAAGATGACTGAAGATGTTTTATTGCAAATGGAGTTTGCTATTGATGAAGGTAAAGGCAGTCAAGTAGAGATGGCTATGAGTAAATATGTTATGACTAAATCGCAACAAGCTAGATTAATTAAATCTTTAAAAAAATGATGTTACTAGTTGTAGTTGCTTGGATTTTAGTAAAAGCTACCGCCCCTTGGTATGTTTGGGGATTCTTTTTTACTCACATAGTGGGTAGTTTTTTTGCAAGTATTTTTGAAAACAATAAAAAGATTGATGATTTATTAAATAAACTTAAAAGATGATAGAACTGTTAAGTGTTATTTGCATAATAGGTTTATATGTAACCTATCAAATAGTTAAGCAAGATAATGAAAATTACAAAAAATGAAACAATTTGAAACTGACCAACAATACTATGGTGACTGGGAGTACATTACTAATTCACAATTAGGTTACATTAAAAAGGGGTGGGAATACTACGAGATGATGAAGCAAGGTGGAAAAATAGATGGTCCCGCTTTAAGGTTTGGTAATTTAGTACACACACTTATATTAGAGCCTAAAGAATATCAAAATAAGTTTACTGTATTTAACAGCGATGATCGACCTGAACCTACTAAAACTATGTCTAGTAAGTTAAATCGTGCTTGGAAAGAAAAAGTAGAAGAATCTTGTATTGAACGAGGTAAAATACTTTTAACTATGGAGCAATATCAATTAGGTTTGACTTTAAGAGATAAGTTACAGGGAGTTAAAGAGGTAAAAGATATTTTAGATAATTCTGAGAAGGAAGTACCAAAGTGTTGGCTTGATTTTAATACGATGGTAAAATGTAAAGGTAAAGCGGATATAGTTGTTTCTGGTGGTGATATGTTAGTAGATATTAAAACTACATCTAAGCCAGTCACAGAGTTTGTTAAGAGTGCTTATAGGTATAACTATCACAGACAAGCTGCGTTCTATTTAGATGGCTTTGGAGCAAAAGAATTTATGTTTGTTGTAATAGAAACACAAGCACCTTATCAAGTAGGTATATTTAGGTGTTCAGAGAGTTTTATAGACCAAGGCAGAGAGGAATACATAAGGTTGTTACAATTGTACAAAGAGCCAAAAACTAATAAAAATATAATATTTGACGAATTATGAGAGGAAAAATTACACAAAGAGGTAGGTTAAAGTTGAGCAAGTGTATGCCTGTGGTTTGTGCATTTTTTGGTTGTACACCTAAAGATGTTTTAGATAAATCAAAAACTAAAGTTGCTATTCACGCAAGACATTCATTAAGATACTATATGTCTAAAGGTAATGATTTGACATTTGCTGAAATAGGGTCTTTAACTAATGGAGATCATTCAAGCGTAATAAATTCTATTAAGAAATTTAATCTTTATGTTGAAACGGAGTTTAAATACAAACAATTTAAAGAACACATAAATGGTAATCCTTTTAAATTTGAAAATTGTATAACTAGATTAGACGAACAATTAAGAAAGACAGAAACTTACAACACCTTACCGTTAGGTGCTAAGATAGATTTTCTTAAAAATTTTATAGAGCAAAATGGATATTAATAGAATAGATGTTTGCCACGAAACAATAGTAGAAGATACAGACGAGAGTTTTATAGTATCTATAGAAGATATTGATGGTGAACAAGCACAAACTAGAGTACATCTTAATTACAAAGAAGAAGATAGTAACTTAGTAGAATTATGTGTTATGGAAATGATAGATAATAAAAAATTAAAAGACTTTATATTTAAAGTAGTTGACCTGTACTATGAACAGGATTTATAAACAATAATTTATTGAAATAATTATGAATGATTTAAAAGTAAGTGGTGAGATAAAAACTATCTCGGAAATCCAAACTGGAACTTCCAAACAAGGTAATGAATGGAAAAAATTAGGTTTTCAAGTAGAAACTACTGGAGATTATCCTAAGAGTGTTTATTTTACTGTGTTCGGTCAAGAAAAGGTAGACAACTTTATGAAGTACAATAAGGTTGGGCAAAACGTTGAAGTATCATTTAACGTAGAGTCAAGAGAGTATAATGACAGGTGGTACACCGATCTAAATGCTTGGAAAGTTTATACGCTTGAAGAAAGTGTAGCTAGTGCTACCGAAGAAAAGAAAGAAGAATGGACTAAAGCAAGTGATGATTTGCCATTTTAACTAAAACTTAATGGGCATTGGTGATTGAGAGTTAAACCAAAATAATGATAGCTACTCTTTGTAATACTTCAGAACAAAACCTATCAGCCCATTTTTTTATTTTAACGTTAACCAAAAAAATAATAATAATTTGAAAATGGCAAAAAGATTTACAGACACAACAAAATGGAATGAGGACTGGTACTTAGAACTTTCAATAGAAAACAAACTATTTTGGATATATATTTGCGACAATTCTAATCACGCAGGTATTTTTAAGCCAAATAAAAAAATGTTTGAATTACTAATTGGTAGTAAAATTGATATAAATAAATTTTTAGAACAAGTAAATCAAGGTAAAAATAGAATAATAATTCTAGGTAATGGAAGATGGTACTTAAATAAGTTTATTGAATTTCAATATGGGCAAAATTTAAACCCAAAAAACAGAGTTCACAAATCAATATTAAAATTATTAAATGATAATGATATTAATTATGAATACATAAATAAAGAATTATTAGAAGAAAATATTACCGCACACAATAGTAATACTTTATCACATCCTAAAACTATAAATGAAGTTGTAAACTACTTTAAAGATAAAGGTAGCAACAAACAAGAAGCTGAAAGATTTTTTTATTACTACGAGTCCCAAGGTTGGAAGGTAGGAAAGAATAAAATGAAGAATTGGAAAATGTCTGCTTCTGGGTGGGTTTCTAGGAATAATAAAGGTAAAGTAGACCCAAGTTATTTAGATGATCAACTTAAAGATATGAAATAAGGTGGGTATAGAATGTAAAGTAATACCTGAAGAAGATGTAATTTTTTATTGTCTTGATAAGTACAATAATGGTTACACAAAAGGTTTGAAAACTGGAATAGAAAAGTTAGACCCTCACTATACTTTTAGAAAAGGAGAGCTTACTATAATGACTGGTTTTGCTAATATTGGTAAAACAACTACACAACTTTTTCTTATGATGATGGCTTCTAAATTGTATGGTTGGAAGTGGTTAATGTATTGTCCAGAAAATGAACCTGTAGGTGATTTAATGATAGATATTGCTGAGATGTATTGTGGCAAGACAGCCGATAAAGATTTTAACGATAGAATAGGTGATTTTGAGTTTTTAGAAGCAATTACTTGGGCTTACGAACACTTTACTGTACTTGTGTTTAATGAAACACCAACTGTAGAAAATGTTTTAGAAGCGTGTACAGTCTATTTAAAGGAACATAAATACGATGGAGTATCTATAGACCCTTTAAATGATTTACGTGCTACATCGCAACGAAACAAGTATGATTATTATTATGATGCGTTAAGTAATATAAGGCGATTTATTAAGAAGCACAATGTTTTGTTTTACTTGGTAGTACATCCAGGAACTGCTGCAAATAGAATGAAAAATACAGATGGTTCTCGACCTGCTCCAAATATGAGTGATGTAGAGTATGGTGCTATGTTTGGTAATAGGGCAGATAATTTTATTGTGTTTCATCGTGACCCGCAAAGTGAAAAGTGGAATGTTACTGAAATACACGTTCAAAAAGTAAAGTTTCAAAAGTTAGTAGGAGTACCTACCCCTCAACCTGATCCTGTGTGTTTATTTTATTCTTATAAAAAGCGTAGATTCAGGTACCTAAATGAAAATGGTTCACTTATAGACCCGATACAAGAAACGATAAAGAAGACACCAACTAACGAAATATTTTAGATATGTTTAAAATAGGAACAGATTTTAGTGGTATTGGTTCTCCTGAAGCTGCTTTAAAAAGATTAGGATTACCTCACGAAAATATATTTGCTTGTGATATTGATAAGTTTGCAAAGCAAAGTTTTTTAGCGTTAAATAATCCTAATAAATTTTATGATGACATAACTACTAGAGATTATAAAGAAGTACCTCAATTAGATTTATATGTAGCTGGATTTCCTTGTCAATCATTTAGTTTAGCAGGTAAAAGAGGTGGGTTTGATGATACTAGAGGAACATTGTTTTTTAATGTAGCTGAGTTTATTAAACTTAATCAACCTGAATGTTTTATTCTTGAGAATGTAAGGGGATTAGTTTCTCACGATAAGGGAAGGACATTTCAAACGATTACAGATATTTTATCTAATGGTGGTGGAAGTTTAAATGGTCAAGTAGGATTAGATACTATTAATAATGGTTTAGGTTACCACGTTTACTATAAGATACTAAATACTAAGAATTTTGGAATACCTCAGAACAGAGAAAGGATATTTATAGTTGGTTTTAAGAACTGGAGAGAGTTTAGATTTCCTAAAGAGTTTCCGTTAGATATAACTTTGAAAGATTTATTAGAGGATGATGTTGATGTAAAGTATAATTTAAGTGATAAAGCAATAAAATCTATTATAGAAAACCCTAAAAATTTACAGAAATCTAATGTTGATCCTAAGATTGCATCTACTTTACAATGTCCTGGCCATAGTGCAGGTATTTATAAAGGGGCTAATTTTATAACGATACATAATCTACACCCAAGATGTGGCGATCCAAAGAAAGGTGGTACAGGTCATTTAAGTAAGACCGATGGTATTGCATATTGTTTAGATACATCTAATAGTATTGCTGTTGAGTTACCTAAAATAATTGGTTACACTAGAGATAAAAACGGAGAAGTAAGTAGTAGACATTTAAAAGATGAAGCAAACACTTTACACTCTGCTACAGGAGGTGGTGGTAATACAGACCAATTTGTTTATAATAAACAAATAAGAAGATTAACTCCACTTGAAACTTGGAGATTGCAAGGTTTTACTGATGAAGAGTTCTGGAAGGCTCAAAAAGTAAACTCAGATACTCAGCTTTATAAACAAGCAGGTAATTCTATTACAGTTAATGTTATGGTAGAAATATTAAGAAAGATATACGATAAAAGTGAGTAAGCTACTTGAACGCTGCATTTGTAGAGAAATCTACATCTTTTGCTATAGTGAGGGAGAGACAAATTCTTGGTCGTTGGCGGCTCTCCCCTCTATTTCTAATTAATTAAAAGTTAAGTGAACTCAAAAGAGTTAAAATTACTCGATAGATTTGGTGAAAAGTATAATGTAAAGTACAATCCGACTAATAATAATTTGTCTAATTGGGATTTTACTTACGAGTCTGACGAAAAGAAATACTATTGTGAAATGAAGCAAAGAAACTTTACTCTACAAAAGGCGAAAGATAAGTACCCTGAAGGTCTAATTCTTGAGATGCACAAGTACGAAAGGATATTAAGAAGAACTAAGAACGAAAAATCTGCACAAGGATTGTACTTTAACTTCTTCAAGTGTGATACAGCACTTGTATTTAACTTAAACAAACTAAGAGTAAAAAAATGGATGTGGAGAACTATGCCTGAATCAACAGAATTTAATAGAAAAAAGTATATTTATAAATATGTAACATTTATTCCCTATAATGTCGGAAAATTGTTTTATATTTGACTAAATCTTTTTGTTTTGTGTAACATTGATGATTTTTTTGGTTAAATAATTAAAGAGTGTCTTTTACGAGATGCTCTTTTTTTTTGTACATTAGCAATCCTATGAAAAAAGAAAATATATTTTTACACAATAATAAGAAAGAAACTGGCAATGTAATTATTGATAAGTTTGGTGGTAGCCATAATTTATATTACAAACACTTAAATGCAAAAAAAATTTTAACTAAGAAGAAAAAAGAAGAACAAGGATTTGTAGTTAAAAATATTTGGGAATTGATGTTTGGAGAAAACGAAAGATATAAATATTAGTTATGAGTAGTGTAGAAAAGAAAGTTTGCATTAAAATACTTGATAGAGCCGAAATAGGTGAAAAGAAGTATAACGCTACTATGGATCGTAAAGATTTAAGCAAATTAGAGTGGCTCAAACACGCTCAAGAAGAGGCAATGGACTTGGCAGTTTATTTAGAAAAGTTAATTCGTATAGAAAAAGGTGAAGAGGTTACTCCCGAATCCAAGAATCTGGTATGTACTTGTCAGCCCACTTAATGTTATGTTTATCACACCACACAGAGTAAGTAGTTTTACTGTGCTTATTTAATTTATTCTTGTGTCGCATAAAAACCATTCTTATATCTAAATCTGGATGTTGCTCTATTACAAGTAACATTTTTTTTCTGTCTTTAGCAGTAAACCTTCCTTTTAATTCAATAATAATTCCGTTTGGTAGTATAACATCAGGTATATATTTTCGTTGTTCGGTAATCTCATAATGAAGATTAATTGTTTCATAGTGAAATGGTACTTTAGCTTTATCAAGTTTACCGCAAACATCTTGTTCATATTTACTTCTATACCTGTTTTGTGTTGTTCTCATCGTATGTCTTTTTATTGTGGTGCTTGTGACAAAGTGGTTGTAAGTTGACTTCGTTTAGTTTAGCACCTCCCATTTTGACAGGAACTATGTGATCGACTACCTCTGCCTGAGTAACTATATCTTCTTTTAAACAATGAACACAAAGAGGATTTTTATTAAGAACAATTTGTCTCAATTTTCGCCAAGGGCTTGTACGATAAAAAGATGTATCACCACCCCAAGACTGGTTTTTTTCTTTCTTAGTTCTATTATCTCTAGGTTTAGGTAGGTATGGCACTAATTATATTATTTTTCTTTAGATGACCCCCCAAAGAAGAAGTCAATAATTGTATTTACTTTACTTGACATCGCACCAAATACAGTTGATATAAAACCAATTTCGTAATCAGATAGTTCAAGTGTGTTCATTACAAAGTATTTAAACATCGTGTAAGATAAAAAAAAGTAAGCACAAGTAAATATGATGGCTAATATTTTTTGAATGATGCTATCGTCACTAAACATCGTTCTAGCACTCTTTCTGTCTTGAACCTCAAGGGCAAACATATCTTTTTCGTGGTCTTGTACAACCTTCTTGAATTGTTGTTTAAGTTGTTCTCGTTCCTCATCGGTTGTAACTACTTCGTCTATTATAGTAGATGCTTGACCTACTAAAGATTTAATAATGTTTTTTATCATAATATTATAATGTCTGGTGCATATTTGTATGCTGTATCTCCATCTTTATCTTTATAAGCTATAAGCACAATTTTTCTGTTGTCTTTTTTTTTAAGAGATAAGTGAATCCAAGAAAAATCAAATTCGTTAATCATTTGGTCAAAATTTAAACCACTCTCTACAATCCAATCGTAAACTTCTTTATTACACATTTTACCATCTTTCCAAAACTGAAGGTCAAGTGCCTCACCTTTACAATGCTGAGATTTTGAACTACCCCCAATGGCACGATTTAAAGCAGGCGATCTGTACCCTGATGTTATTCGTATAGGTCCTAAGTAGTCACGCATAGGCTGTACAAGATTAGATACAATCCTTTGCATATTTTCCAAGTGTTTTTTTGTTGGCTCATTACTTATTCCTAACCTTGTTGCTGTATTACTTCTTATTATTTCAGATAATACAAAGTTTTTACTTAATCTCATTAGTCTTTATGTTTTTGGTAGTTAGCCTCTATAAACATAACTTCATCTTTTAACTCTTCTATTTCTTTTAAGTTAAGTTCTATAGATTTTTGCAGCTTTTCTATACCATATTCAAATTCTAACTTAGTAATTTCAGGTTCTGGCATTTCTCTAGCTTCGTTTATATCTTCTTGTAAAACTATATACTCACCAACCATTAAAATTACTACACTACCTATTGCTATTAAAGTTCTAAGGTTTATACTAAAATTTGTATCTACTATTTCTTTTTCCATCTTCTAATTTCTTTGATTATTTTTATAACAGTAAAAATTAACGCTGCCGCTACAGATAGAACTTGTAAAACTAAATGTATATCTGTTAAAGAAAGTGATAACGCTCCTGCATTAGCTAATATTATTTCAGTTGTATCTTTATCTATCATTATTTGTATAATTATTTTTAAAAAAAGGGTAGGTGCAATAACCGAAAAGGTAGCGATAAAAAAGGCTACCACACCTCCCTTTAAATTACGATACCTTTATTGTACCCCTACTATTCCATAATAACCCTGAAGTTCTTGGTGCTGAAGTAGGCAAATTACTTGCATCTATTTCAGTCGCTATTTCGTTACTAGCTATATATCTACGCAACTCGTCTATATCGTTTTGCATAAGTTGTATTTGATGTAATAAAGCAGCTTCTGGTCCATATTGAGTTAAATCAATGTGTTTAGAGTTAGTGTAACTATTTCTCATTTGTGTTAAGTCACTCCCAGTTTTGTTGTGTATTGTAGCCGATTCTTTACTTCCTAGTGCCATTTTTTATATGTTTTGTATTATTAATTTACCACCATACACTTCTTCTCCAGATGCTTGGGCTAACTGTATTAATATGTAATTAGTAGTTGAATAATTTACATTTGTAATAGTTAATGGAGTTCCTATGTTACCTGTACCTTTGCTAGTTACAACATTAGTATTAATATTAGCTTCATATACAACCATAGCACTTGTTCCACTACCATAAATTTCTACTCTAATTGCTTTTTTACCAAAAGGTATTTTTACTGAAGCAAACATAGGATTAGTAGAAAAAGACTCTAACCACCTTCTATTAGTTGTTCCATCATCTATCGCTAATGGTCTACCACCATCGTCTGCAATAAAATCACTAGGAAGAATTTTAACCTCAGTAACACCAGTTTCTATTAAATTACCTAGTAGATTTAATTTTCCTGCTTGTGTAAGTTCTAAAGCTGTAGTAGCATTATTTGCTACATTTACTTTGAAACTACCCTCGTCATTTCTCATAACAAGATCATCACTTGTAGCAACCATTCCAATAACATTAGTTCCTGCCGTTGAATTATCTGCTACTCTAATTATGCAATCAGCATCTGTACTAGAAGCATTAATAGCTACATTTCCAGTTGTAGAACTTATAGTTAAAGCATTTGAACTACCTGTTATGTCTAAATCAGCTACAGTTAAAGTACCTAAAATATTTGTAACATAATCAGCTAAACCAATTTGAACAGACCCTTTAGTTGCTGTACCACTAGAAGAACTTGCAGTACCAGGTTGTATAATTACACTTCCACCTTGAGAATCACCACCAATAGCGGTAGAAATACCTGCTCTAATATTTAGATTACCTGTTGTAGAATCACCTGAACCATCTTGATCGGCATCACCTGTATTTATAAGAATAGAACCAGTCGATATATCTCCAGAACCATCTTGCTCTAAATCTCCAGATTGTATATTTATTGCTCCAGTATTTCTATCATTAGAATCACTTGGAACAGAATCCCCTGAACTATCAAAAGTTACCCCTTGACCCATTCCGCTATATAATCTAACACCTAAGCTACTATATATTCCACTAGATAAATCTCCTATGTCTTGAGTGTGAATGTAAGCAAAACCATCTGAAATAGTGTGTACAGCTCCTGTGGCGTTTGGTCCAGCTCCACCAGTTTCTCCTGGTGTTCCTTTAGTAGTCATTCTGTTAGCACTTACATCACTTATTGTAAGACTATTTAGTTGATTTATTACTCTAGTAGTGTTTGGTTTTATAAGACATCCAGAAAAATATGTTACAGTCGGTGTAAAACTGTCAATTGTTAAAGTGTCATCTGATGTTGTATGATTAGCATTTGATTTTAAGGATGCTGAATTTGAACCATCTGGATAAGTAATTTTAAAAAATTGATTATCATTTATTGCTCCAGTTAAATTAGCAGCTAATGAAATTGTTGTTGTTGCTACTCCAGCTGGTAAATTTGTATCTATTACTCCAAATTTATCATCAGAAATAACTTGATTTATTTTTTTATTATTTAAAGCTGTAAAATTACTTAATTGATTTAATAAATTATTTCCAGGATTAAATTGAAATGCTGTTGTTTGTGTTGGTGAATCATCTGTTATTGATGCTCCAGATTCTGCTACCTTGTACCATTCACCACTTAATATTTCACTTTGGGCTTTAAATGTGCCACCTAAAAATTTATACTGTTTTGAATTACCATCTCCATTAATGCTATAATTTATAATTTTTAATGGGCTAATTGTTGGGCTTTGAATGTCTGCTTGCAAAATCTCTAAAGGCTTTGTTTGCATTTCCAAATATTCATTTGTTACTAATTGCAATAATTTAGAAAAATCTCCAGTATCACCCCTTCTAAAACCAGTAGTTATTGGAGTAAATTGTGATCCCACTAAATGTTTAACTGAATATAATGCGTTTTGTACTACATTTTCTTGACCTATTGGTACATTACCCAAATCAACACTTTCTAATGATGGTGTTGCTGTTTGACTTGATGAATATGTTATTGAACCACTTGCGTTTGTAAAATTATTTTGCTCTATTGCTGTGGTTCCAACCATAAGAACTTTGGTTCTATTATATGTTGGTGTTGGATTATTTATTTGAACAACCTCTCCTCCAAGAAATTGTGAATAATCATTTGTTGTTGTTGTTTTAATTGTTACTGTGCCAGTAATTGGGGCTTCATCAACTTGACATTTAAAGTTTATTAATGTTCTAAAACCAGAAGTTATGTTATCAAAATTATATTTACTACAAGGAACTGAACCAAAAGTTAGTGTTGATGATCCATTATTCTCTACTGGGCTTCCAGTATTAACAACATTTGAATTGTTCAATGGATTATTGCTTGCAAACTCAGATGCTGCATACCCTCTTTTAACCTCAATTGTTAATGGTGTTCCAGATGCAGTCCATTTTAATTTAGGGTTTGTTGCGCCATCTGTTTGCAAATAATAGTCTGTGGTTCCGTTAGATAATTTTATTGTTATAATGCAAGTGTTTAAATATGTGTTTGATGTTACATTATTACCAGTTCCACCAGAAAAACCTGCTTTTAAAACTCTTATATCGTTTTGTACTATAAAATCAAAATTATAAACTCCAGTTGATATTGCTAAAACACCTGCTGTTACATCAATATTTTCTAAATTTGTTTCTGGAACTATTAAAAATGATTGCTCTACTTGGTCGTGTGTTAAAGAAACACTTTCTAATGATGGCTCAAATGTTAAGGTTGAACCACCTAAAATTACATTTGTTGTTTGATCAATAGTTAATAAAGTACTTGAAATAGTGTTTTGAACAACACCAAATGTGCTGTTAAATGATTCAAAAGCATTTAAAGTTGCGCTATTATTTCCTATGTATGTATTTGGTTGTATAAAATTATAAAAACCTTCTGCTAAAAATCCAACTAAATTAAATATTCTTAATGATCCATTAAAAACATCTTGTTCCTTATATTCTAATGAATTCTCTAAATTGGTTGCTGTTACATTTCCAAATTCATCTGTTTGAAATTGTGTTTTTTTTGCATATGCTCCTGGAGAGAAAAAAACTTTTGTTAATGGATCAACAGTTGTTGAATATGTTTCGCCATCTCGCCACCAGTTGCTGACTGTTCTAATAAATTTTCTGTTGTCTGGATTTGGTGTTAAATTATCAGTTGTCGACCCACCTACATCTGCATCTGAAATATAACTTATGTCGTTGTCTCTTGCTAAAGTTTTTTGAAATGTAGATAAAAAACTTCTTATACCATTTTTTGTAATATTACTTGTAAAAAATTTGCTTTTTAATTTATTAATATATCCATAAGAATCTGATGCTGTTAATTTATATGAATATGGATAAGGAGCGTTTTCAATTACATCAAATGATGGCTGCAACCATCCAAACCACCATAAATTAGCATCAGCAACTGCACCTCTGTAAATTCTTACATAATAGTATTTAAAACCTTGTGCTATTGTATCATAAGTAAATGCTTCATCATCATCATTTAACACTAAAAAATTAATTGTACAAGCTGAACCTAAAAATACTTCTTTTCTTGTGCCACCTTGTCCGTTCCAAGTTATCTCAAAACCTTCACCTTCCATTTCAAATTCAGTAGACGAACCACTAAAACCACTTTTCCAAATTTCAATATTCCAATCTGAACCTTTTTCTCCTTTTATATTAGAGTGTCTAAACTTTTTAAATGCCATTATCTTCTGCTATTTATTCTTTTTTGCTTTTCAAATACAATCAATAAATCATTACCCGATATTCTTACATCAGGTATAACTGATCCGCCACCTAAAGCGTGATTAGGTATAATAGTTCCTGATTGACTGCCTGGGTTAAATAATTCTGGTCCATTCTCCCCGACTAAACTCATTTTATTTAAAGGAGGTCTACCTCCGTTAGCGAATCCTTGCATCCTCATACCACTACCACCTCCTAAAACATCTAAAAATGTAGCTTGAAAACCTGCTGCACCAAGTCCACCACCTAACGCTTTACCAGGAAATATTACGTGTAATAATGCCGCAAAAACTGCGGCTTTTATAATCATAGTTTTAATTTGTGATAAAAATTGTTTACCAAATTGATTAAATTTTTCACCAAAACTTACAATAGCACCTTCTGCATCTGTTACTCTTACAAATAATTCTGCAAAACCATCACTAAAACTTCTGGAAATATCTACACCTACATTAATCAAAGAATCCGAAGCAGCAAGAGCCATCATTTTTAAAGAATCAAATTTATTTAAAAGTCCTGTTAATTCATTTGATGCACCTCTTATAACTTCGCCTATTTCATTTACAAAAGTATTTGTAGCATCAAGTTCAATTACATCGTTAGGTAACTCTTTAATTGCTTTAAATGCCTTTAATCTTTGTTCTTCTAATTTTTTTTCTAATTTAAGTTGATCTTCAGCAGCCTTTTTTTGTGCTGCAGCAATATCTGCTAAAACTAATGCTCTAATACTAAATTTTTTCTCTTGTTCATCTAAAGCATCCATTGTTGCCTTAGTTGAAAGCATAAAATTATCTTGTTCATCTGTTGCGTCAGAAAAACCAGTTATTAATTTATAAATAATAGCAGTAAATCCAACTACTGCCGCACCTAAAGCAATCCATCCGCCTGTACCCATAAAAGCTAATGATGCTAAAATTGAATTACCTTTTATAATTAATAGTATAGCAGCATACAACTCTCCAAAACCTGCTACAAACGCAACTACATAAGTAATTCCAGTCTTAAAGAAACCTATAAGAGTTGTTATAGAAGAAACTATAAGACTTAAAGCTAAAGATAACGGTCCTACTATTGCTGCAAAAAATCCAAACTGAATAATTTGGTTTTTTATTTCAGGATCTAATTCAGCAAATTTTTCTGATAACTCAGTTATTTTATTTATCATTGGTGTTAATGATTCTGCTAATAACGCACCAAATTCTAAGTTCATTGCATTTATTGCAGAGTTCATTATCTCAATCTTGTTCTTAGATGTTTCCCCCATCATTGAGGACATTCTATCTAACTCTGTTGTGTTAGTTCTATATGAACTTGTTAATTCAGCAACTTTATCTTTATTGTTAGCTAAAATAAGCAATTGACTTGCAGAAGTAACTCCTGCTAATTTCATTGCTTTTTCTAAACCTACTTGACCTTGAGTAGCTAAATCTAATACTTCTGTAAAATTACGACCCTCTTCGTGAAGTTTCATAAATATTTTACGAAGTCCTGTACCTGCTTTACTTGCCTTAATACCATTATCCATTAAGACACCCATCATCGCAGCTAACTCTTGTAAATCAACACCAACAGCGTTAGCAGAAGCTCCTGCGTGACCAAAAGCGGTAGAGAATGTTCCTAGTTCAATAGATGAATTAGCTGCGGCAGACGCAAGTGTATTAGCTACAGAGGCGGCTTCAGTTGATTCAAGGTTAAATGCGTTTATAGAACTTGCTACAACTTCAGCGGCTAAACTTAAATCTGACCCAGTTGCTAAGGCTAATTTAGCTACAGAAGATGTCATATCTTTTATAGCCTTTGGATTAAATCCTTTTCTACCTAATACTAATTGAAGGTCAGCAAATTGTTGTGCAGTAAATCTAGTAGTTTTACCTAATTTTTTTGCGTTGTCAGTAAGCATTTTGAACTCCCTATCTGTAGCACCTGTGACTGCTTTGACTTTCATCATTCCATCCTCAAACTCTGTAAAGGTGTTTAAAGCTGTTTTACCTAAAGCAACTAAAGGAGCGGTAACTCCAAAGGTTAGCATAGAGCCTAATCGTGCAGCATTAGATGCAAAAGAACCAATACTTTTATTGGCTTGTTTCATAGAGGTTTCTAACCCCTTTATATTGGCTGCTACAATTATTGATAGCGTTTTTGCTCCACCCATTAGTTCAATTTTTTAATCTTATTCTTATTATATCTTTCTATTACCTCTTTGATGTGTTCTTTAGAAGCAATTTCTTTTTTAGGCTTATTCTTGTCATCCCAAGGGAAAGGTAATATTTCTTTTGGTTTTAGTTTTTTCTTTGAATGTGGCGATAAAGTAGAGTGAATTATAAGCCTTGTTTGTTCCCAACTTGTTTCTAAAAGTTGTCGTTGGTAATTGTTAAACCCTAAGAGTTTGTTAGAAAATGAACGAGGGGTTAAATCGTATAGTTCGTCATACGATAACCCCAACATTCCTAATCCAGTTTTCTCAATCGTGTCCCAATTAATTTCACTTTGTTCATTATCTATTTCCTCTCCCTCGTTTACTTTCCCTCATCTTGGGGTTGATCCATTTGGAAGGCTTCAAAGATTTCATTTAATTTACTAAAATTTTCATCGTCTAACCAATTTTCAATATCCTTAATAGAATGTTTGAAAACTAAGCCTTCTTTCTTTGCTCCGTGTTTAAGACCATAGTAAGTCATTATACCTACGTGATCTATTTCACTTCCTAGCCGACTCATATCAGACAACTTAATTTTAGTTTTTTCGCAAATGTCTTTTAAACATAAATACGAAAATCTTACTGGGCGAAGTTCTCCGCCAATCTCTACCTTTTTCATTTTTTATTTATTAATTTATTTAGTTTACTTGTTATTCAGTTGCTACAGTTAAATTACCAGTTCCAGTAAAAGTTGCTGAGTATGTTGCGTTTTCTTCAACTCCTGCGTCCATTGACAAACTTGTTACTCTTGCAGAACCCTTAAATTGAGTTTCAGTTGCTCCAGTAAGTCTTTGACTAAATTTTAAATTAACCTCATCTCCTACAGTTATAAAATTAAATAGTTCTTTATAGTCTAAAACATTAGTAAAATCTTGCAAAGCATCTGTACTTACTTCAAAATTTAATAATCCTTGTTCATATTTAGCAAAACTAAGCGAGTCCTTGTTAGTGCAATCTCTTAAATCTGTATTAATACTAAGAGATGCATTTGTACTAAATGCTATAGGAGTATTACCTGTATTAGCACCAGTAGTTAAAATTTCAATTACTACCGCATCTGTTGCAAATACACCTGAACCATTAATAATGTTTAAATTAGAAACAAATCCACCTTGACCATTTTCAAAATCTCTAAAAGTATAATCTCCTTCTACAGTATTACCTTTAGTTTCTACATAACCTTGACCTCCAACTAATTTTGTATTTATTAAACTTAATATAATTGCTGCTGTATTAGCTGACGTTGGATTTGTTGTTATATCAGATTGTTCAACTCCTGATGCATTTGTAGCGTTTTCAATTTTGATAGTACTACTATTTGCTGAAAAAGTGCTAAGAGGATTTGAAGTTAAAATCTTAATACGAGTAACTTGTTTTACCGCATTAGGAAAGTTTAAATAAACTAATAAATCTGAAGCGTTTTGAATTGCCATATTTATTTAGATTTAAAAGATTAATACTATGCAAGTGATCCGTTTCCTTGTAAAGAAACTGAATACGTTGCGTTTTCCTCTACACCTGCATCAATAGAAATTGATGTTATAAAAGCAGAGCCAGTATAAAATTCTCCAGAAGCAGTTGTACCAAATCTAACCTCCACTTCAGGAGTGTCACTTAACATTTGAGTAATTAAACCTTTTGTAGAGTTTGCTGTACTTGTTAAATCTACAAATCCGTCTCCTGATACTTCCCAAGATTTAAGCCCTGCTAAATTTGCTTGAAATCCATTACTTGCTTTTGTTGTAGAGTCTCGTAAATCCATAGATATACTTAAACTTGCACTTGTAGCAAATAAAAGATTTGCTGTTGGTGTATTACCTGCACCATCAATTAATTTTATTACAACATCGGTTGCGTTTACTATTGCCATTTTATTTTAATTTTTAATTATTAAACAGTTGAAATTGATATTCTTATAAAAAACTTCAGCCGAGTTGTGATATTCGTCACTAAGCGACTCGAAGTTAAATTTTGCTGTGTAAGATTGACTATCTTCGGTATAAGTTACTGAGAATAGGTCTAAAGATTCTACACACGCTTTTGTTTGACTATAAGTAGTTGCATACGATTCTGCAAAAGTTGATATAGTTATATCTACATTACACGAATCTAGCGAACTGCCTTTAGACATAAAATTACTTACGTTAGTTATTTCATATATTGTACAAGGATAAGATTGAGTTTGCGGTATGCGAACTGGAAAAACATTATTTGTTCCATTAGCACTTACAAAAGCTGATGTAGCCTGTAATTGTGTTGCTATTTTTTGTCCTATTACTGCAAACATATATTATATAAATCCTTGTTTTCTAAATACTTTATCAAGCAATTTACTCATATCTCTTTGAGCAACTTGCAATACTTGGTTACCTTTTTCTTTTGCTACTTTTAACAAGTGATCAGGTTGTTTTGGTAATACACCACCCCTTGATCTTACTCCTTTAGAACCCCTAATTAATAGTTGTGCTAAATTAACATTATTATTACCACTCCAGTTAGCACTTTTAAATCGACCTTTAACTCTTGGACCTACGAGTAATCCTGGCTCTCTTGATTTAGTAGCAGTAATTACTTGAATTGAATCTGCTAAAGTTCTTCCTATAATACTTTTTTTTGTACTAGGGTCATACCTTTTACCAGGAGTCTTGTGTTTACTAGCTTGTTTATATTTTTGTTTAGCGGCTCTCTGTGCTATCTTAGCAGCAGGTTGCAACGCTTTATTAATTTGTGTTCTAGCCTTTGTTCTAGTTTGACCTATTTCTGTAAAGGCATTTTCTAATTCTTTTAATCCTACTATTTCTAATCGTTTTGGGTTTTTCATTAGTCTATATCTAATCTAGCGTAAAACTCAATATATTCTTTTCGAGGGTCTATAATATAACTTAATATTTCATAAGTTTCATTTGGTGAGTCCTCATTTTTTAACCTATCAAAAGGCTTTACTGTATTAACCCAATCTGAGTCGTATCTTGCTTGAAAGAAAAAATTACCATAAGATTGTAATTGATCGCCTTCCCACTTTTCGTTTATATTTCTTAAAGATTTTACATTCTTATTAGCCCAAAAAACAAAATTAGAGTTACCATAAACCTTAGGAGTTTCTCCAAAAGCATTTATACTACCACTAGTAGTTCTTAAACGTAATCTAATGTTAAAATTACCCGCCTTTATTTCACTTATAAACGCCATATACTATAAATAACACTTATATGGTTGTAATAATATTTCAGAAGCCATTGGAAACTGTCTCTTACGATCTTCCCTAAAATAGTACATATCAGCAGCAATTAATTTAATCGCTTGTTTAATAGCGTCAGGAATACTAGCAGCACCATCTGATATACCTGTGTGAAATTGAAAATAATAAATACCATCAGTAGCACCAGTTAAATTACTTGTGCTTATTGCATCTTGAGGTGTTGTAGTAAATGTAACTTGACAAGGATTAGTGTTTTGATTTGAATACCAATTTGTATTATCAAATAGCGTGTAAGTAGAACCTACAGAAGCTAAATAGTGTAAACCATCTTTAGCAGAATCTGCCCCACTAGGAAAATTAAATTTACAATCAGGGTAATAAAGGCTAAATGTGCTAGGTAATTCATTAAACCATAACTTATACTTAACAGTAATAAAGTGTCTGTTACAATAGTGTTCAGCCATTTGAGTTGCAGCAGATATATATGTAGCTAGTAAAGGTTCTTCAGTAGAAGTGTCAATCCTTAATTGGGATTTAAGTTCTGGTGTAGTTACAACTTGAGTAGTAGCAAATTCAGTTACCACCAAGTTACCATACCTATTCTGACTAGGGTTAAGGTACTCGTAAGTGTTAGAATCAAATATGTTATCTCTGTACGACATTTATCGGCTTATAAAGAAAAGGGAAAGGGTATTACCCCTCTCACCTTTCAAATTAATCTAATTATTATGCACCTGCTACACATTTAACAGCAGCTTCTTTACCAGTTGATTGTGCAATCAATCCGTCAAGAAGTGTAGTCATAATAAGTCTAGTTCCCCCTAATAAAGATTGAGAATAAGGGTCTACAAGCATATCAAGACCGCCAAACATAGCCATATGGACTTTTTCCATATCTAACATTAATGCTCTTGCTCTAGTTGCAGAGTTTCCGTCAAAACCTACATTGTTAGAAATCAAATAAGGAATGTTAAGAACTCGTCTACCAACTAAATCAAGTGTTCCTGCTGAAATACCAGAACCTGCTACTCCTGCAACTTGTGTATTTAAGTCTGCATAAGCATCACCATTTAAAAGTAATTTTATAGACTCTTTGTTTATATCATTACTTTGTGAAATCATCTTAGTTTGCATTTCTTGAATACGAGCAATAGCTAAAGAACTTGTCCAAGTAGCAGTAGCCGCAACACCATCTAAGAAAATAGAAGTTGGTCCAGTAGCATCAGCTACAGCCAATAAGTTTTTCTCAAATTGAGCCATTATTGCACTTGCAAAGTTTCTTCTAAAAGCAGCTTCAATAGATGCGTTTTGTGCTATTGCAGCGTTAGAAACATTAGTAGCAGCTACAATTACACTTGGGTCTAATTGCCCACCACCAATAGTACCTGCTTCAGTAACAGCAGAGTTGCCATCTTCAGCAAGAAAAGAAGCAGTAATTCCTGCTACAATTGGAATTTTTTGTGAAGCAGAAACACCTGTGTACATATTTGCACCGTTTCCAACTAATACAGAAGCAGCTTGCATATCATCTACAAAAGACTTAACCTCTACTGGTTGAGAGTTTGATGTTAATGCAGTTGCAGCAGCACGAGATTCTAAAGCAGAAAAAGGAATTGCAACACCTTTAAAATCTTGTGAAGGATTTTCGTTACGTGCTTCTTGATCCATTTCACGTACCAAACCTTCAACTCTTCCTGATTTTGCAGCGTTAAAAGCATCTACAAAAGAAAAGCCTCTAAGTTCCTTTGAATTAGAAACATCTTGTGTTTCAAAAGAAACTGGGTTAGAAACTACTTCAGCGTTCAACTTTTCTTGTCTTTCTATAACTTCAACGTCTTTAGCCATCTTGTCGATGTTAGTCATTAGTCCGTCATAAGACACTTGCTCGTCATTAGTAAAATCACGAGACTCATTTTTTGCCAAGTTTAACAAGTCATTAGCTTTTTCAATAGCTGTTGCTCGTTCTTGACGAATTTCAATCGAATTTTTCATATTCGTTTTTTTAGTTTTAATTCGTTACTTAATAAATTTAACTTTGAATCGTCAAACGATTCCTTAATTTCTTGTTTTACCTCGATAACTTCTTCGGTATCTTCTTTTTCAAAGACCTCCTTAGAACGAAGTGCAACATCGGTATTTGCGTAAGCCCCTACCCCTACTATAGAAACATCAACTAAACGACCAATTTTATTAATCTGTCTCCGAGTCGTATCTCCATCTTTACTCCAATCATCTTCTTCTACAGTAAATGCAAATGAAGATTCGTAAAGCAAACCTCTTTTCATAAGTTCTGCTACATCTTTTCCTGCCGTTGTGTCAGGTAAAGTAGCATCATATCGTAATCCTCTTTCATCAACTGATAACCTTAATGTACCACCAATATTTCTATCTAGCAATAAATTAGCATCGTGATTGTAAGTTAAGATTACATTATCTTCTAAACGACCATCAAAGGCACGTTTTGATATTGTTTCTCTAAAGCCTAAGTCTCTACTATCTGTATCGAACAAGGCGGCGTAACCACTTACTCTAGTTTCTTTTGAATCTTCATCCATCCGAACCTCTAGGTTACCATTATATATTCTAGTTTCTTTATTTTCCATAATATATCTATTATTTTTTTTGTCTTCATCATCTTCTTTTGAGCCATACATATTTTCATCAACTTTACCCATCACTTCTTTTGCTTGTTCGTGATTTTTAAAAGGCATATAATATGTATTATCATCAAGAGTGTGTTCGTGAAAACCTACACCACCAAGTCTTTTTGCTTCAGATTCTGCTTCTTCTTTAGAATCGTACAATGGTAATTCAATACCATCTGTTATCATTGTACCTACTTTCATTCTATTTTCTTCTTCTTTCTTAATCTGTGCAACTTTTTTCTTTGACCAACTAAATCCTGAATCTCCGCCCCATAATGCAATGGCTATTCTACCTGCACTTGGATAACCTTTTTCTCCTGGTCTATAACCTTCAGCTTTTTTATCTACTTGATGTCTTGAATGAAAAGAGAACATTCTTTTTATAGATGATAAACTAAGGTCACCATTTATTATATCTCTTGCTCTTGCTACACCAATTGCTGTACCACCTCGACCAAACTCTTTTCGCCACTCTAAGCCTTTTTTTGCTTCAGACCTCATTCCACTTGTTGGAGTTGTATTTATGTCTTTTAGAGCCATTTTTTTATATATCACTAAGTACCCAACCATTTGAAGGGTTATTTAATATAAGTAAAATTTCACTTAATTTATAAGTAGTTTTACCTTTTAAAAAAGATGGAGTTGCACCCTCAAACTTTACAAAGGTTTGACTACCATCAAGTTTGTATCTAAGAGTAAATTTGCTATTTTCAAGAACTTGACTAAAATCAATATTATCTACATCTTTTTTATTTATAATAACGTATTTTCTCATAACTTATGGTACATCTGTTACTATCGTTGGACTATTAACTAAAGTACCATTATTGCTTCCTGCTTGATCTACTATTGTACTAGAATTATCACCTGTTCCGTCACCCATTCTCCACCAAGATAATAAATTTGAAGTTCTATCTGTGTCGTAAGATGCTGCCAAACTTAAATCTGTTGGCTTTCCTGAATTATATAATTTATCAACATCAGCACTACTTAAAGCTGCATTATATATAGCTACTTCATCCATTAAAGTACCATCAAGACAAAAAGTAGTAGAAAATGCACCTATTCTTAAACCACCAGTATTATCTAAACCACCTTCTGAAGCTGCTACTGGAGTACTTGCAATTTTATTTACATATAAATTAAGACCAGTTGAATCATTACTTCTATCACAAGATACTACAATGTGATTCCAACTACCTTCTGCTAAAGCACTTCCTGAATAAGTAATAGTGAACCTAACAGTTCCTGATCCTGTCCCTTCAAATTTAATTTTATCAGATGAATCTGTAACTATTTTCCAATTATTACTACTATTTTGTCTTTTACCTAACAAAGAATTATTAGTAGCTTGACTAACCTTAACCCAAAAAGAAATACTAAAATCTGTTGTTGAACCAAGGTTTAAAACATTACCAATATCCATATAATCATCTGTACCATCAAATGCTACTGATTTGGTTGAAGCAAAAGACTCAACAAAACTTCGGATTGCTCCGATTGTATTTTGTATAGCTATTATCATTTATTAATATAAAGCAACCATATTAGTTGCAGAAGTTCCTGTACTATAAACTCTATCTACTTTAACTGGTAAAATACTTCCCGCAGGAACATTTTTAAACACAATAGCATCGCCTGATCCTGAACAATCAACTTTAATATCTCCTGCTACACCTACAAAAATAAGTGCTTGTGTAGTACTTAGGTCTGCTCCATCGCTTGGCGAAACTACTACCGCTTCGGTTGCTTGTAATTTAATTTGATTTAAACTCATAATAATTATATTTCTCTTTTAGTTGATTCGCCTAATTTATCTAAAGGCATCATATTACTTTGCATATACACTTTTTCACTTTCGCCACCCATAGAGTTTAGGTCTTCGTGCTGTCTAACCTCATCAGGGGACATTACACCAATGTTTACCAAAGTTCGATAGTAATCTGCTCTTGACTTAGAATCACCTCTTAATAAAGCATTCATATTAAACTTAAAGTATTGTGTACCTTTCTTATTAAACGGAATTAATTTTTGATTTAAGCACATTTCAATACGTTTTATCCAAGGTGTTATTGTATGTACTGCAAAATCTATTTGCATAGACTCTACATTGTTGTAACTAGCGTCTGATAGGTCATTAATTAAGTGATTTGGAACTCTAAATATTCTAGCTATGTCACTAACTTGATATTGTCTAGTTTCTAAGAATTGTGCCTGATTGTTAGGAATAGTTTTGCTTTGAAATTCCATTCCTTCTTCTAAAATTGCTGTCTTACCTGCATTTATAGAACCACTATAAGTTTCATTCCAACTTGCTCTTAGTCGTTTAGCGGTTTCAGGTTTTAAGGTTCCTGGATGTTTTAAAATACCTCCGAGAGAAGAACCGTTTTTAAAGAAAGAACCTGCAAATTGTTCTATTGATAAAGATACACCTAAAGACTGTGCGTGAGTTTGTATTGGGGATTTACCAACAACTCCATCGCAAGACAAACCCCTTATGTGTAGCATATTGTCGGAGTTAACCTTTCCAGTTATAGGATAAGGTATAGTTTCGTTTTGTTCTATTTGATAATAAACTTCTCTACCATCAGGCGATACATAGACTGTGACATCATCACATTGTATAGGGATAATTTGTGTAGGTAAACCGCCATTATTTCTTTCTATATAAGCATAGAAGTTACCATCTAAACAGAGGTCTACTAAGGCTTTCTCAAAGAAATTAAAGGAATTGTAAAGGGTAGAAGGTTGTTCACCTACTAGCAAATGCAATGGATTGCTAGATAAAATATATCTCTTGTCAGTTGAGTCTTTTTCGTAAAGCGAGATAGGCAGAGAAGCAATAGTTTCAGAGATTACTCTAACACAACTCCAAACTGAGGATAGTTGTAAAGATCGTAGTTTATCTACAGGTTGCCCTGAAGCGTTACCCATTAAACTTGTATTGTAAACACCTGTCCCATAAAACCTTTCTTCTTGTGGTTTTACTTGTGGTTTTGTTCTAAAAAAATCTAAAATTGATGCCAAATTCCTTGTAGTTTAATGTACTTTACCCATATACATATATAGAAAAGCACAATTTGTGAACCTTTTATTTGTACTTTTTTCGTAAATATTTCTTAACTCTACCTAAACTCTTGTAAATTTGCCTAGTAGAAACACCTCTAATCTCTGCTATTTCTTTAATTTTTAACTTATAAACGTACCTTAAATTAACTAAATCACGCTCTTTTCTAGTTAAAAAATGATGTATGTCTACCCAAATTTTGTCTGCAAGTGGATTGTATTCTTCTTCTATTATAGGCAAATCAAGAATTTTTTGCCTGTATCGTTTGTGAAAAGGAGATGTAGATGATAAAACTTGATTGGTAATTATTCTAGCAACGTAAAATTTAAAGTGACCTTGCTCATAAATTGTTGTAATAGATTCGTTGCGTTGTGTTAAAAGAATTAAGCAAACTTCTTGAACTAAATCATCTAATAAGTGTAAGTCGTTATTAGTGCGTAATACATTAATTGCTATCTCACGAATGACTCCGTATTGGTCATTTATAATTTGTTTCTTACAAGAAAAATATTTCTTTGTCATCATAGGCTGAACCGCCTGTGTTTTTGTTTTGCATAGCCTCTGATAAAGCCATTATTGTTGATACAATTCCGTCAATTTTTTCATTTGATTTAGATTTGTCTGGTTTGCAATTACCTGCTGCATCGTGAGTTAACACAACATTAGACATCATCCATCTAAGCACAGGATTACCACCGTGTCGTAACTTTCCACTTAACACTAATCCTTCAAATTCTTTAGTAGCAGGTGACATAGTTTTGTATCCTTGACCTACTGGAATACAGGGACATCCATCTTCTGTCAAGTCGATTATTAGTTGTGAAGCATTCCAACGGTCGTATGCAACTATCTGAATATCATATAGTTCACTAAGTTCTATAATTTTTTGCTTAATGTAATTGTAATCACAAACATCTCCTGGTGTATAATAAATGTAGCCCTCTCTTTCCCACTTATCATAGTTTACCTTATCCCTAAGAGACCTTTTCTTTGCGTTATCTTCAGGAATAAAATTAAAATTAATTAAATCATAGCCCTCTTCTTCGTCAGGAAACAATAAAGTTAAACAAGTAACATCTCTAGTGCTTGCCAAATCTAAACCTGCATAACAAACTTTACCTTTTAAAGATTCTACATTAACCTCATTAGAACAACCCATCCATTGTATGTCAGATATAAATCTAGAACTACTTGAAACCCATTGATTAACGTGGAGTCTACGGAACGTATTTTCGTATGAAGGCTCATTTTTTGCTTTGACAGCTTGTTGCTTCATATATTCTGCTTTGATGATAGAACCATAACCAGGATTGGCTTTTTTCCAAACTTCCTCTGTGTAAATATCATCATCTTCTTCAGCCTCGTAAACAACTCCTAAAAACGAATCGTCCTCAATAGAACCTTCAATAAGTTTTTTGCTATAGTCGTAAAGTTCTCGTGAAATATGATCTTTCTGATTACCTGCTCCTGCTGTCGTGATTCCTAGCATCAACGGCTCTTTCCTACTTCCCATACTCGTGAGTAACACATCGTAGAGGTCACGATTCTTGTGTGAGTGAATCTCATCTAACAAACAGCACGATAAATTTAATCCGTGTTTTGTATCTGCATCTGCTGAGATGACTTTGTAGTATGACCCTACCTTATCGTAAGTAATAGAATCTCTGAATGTACCTGCTCGTTTTATTAGATTAGGTTCTTGCAAAACCATTTGTTTGGCTATACTAAAACTCAGTCTCGCTTGTTCTTTATCTGCGGCTGCACTTACAATCTCAGCACCCTTCTCTCCATCAGAAAAAAGCATATAAAGTGCAATACCTACCATCATCGTTGTCTTACCATTCTTTCTAGGAATAAAAATAAAACATTGTCTGAATTTTCGTAGTTTAGTTTCTTTAGATTTCCAACCAAATATGCCTTGTATAATTTCTACTTGCCAAGGTTCTAACACAAATTTTTGACCTGCTAATTCACCCTTAGTGTGTTTGCAAAAAGTTTCTATAAAGTCAGTTGCTCTTTTAGCTGAGACCTCATCAAAGTAATATCTGTTCTTATCAATTCTGTGTAGGTTATTCGCCACCGTGAAAGAAGTTTTCTATTTTAACATCTGGTGTTGTTCCTACTTGTTCCATAGCATTTACCTTTGCTCTACTCGATGGTGTCAAACCAAATTCTTTTAGCAATTGAAAGATTCTAACAAAAGATTGATTAGCTATCTGAACCTCAGGACGTATAGTTGGTTTAGAATTTCCTTCCCTTGACATAATCTCAACAGTTGCACCCAAAGAGTTTACAATCTGTTTAGCACTTTTGTACTCGCTGTAAGCATCACAAAGAAGTGTTAAGGCTAACTCATCAGCATTAGTCAGCACAGACATATCGTGCAATAAGGTGCTTAACTCAACAAATGCTTTTTGCCCATCTTCAGAAAGCCAAGTAGGTGTTGGTGGAATTGCAACTGGTAACTTAGGTTCGTTAGGATTTGTTCTATCCTTTCGCAAAGTACCACGTTGTCTTTTTATTTCTGTAGGTATCATTTTAGCCATACGCAAATATATATAAAATATTAATAATAGTATATATAGTCTTTGTCTTTATCTTTGTCTTTATCTTTAGCCCCTTCTTTGACCCCAACTATGGGGTATGCTTGACCTCTAAAGTTTAATTATTTGATTTCTAGTTGTTTAAGTGAAAAAAC